>Ga0209498_1000057_pt1 | contig 59467 bp, 68 predicted proteins | sample WalLakDeSediment_FD_184131 | JGI IMG/M metagenome (GOLD analysis project Ga0209498, IMG submission 184131) | Lake sediment microbial communities from Walker lake, Nevada to study Microbial Dark Matter (Phase II) - Walker Lake 11/02/13 Deep... | ecosystem: Environmental > Aquatic > Freshwater >... | reverse complement strand
CGTTCAGAAGTCTGCTTAACTGCTTTGCAATTTCAATCTCTCTTGGATTGCAGCACGGAGTTCCGCTTGAAGAGTTTGCTGATGCGTTTGTATTCACAAGGTTTGAACCCAGCGGAATTGTAACCGGAAACGAAAAAATCAAAATGGCTACTTCTGTTATTGATTATATTTTCAGAGAACTCGCAGTTACATACCTGAACAGATACGATCTTGCACACATTGAGCCTGAAGAAATTAAATCCAAAGCTTCTCCTGGTATTGTTAAAAAGTTTGCTGAACCGGATTTTGTAAGCGAAGAAATAGTAAGCGAAAGACTTGTCGAACTTGATAAAGATAATATTGATTCTTTCTCGACTTCTCCAACGAAAAGCCAAAACGCACATCTGAAGCGCGATACACCGACAGCAACGAGTAAAAAAGCCGAAAAGAATACACAGGTAAAAATGGCAATTGAAAGAGGATACACCGGAGATATCTGCACCGAATGCCAGAGTATGACAATGGTCAGAAACGGAACCTGTCTGAAGTGTATGACTTGCGGCTCTACTTCGGGGTGCAGTTAATTTAATCCAATATTTAAAACTTAAAAGCCGTTCTCAATACGAACGGCTTTTTTGAGTTAAACTGTTTTTTTCGTTCGTCGTTTGTTTTTCCGATGTTCACTTGCATTTTTAATCAATCGCTCTTTTGCGGTTTTCAACATATGAGTACGCTCCTTCCAAAAATTCAATTCCTCTTCTAAGCTCATACTATTTAATTTTTTCTGCAATCTCGCAGCTCCTTTTCTTTTCATTGCTATACTACTAAATTTTTTACTCATAACTCGTTACCTCCAATGGAGAATATATTGCTATTTGCTGATATCCTTCTAAAATATTAATCGCATTATATAAAGTGATTTTTTCATAATGGACGATATGCTTAAAATTCCAACTAACTATCATTGGACAATTGTTTACTGTCGCCAGTGCAACGTGAAGAGCATCGTTCGAATTTCTTTTCGTCAATATGTTTGCTCTCAAGTAAGATTCTCTTAGCTTTAATGCAGCCTCCGATACATCAATTATCGTTGCTGAGGGTATCAACTCATTAAGAAATTTTCTGATGTTTAATGGAGCGACTGAAATTTCCTCCTGAACTAAAGCTGAAATAATCAGATGGAATTTCTTTTCTCTAACTTTTTCAAAAAACATTTCGGTTGCTTTCTGAAATTCTGAGTCAAACTTACCACCTACTATTGAAGTATCAATATATACTCGAACAGCCTTCATTTGCCTTCATTTAGTTTAGTTCAAATTTAAGAAAAAGAAATTAGAGTTACAGTGCCCACCTGAGTCTTATAATTATTAATCCGATTCAAAAAAATAAGAAAAAATTAGAAATCTATGAGAAATCAATTAACCCAAAATAGCAATTGAAAGAGGTTACACCTGTGATATTTGCACCGAGTGCCAGAGTATGACCATGGTAAGAAACGGAACCTGTTTGAAGTGTATGACCTGCGGCTCTACTTCGGGGTGTAGTTAACCTTTATTGATATTTAAAACTTAAAAGCCGTTCGCTAAAAGGAACGGCTTTTTTAATTAATTTATGAATTACTAACTAAGCTTGCCTGCTCTGACTATTTGATTCAATACGATAATTAAGAATGTTGGGATTCATTTTAAGCAATTCTAATAATATTTTTGTTGATCCTGTTGGCCTTCTTTTACCCTGTTCCCATTGTTTTACTGATGATGAACTTACATTTAATACTCTAGCAAATACGTTCTGACTTAATTTAGTTTTTTCACGTATCTCCTGGATATCTTTTGCATTAATTGTTACTTCAGGAATTTTTACTCCGAGCGTTTTTAATTCTTTTTCCGTGAATGAGGTTTTTATACCTCTTTTTATTAAATCCTGAACGGTATTGCCTATCGCTTTTTTTATTGATGTTCGCATTATTATTCCTTTATCCTAATAAATTTTCCTGATTTTTCAAGTATTTTGAATTCTTCTTTATTAATTGATAATAAGTCTCTAGATAACTTTTTGAAATATTTTAATTCGTCTTTATTAAGGTTGTCTTTATCTGTTTTTGAAAACCCATAAATAAAAATTGTTATATCTGCCATTTTGTAGACAACAATAACTCTGAACCCACCACTTTTGCCTTGACCAACTTTTGGTGTACGAACTTTGTATAATCCCCCTCCTAAATCAATAACTCCCAATTTTTTTGAAATATTATTAATAGTATCTAAAAGATTCCCGTCTGAGATGTTATTCTTTTTAGACCACTTATGAAACCATTTAGTTTTCAATTTTATCACTGGCAAATATATCACAATGTGATATAAATAATCAAGCTATCCTTTTAGATGACATTAACCGAAACGAAAAATGTCACACAAAAACCAGGAATAAACAAACAGGTAAAGTTGGCAATTGAAAGAGGTTACACCGGAGATATATGCACCGAATGCCAGAGTATGACGATGGTAAGAAATGGAACCTGCCTGAACTGTATGACCTGCGGCTCTACTTCGGGATGCAGTTAACCTTTATTGATATTTAAAACTTAAAAGCCGTTCTCAATTGGGAACGGCTTTTTTTATAGCATAATGGAATGTGTATAAGCTAAGGGTTGTTAGATTACGGCGATCCCTAACAGAATATAATCACTTTCACTAATTCAAAGAACTTTTGGGATTACTTTCCTATTAAATTTTTACGCCCTGTTGACTTTAAACTTTTTTAAGCGGTTATATGGCTTAGTTTATTTTGTAATAATCCATAATCCAATAATTCAAGGGTAATCAATTCTTGGAGCATTTTTGCAAGACAAATAAAGCACAGTGTCTAAAACCTCAACCTCTATCAAATATTTTCCTGAATCAATTGTAATCTTTTCTGTTGCGCACCAGTAAAATCTATTATGATTTGTTATCATTTTACCATTTACCTCTGCACTGGCATCTTCATCTGGCATACCTGTATCAAATCTGAAATTTTCAAATGCAATATACCTTGATGATGAATTGCTTGATATATTACCTATTAGTTTATTGGAAACTAAAAGATTATTTAATTTATAAGTAGAATTATTCTTAAAACTAATTTGAAGTTTTGAGACATTTGGCTCAACTGGATTATCACAACCTTCTATAAAAATTAGGGATAATAAGAGAATTATAATTTTCATTTTCATAATTATTAGACTCCCTTTTTTATTTAGCCATATAACTATTACTTATACTTCATCATTTTCCCGATATCGGCAAAATGTTCGGGTACTGATTCGACGCTGTTTTTGCAGGCATCTTTTGTTTCACTAACTTTTTTAGAAAACTTCACTGCACTTTCTCCGTCAACCCATTACTCTCAAACCTTCTTGCACCTATAAATCTCTTTGAGTAATAATCATAACCCAGTGCAGTGATTGTTACCCCTTTTTTTGTGCTGGCGTGTGCAAAAAGGTTGTCGCCAATGTATATGCCAACGTGTCCGGGTCTTACTCTTTTACGTGTGTTAAAAAATACAAGGTCGCCAAACTTTAATTCGTCATCAGAAGATAAAACTTTTCCCTGGTTGTATTGAAGACGGGCAGATCTCTCAAGACTAACATTAAAAACAGCTTTATAAAGTGCCTGAGTAAATGCTGAACAATCTATCCCACTCTTCGTTGTGCCGCCGTATTTATATGGGGTTCCCAGGTATTTTATTATTTCCATCAGCATCTTTTCTCTTATGGTCGTATAATCAAAGCCAGGAATTTCAATACTCTCAGAGTTATTGCTTTTAGAAAGCAGGCTTGAAATATCAATGTCCGGTTCTTCTGCAGGAAGGTCATCGGGATCTTTTAAGTCAAGGTTCAAATCAACAATCATTGAATCATCTTCAGCAGTAAACCTCACTGAAGACTTTTTTGATTCTTCCTCTTCACTTTTACTGCCAAACCTTACAGTATTGCTGGATGAGCATGCCGGGATAATTAAAAGGGAGAATAAAAGCAGTAATATTTTTGCATTTAAACTTCTCAACTTCACCCAAGATATTTTTTCAATTCTTTACTTCGGGTTGTATTTCTAAGCCTGCGTATTGCTTTTTCCTTTATCTGACGGACTCTTTCGCGTGTAAGGTTAAATTTATCTCCAATTTCTTCAAGGGTTAACGGTTCGTCTACATCAAATCCAAAATATAGCTTTATTATTTCAGCTTCGCGTGCTGAAAGTTTGGATAATGCTCTTTCTACTTCTTCCTTTAGGGATTCATCCATTAAAATAGTATCGGGCGAAGGCTCATCGGGATTTTCAAGAACATCAAGAAGCCGGTTTTCTTCACTGTTGGAAAACGGAGCATCCATCGAAAGATGCTTTGCCGATAATGTCATCGCTTCAGAAACATCCTCAACATCCATTTGAAGTTCCGCTGCAAGCTCTTCGGGACTTGGTTCACGCTCATATTCCTGCTCAAGACTTCTGTATGCTTTACCAATTTTGTTTAACGCACCAACTCGATTTAAGGGCAGCCGCACGATTCGTGATTGCTCTGCAAGTGCCTGCATAATTGACTGGCGAACCCACCAAACAGCATAAGAAATAAATTTAAACCCACGGGTTTCATCAAACCTTCTTGCGGCTTTTATTAGTCCGAGGTTTCCTTCGTTTATTAAATCACCGAGAGAAAGTCCCTGGTTTTGATATTGTTTTGCCACACTGACAACAAACCGTAAATTTGCCTTTGTTAACTTTTCCAGCGCTTCTGCATCACCATGTCTTATTTTCATAGCAAGCTCAATTTCCTGCTCAGAAGTAAGTAAAGTAACCTTCCCGATATCGTGGAAGTATTTATCCAGCGCCTGCGAATCTCTTTGTGTAAACTGCTTTGAAATCTTCACAACTTACTCTTTTTGAATTTTTCTGAGTTAACAGAATCAACAATACCTACAATTGATGCATCCACCGGAGCCATATCAACCGGCAAAGGTATTACTGCTTCCGAAGCTGTTATATAATAAACAACTTCACCGGGACCGGAACCGACAGTGTCAACTGCAATGATTGGATCACCACTTTTTTCAAGTTCACCGTTTAACGGCTGAACGATCATCAGCTTAAAGCTGCTTAAACTCGGATGCTTTCTTGTAGCCCAAATATTGCCAATGACTTTTCCTAAAAACATTTTTGTTCAACTCACAATTAAAAATTATTTTTCTGATACATCAAGCTTATCTACAATTCCCATTATCACAGCGTCAACAGGTTTATCTTTTGTAAAGCTAGTCATTCGTGATGAACTTCCTGTGGCAACAAGAACTACTTCACCTTCTCCGGCACCAACGCTGTCAACTGCAACAACAAAGCGTTCCTTCTCTTTCAAATCCAGGCTCAGCTCACGGACTATTAAAAATTTTGCGCCAACCAGATTTTCATCTTTTTTTGTTGACCATACGGTTCCAATTACTCTTCCAAGAAACATTTATACTCCCACTTCTTGTGGATGAATGATTTTCATATTTGTTTTTTTATAACGTTCAGTGTTAATAGTTACAATAGGTAATTTATTTATTAATGAAACAACAGCAAACAACGCATCACGAACATTTTCAGTCTTTTCAGAAAACTCAGGAACACTCAAAGCGTATCTTGAATGCAGACCAAGAACTTTTAGCGAATCCAAAACACTTCTTACTAAATACTTTTCATTGTCATTCTGGCAAGCTGCCAGTAGTTCCGCAGCATTCAATACTGTTGTAAAGCAGATTCCCGTCTGCATTAAGTTAATCAAATAATTTTTGTCATTTGAAATCAGGTAATCAACCAGAATATCGGTTTCTAGAAGATATTTAACCATTCGGGACTCGCTCATTGAAGCTGCTGCTTTTCAATTGTCCTGCTGCAAGAATCAGTTTGACTATAACCCAGTCCGGCAAATCCTGAATTTCCTTGATTTTACTGAATAAATCTGTCTCTAACTCCAGATTTTTATTTTCTAGCCCAGAAGATAATTTGATTTCGAGATTAATTTTTAATTTACCAGAACTCTTGAGTTCTTTTAGTCTATCTGATATTGAATTATCGGTGCTGCGATCATCCAAATCAATAAATAATTCCTCCCGCTCATTTAATTCTTCACTACTCATTCAGAAAACTAATTCCATAAAGGTTGTTCTCAACATTAAAGTATTCAGCCACAGTTTTTGCTACATCAGAAAATGTTTTTCGAACACCCAGATTCTTACCAATAATTCCCTTTCTATAATACAGCAGCGGCACATACTCCCTGCTGTGGTCAGTGCTTGGTGTTGTTGGATCGTTACCGTGATCAGCTGTGATGACCAGCCTGTCACTTTTATCCAGACGATTTAAAAAGTCCGGTAAAAAATTATCAAACTCTTCAAGCTTTTTAGCAAAACCAAAAGGATCATTTCTATGTCCAAAATACACATCGAAATCTACAAGATTTGTAAAAATAAAACTACCCTTCGCTTCAACAGCACATTTCATTAACATCTCACAACCTTCTTCGTTTGACTTCGTTAAGAATTGTTTCTTAATTCCTATATAGTTGAATAAATCATTTATCTTTCCTATTCCTACAGTTGTAATGTTATTTTCAGAAAGAATATCGAGGATAGTTGGTTCAGGAGGATCGAGCGAAAAGTCTTTTCTGTTTTTCGTTCTAGTGAAATTTCCTGGAGAACCGATAAAAGGTCGTGCAATAACTCTCCCGACCTGAAGTGGATACTCTAAAACTTTTTCACGGGTTATCTCACAGATTTCATATAATCTTTTTAACGGAATAATTTCTTCGTGTGCTGCAATTTGGAATACCGAATCAGCAGAAGTATAAATAATCGGGAAGCCGGTTTTAATATGTTCTTCACCGAGCTCATCAATAATTGCAGTTCCTGAAGCAGGTTTGTTTCCCAGAATTCCTTTGCAGCCAGTTTCGTTTAAAAACTTCTCAATGATTTCCGAACTAAAACCATTTGGAAAGTATGAGAAGTCCGTTTTAACGTGAACTCCTGCCAATTCCCAGTGACCGGTTGTTGAATCTTTGCCTTCAGAGATTTCAGTCATCTTGCCAAATGATGCTGAAGGATTCGTTACTTTAAATATTCCGTCAATCGGTTCGATATTTCCAAGACCAAGTGATTGAAGATTTGGTAGTTTCAATCCTCCAACAGCTATAGCCGTATTGGATAAAGTATTACTTCCTTCATCTTTATATTTACCAGCATCGGGAAGCTCTCCGATTCCAACACCATCAAGAACAATTACAAAGAAATTTTTCATTTCTTAAATTGATTAATTATCAGGATTAATTCACATTGAGGACAGAGTTGCCCCCCTTTTCAATCGCTTTATTCAAGGCAAGGTTTGCATTATACAAAACTTCGTCAGCATTATCTTTGTTCGTTGTTGAAGCAATGCCTATCGAAACTGTAAATGTGGTTTGTTTGGAGACAACTGTGATTGGTCTGCGGGCGATTTTAACACGCAGTTTTTCAGCCCATACAAAAACATTTTTTGCGGGAATATTAAAAAAGTAAATAGCAAAAATACGGTCATCAATTCTGCCAAAAAGATTTAGTGGGGTCATTTCATCAGAAATTATTTCGGCAACTGTAGCAACAACTTTGGGAAGCGGATTATCATCAAACAATGATTCCTGTTCAATGAAGTCATCTATTTTCAGCAAAGCTATTGTCCCGGGAATTTCTAACTGCTTTGCTTTAATCAGATCTGCTGTCAGCCGTTCTTTAAATGAGGATTCATTAAGTGCTCTCGTTTCAAAGTCAACTGAAGTCAGATTCTTCAATATTTTTTGTGTAGAATGTGTGTAAATGATATAAGCAAGAACATTCAAGGAACGTTTCAGAAACTGGACATCGTTGTTACTATATGCGTTTTTCTTTAAACTCTCAAAACAAATTACTCCATAATTCTGCTTATTATAGATTAACGGGATCGCAATAAAAGAACCGTCAAATGACACATCCTCAGCTCTTGAAAATCTTTTATAATTGCCGGCAGAAGTGTCATCAATTTTAACCGGTATTCCCGTTACAATTGACTTCCCGACGAGTGTTCCATTAAGGTCTATCTGAAGGTCAGTTCCGATATATTTTAGTGCAGTTGTGTTCTCAACCTTTTCTGTTTTAAAGATTTTACTGATAGGATTGAAGTAAATAAAAACAAATGCATCCCACTTGATCATACTCCTTAACGCTTCGGGAAGAGCATTTATCATTTCCTTTTCATCTTCAAATTCATTTTCGGGACCGAGTATTTTTAACAACCCCTCAAGACGTTTCTGAGAAATAGTATCAGAATATTTTTCCTCGAATATTCCAATAAGCATAGTAATAAGACGAATGAATCTGCCCAGTGAGTAAATAGTCTCTATTCCGAAGGCATCTTCGACTTTTGAATCGATTGCAATAATGGCTACGAGATCATTGTTATAAAATACCGGTACTCCTGCAAAACTCTTGATCCCCTGAGCTGCGTCATAATACCTGATGACATCGGCTTCAGCTGCGCGTGAAATATCAGTTAGTAGTTCGGGCTCGCCCGTTTCGACAATTTTGCTTAATACATCATCTTCGATGTCAAACTTTCTTTTTGTGAGTTGATTTGAAGTCGAGATAAACTTTTCGATAATCAGCTTCCCTTTCTTCTTATTATGCCAGAAGTAGATTACCGAATGTGCGTTGTAAAGTTCGGACATTACGGTAAGCATTCGTTCGATTACAAAACCAAATTGTTCATCGTGTCCTGTTCCCGGAGGCAACGTTTCTTTAACAATTTCATCAAAACGTTCTTTCAGATCATGAGGCTTAAGAGTTGTTTTTGATACACCATATTCAGGTCGGTAATTTTCATCGGTAATAACATCAACTCTTTTATTCTTTGACACAATCTTAAATGATTCTTCAAGATCAGAACTAGGAGCTGAAACTGGTTCACGGATAGTGTCTTCAGAATCTGAAATTGAATATCCGCCTGAAAATCTGACTGAGTCTCTTAAAAAGATTATGAATGCAACATAAATAACGAGCAGGGCAATTATTATAATTCTGATAGTGGGGTCATCAATAAAAAATAAGCCAGACGCAAGTACTGGAATTACAAGAAATATTAGAATTCTTTTGCGCTGTCTCTTATCCATCATATGTTGATTTAAATAGGAAAAATTTATTTGTGAAATAAATTTAACAACTAATTAATAAAAAATAACATTAAGCGAAGATTAAATGAACAGTTCGGTAATCTTTTTTTGAACCGGTCGCTTCCACTTACCGGTCACCGAAGAATAGAGGAATAGGTTTTTGTTGATTTTAAGTTCAGGAAAAATATTTATAACCTGCTTAACCGAACGGTGAGCTTCCGACTGGTTCAATTTATCTGCTTTACTCAGTACGACAGAGAAGTCAATCCCCGCATCAATCAGCCAGTCATTTAACTGAATATCCAGATCAGTTGGTTTGTATCTTGAATCTATAAGATGAAAAGCGTGACGGATTTTACCAGATTCAATAATGTATTTAGAGACGAGCTTTCCCCACTTCTCACGTTCTTTCAAACTAGTCTTTGCGTATCCGAATCCGGGCAAATCTACAATGAAGAATGAATTGTCAGCCTGGTAAAAATTGATCGACCGGGTCTTACCAGGTGTTGAGCTGATTTTAGCCAGTCCTTTTCTGTTAGCGATACTATTTATGAACGACGATTTACCGACGTTAGATCTTCCACAGAGAATTAACTGTGGAAAATCATTCTTTGGCAGTTCGCTAAGTTCATATACTGATTTTATAAAATGTATTTCTTTGAACATTATTAATTAAAAAAGAGTAACCGGAAATTCGATTACTCTTATTATACGAAAAAACAGTTAAATTATTTTTTAGGAGCTTCTGCAGCCTGTTCTTCAAGCATTTGATTTTCTTTTTCGGTTTTTGCTTTGGCTTCTTTTTCTTTGGCTTTTGCTTCTCTCTTTTCTTTCTGCTGTTCAGCTCTTGCAGTAACAACCTCATTATAATCAACAAGTTCGAGAATAGCCATTTGAGCGGCATCACCTTGTCTATATCCCAGCTTCACCACCCGCGTATAGCCGCCTGGTCTTTCGCCAATCCTTGGTATAATATCAGAGAATAATTCTTTAACAACTTCCTTATCCTTAATAACATCCATAACTTGCTTTTTAGCATGCAAATCGTTTTTACGGGCTTTAGTCATCAGCTTTTCAGCGAAACCTCTTGTTTCTTTAGCCTTTGCAAGAGTTGTTTTAATTCTTTTATGTTTTAACAGAGAAGTGATAAGCGAAATTAAAGTAGCTTTACGATGGCTAGCTGTTCTTCCTAATTTTCTTCCCTTAACATTGTGTCTCATCTGATTACCTTTATCGTTTTATTTAGGTTCTGCTTCAACTTTAAGATATTTATCCACATCCATACCGAACTCAATTCCAAGATCTTCAACAATCTCCATCAGTTCAGCAAGAGATTTTCTACCAAAATTTCTGAACTTCAGCATTTCAGCTTCATCTTTTCTTACAAGATCACCTAATATTTTTATGTTTGCGGCTTTCAGGCAGTTATGTGACCTTACGCTGAGTTCGAGATCATCAACCGAAGTTTGAAGTATCTTTCTTATTCTATCAAACTCTGTGTCCTTTTGAGGTACTGGCTGCTCTTCTTCCTGTTCAATATCAAAGTTTATGAACAACTGAACATGATCTCTTAGAATTTTTGCTGCCTGAGTTAATGCATCATCTGGTGTGATTGATCCATCTGTTGCTATTTCGAGTGTGAGTCTTTCGAAATCATTTTTATCGCCAATTCGAACATTATCAACTATCATCTTAACGTTCTTTATAGGTGTAAATATTGAGTCAATCGGAATAACACCCAAAGCCTGATCAGGAGAGGAGTTTTCAACTGCAGGTACGTATCCTGTTCCCTTACCGACTCTAAACTCAACATCGAATTTAGCACTTTTATTCATGGTTGCAATATGTAAATCAGGATTAAGAATTTCAATTTCGCTGCTTGCTTTCTGAATGTCAGCTGCAGTCCATTGTTTATCACCATTAAAAGATAAATCTATCTTATTAGGTTTTTTGGATAGTAGTTTCATTCTTACCTGTTTAAGATTTAATACTATTTCAGAGACATCCTCAACCACGCCAGGTATATTAGTAAATTCATGAAGTATGCCGCTGAACTTAACCGAGGTAATAGCAGCACCCGGCAATGATGATAAAAGTACTCTTCTTATAGCATTTCCTAAGGTTACTCCAAATCCTCGTTCAAGCGGCTGAAGAGTAAATCTTCCGAATGTATTTGAATAATTCGCTTCATCTAAAACGACTGATTCGGGCATAATCAAATGTGATGTATTCATTAATAAATCCCTCTAAGATTTCAAAAATTAATTATTTAGAATAGAGCTCTACAACCAATTGTTCATTGGCGTTTAGAGGAACATCTGCTCGTTCCGGAACCTGTAAAAATGTTCCGGTTAATGTTGCTTTATCTATTGTAAGCCAGGGATATGCACTTTCTTTAACTCGTTTCAGTGAGTTGTGAATTGCATCCAGCTTTTTGCTTTTTTCTTTTACTTTAACAATATCCCCCTGCGAGACAAGATAAGATGGAATATCTACAAGTCTATCATTTACAAGAAAGTGCCTGTGCTTGATAAGCTGTCGTGCCTGGCTTCTGGAAGATGCAAAACCTAACCTGAATACAACATTATCTAATCTTCTCTCAAGAATTTTAATCAGGTTTTCGCCTGTAACACCTTTTTGCTTAATTGCTTTTTCAAAATAATTTCTAAACTGAGTTTCAAGCAGCCCGTACATTCTTTTGATTTTTTGTTTCTCTCTGAGCTGAACTCCGTATTCAGATACCTTAGCTCGTCTGCCCAATCCATGTTGACCAGGAGCATAATTTTTAGATTCAATCGGGCATTTTTCCGTATAACACTTTTGCCCTTTAAGGAAAAGTTTCTGCCTTTCTCTTCTGCACAATTTACAAACTGAATCCGTGTGTCTTGCCATTTAACAATAACTCCTTCTATTAAACTCTTCTACGCTTTGGTGGTCTGCATCCATTATGAGGAATGGGTGTTACATCTTTAATTGATATAATTTCCAAACCAGCCGTATGTAATGACCGTATAGCTGCTTCTCTGCCTGAACCAGGACCTTTTACTCTTACTTCGACCTTTCTTAGTCCTAAATCGTAAGCTTCCCTGGCTGCAGCTTCAGCAGAAACCTGTGCAGCAAAGGGTGTATTTTTTCTTGATCCTTTAAAACCATTTTTCCCTGCAGAAGACCACGATAATGTATTGCCATAAATATCTGTAATTGTCACAATAACATTATTAAAAGTTGCTTTGATATGGGCAACTCCATTAATGTCTACTTGTGTTTTCTTTTTAACTTTCTTTAGTGATTTAGCCAATCAATTTCCTCCGATTAACAAAAATTATTTCTTAGTTGGTGTCTTCTTCTTACCGGCAACAGTTTTCCGCTTACCTTTACGGGTTCTTGAGTTAGTTCTTGTTCTTTGACCTCTTGCAGGTAGTCCTTTTCTATGACGGATACCGCGGTAAGCACCAATATCCATTAATCTCTTTATGTTCTGCTGAACTTCTGAACGAAGAGCACCTTCAACTTTAAATTCAGCAGTAATAACCGCTCTTATTTGTGCAACGTCTTCTTCATTTAGATCCCCGACTTTTTTATTGGGATCAATCTTCGCTTTTTCAAGAATATCGGAAGAAGATGTTGGGCCAATTCCAAAAATGTATTGCAGACCGAATAAAACTTTTTTATTCTTAGGTAAATCAACGCCTGATATACGAGCCAATATTAAACTCCTTTTTTAATTTTAACCTTGTCGTTGTTTGTGCTTAGGGTTTACGCAAATTACTCTTACAACGCCTTTGCGTCTGATTATTTTGCACTTAGCACAAATTTTTCTAACTGATGATCTAACTTTCATTTTACATCCATTATTTATATCTGTAAGTGATTCTTCCCTTTGACAAATCATAGGGAGACATTTCAACTGAAACTTTATCACCAACCAATATCTTTATAAAATGCATTCTCATCTTACCGGAAATATGAGCAAGTATTTCGTGACCATTATCTAATTTAACTTTGAAAGTTGCATTAGGTAATGTTTCAGTAATTACGCCATCTATTTTAATCGGACCTTGTTTTGCCATTAACAAACAGTTAATATTTCAGCTGAATTATCAAGTATTAAAATCGTGTGCTCAAAATGAGCCGACGGTGAACCATCTGCAGTAAGAACAGTCCAGCCATCCGAAGCAGTAATAACTTCATAACCACCAGCGTTAACCATAGGCTCAATGGCAAGGGTCATCCCTTTCTTCAACTTAGCGCCTGTTCCTCTTCTTCCAAAATTTGGAACAGCAGGATCTTCGTGAAGGAATTTTCCAACTCCATGACCACAAAGGTCTCTCACTATTGAAAATCCATTTCGCTCAACATAATCCTGAACGGCTGCTGATATATCGTGGGTTCTGTTTCCACTTTTGGCTTGCTCAATTCCTAATTGCAGTGATTTTTCCGTCACTTCAAGAAGCTTTCTCGTTCCGGAAGAAATATTACCAACTGCAACTGTAGTTGCCGCATCGCCATAATAATTATTTTTAAGAACACCAACATCTAATGAGATTATATCTCCATCTTCAAGTTTAACCTGCCCGGGAATACCGTGCACAACTGCATCATTTAGCGAAGTACAAACCGAACCAGGGAATCCAGGTAAACCTCCCTGTGTATATCCCTTGAATGCCGGAACAGCATTGTTACTTCTTATATAATCTTCTGCTACTTTATCCAATTCCAAAGTTGTTATACCAACCTTAACATTGCTACTTACCAACCGCAGCGTTTCTGCAACAATTCTACAACTTTCTCTGATAAAATCAATCTCTTTTTGTGTCTTTATGTAAATCACAAAAATAACTAAGCCCGGCGTCCTCTGAGCTTACCGGATTTCATGAAACCATCGTAATGTCTCATCAGCAAATGCGATTCAATCTGTTGAAGTGTATCGAGAGCCACACCAACAATAATCAGCAAGCTTGTTCCACCAAAGAATTGTGCAAACTGACCTGAGACACCGAAGCCTGAAACAAATGCCGGCAATATCGCAACAATTGCCAGGAATATTGAGCCTGGTAAAGTAATTTTTGTTAAAATATTATCAATGAACTCAGAGGTTTGCTTTCCTGGTCTTATCCCGGGAATAAAACCTCCCTGTTTCTTCATATTATCTGCAACATCTTTTGGATTAAAAGCTATTGCTGTGTAAAAATAAGTAAAGAACACAATCATCAAAGCATAAATTGTAGAGTAAACAGCAGAGTCATAAACAAAGTAACTTGAAAGACTCTGCAAAAAATCATTGTCAGGAAAGAAGGATAACACCGTATTCGGAATAAACATAATTGACTGTGCAAAAATTATGGGCATAACTCCGGCTGTGTTAACTCTTAAAGGAATATATTGAGTTACACCGCCGTAAATCTTTCTTCCAACAACACGCTTTGCATATTGTACCGGAATCCTTCTTGTTCCCTGGGTAACCAGAACAACACCAGCTATTATAAAGAACATGAAGATCAGAATTATTATCTCAATGATTACTGATCTCTGACCAATTCCAATTAATCGGATCTCATCAAAAATTGCATGCGGAAATAATGCTATGATGCCAATAAAAATTATAAGTGATATTCCATTGCCAATACCTCTTTCTGTAATCTGTTCGCCCATCCACATCATAAAAATGGTTCCTGAGGTCAAAATTATTATAGTAGAAAGAACCCAGGCAATACCACTAACTGATTCAGGAACAATTGGCAAACCCTGAACCTGAATGTTTAACAATCTGATTGTAACACCCCAGGCTTGCATTGCAGATATTACAACAGTAAAATACCTGGTCAGTTGAGTAATTTTCTTTCTGCCTTCTTCACCTTCCTGCTGCAGCTTCTGAAAATAAGGAACAACTGCACCGAGAAGCTGAATAATAATTGATGCAGAGATATAAGGCATAATTCCAAGTGCGAATATTGCTGCATTTGAAAAGGCACCTCCGACAAATAAATCATATAAACCAAAAAGATTGTCGGTGGTAGCATTTTTCATGCTTTCAGCAAGCAGTGTAGTATCAACTCCCGGAATAGTTATGTGAGCACCTAACCGAACGAGAATAAGTATACCCAGGGTATAAAATATCCTCTGGCGAAGCTCGTGTATTTTAAATATGTTCCTGAAAGTATCTGTAAGTCTCGACATTTAATACCATACTAAATTAACTTAATTGAGCCGCCAGCTGATTCGATTTTTTCTTTAGCGCTCTGGCTTATAGCGTTAACCTCTAAACTGATCTTAGCTTTGAATTCGCCTTTTCCTAAAATCTTTACAGGCTTCCTGGTCGTTGAAATAAGGCCTAAGTTTTTAAGCTCTTCGATGTTTATAACTTTATCAAGTTTGTTAGTTTCTGCTACTCTTTGAAGTGCATTAAGATTAACAACCTGATATTTCTCTTTAAAGATATTCGTAAATCCAAACTTTGGAATTCTTCTTTGAAGGGGCATCTGCCCACCTTCAAACCAGGGTTTCTTCTTTGAACCGGAACGTGAGCGCTGCCCATTCATTCCTCTTGTAGCCTGCCCGCCGTGCCCTGAACCTTCTCCACGTCCGACTCTTTTCCGTTTCTTTTTTGAGCCTTCAGCGTATTTAAGATTACTTAAAATATCCATATAAAAATTTCCTTATTCCTTTACTTCTTCAACTCTAACAAGATGAGAAACTTTATTTAGCATTCCTCTGATCTGAGGCGTATCGTTATGTATTTTTTCCCAATTGGGTCTGCCTAAACCAAGAGCTTCAATAATTTTTTTTTGTTTCTCCGGTCTGTCGATAATACTTCTTGTTTGTGTTATTTTTAACTTAGCCATAAAACCTCTATTAAGAAGCAAAAATTTCCTGAATAGTTTTTCCTCTCTTTTCAGCCATCGTCTTAGCATCAATCTGCATAAGCAAACCATTTAAAGTTGCTTTAACCTGATTATGCGGATTACTTGAACCGAGAGATTTTGTTAATATATCCTGAATACCTGCAGATTCTAGAACTGCTCTAACCCCACCACCGGCAATTAAGCCAGTACCTGGCGATGCAGGTTTAAGCAAAACTTTACCAGCACCATACTTGCCAATGATTTCATGAGAGATGGTTCCTTTTCTAACCTGAACCTTAACGAGACTTTTCTTCGCATCATCTATTCCTTTTGAGATAGCGTCAGTTACTTCATTTGCTTTTCCGAGACCAACACCGACTATTCCATTGCCATCGCCAACTACAACAATAGCATTAAAGCTGAATCTGCGACCACCTTTAACAACCTTGGCAACACGATTGATGTGAACAACTTTCTCTTTCAATCCTTCAATATCTGTGGATTTAACTCTTCTTTTCAATTTATCTCCTAAAAAACTTTAATTATAATTGAGGAAGCTGCCGGGAGAGGATTCGAACCTCTACAGACGCCTCCAAAGGGCGTAGTCCTACCATTAGACGACCCGGCAAGAAACATTAGAATACCAGTCCCCCTTCGCGAGCACCATCAGCTAAAGCTTTTACTCTTCCGTGATATCTGAAACCGCCTCTGTCAAATACAACATTTTTAATATTTTTTTCAATCGCTTTCTTTGCAAGCATATTTCCAATTAATTTACTTTTATTGATTTTACCTTTGACTGATTTTACTTCAGCTTTAGCTTCTTTTGCTAAACTAGAAACAGCAACTAACGTATTTCCGGTTGTATCGTCTATAATTTGGGCGTAGATATTATCAAGACTTCTGTAAACTGCCAAACGAGGTTTTTCAGAGGTACCAGATATCTTTTTCCTGATTTTAACTCTAGCTCTATCTCTTGATGTTTTCTTTTTCATTTTAAATCAAAACTCCTAAAATTATGCACCAGCAGTTTTACCGGCTTTTCTGATGATTCTTTCATCAGAGTACTTAATTCCTTTTCCTTTATATGGTTCAGGTTTTCTGAATGATCTGATTTTTGCAGCAACCAGTCCAACTAATTCCTTATCATTTCCTGAAATAATTATTTGTGTCTGTACCGGAACCTCCAGTTTAACTTCATCCGGCGGTACAAAATAAATCGGATGAGAATAACCAATGGTTAATAACAAATTTTTTCCTTTAAGTTCAGCTTTGTAACCGACGCCAACAATTTCCAATGTTTTTTTATAAGAGTCAGTTACGCCAATTACCATATTCTGAATCAGTGCACGAGTTAAACCGTGCAATGATCTTGATTCCTTCAAATCATCAGGTCTGCTGAATTTAATTTCATTGTCGGCAATTTCAGCTTTAATTAAAGGGTGAATCTCTCTTTGAAGTTCTCCTTTCGGTCCTTTTACTTTTACTAGTTGACCATCTAAGCTGATTGTTACACCATTAGGAATCTCTACCGGTTTTTTTCCTATTCTTGACACTCTTTACTCCAACTTTTTAATTACCATATATAACAGATTACTTCACCGCCAATAAGCCGACTTTTTGCATCCTTATCAGTAAGCAAACCTTTTGGTGTGGAAATGACAGCTGTACCCAGTCCATTTAAAACTTTTGGAAGTTTATCAGCTGCTTTATAAACACGCAAACCAGGTTTACTGATTCTTTTCAAACCGTTAATCGCAGGAACTCCATTTTTATATTTCAGAACAATGTTGAGCTTTTTCTGCTTGTTATCATCAATTATTTCGTAATCAATTATATAACCTAAATTCTTAAAAATTTCGGACAATCCGATTTTAATTTTCGATGCCGGAATTTCTACGCGTATTTTTTTTGCTTTGGTAGCGTTTCTAATTCTGGTTAAATAATCTGCTATTGGATCTGTAACTGGCATTTAAACTTTCTCCGTTTACCAACTTGATTTTTTCACACCCGGAATTTCACCTCTGAGAGCCATCTCTCTGAAAACCAATCTTGAAACTCCGAATTTTCTGTAATAACTTCTTGCTCTGCCTGTAAACATACATCGGTTTTTTAATCTGGTCATCGATGAGTCGCGTGGCAATTTCTGAAGCGCTTCGTAATCACCAGCTGCTTTCAGTTCCTCACGCTTTTTCTTATACTTTTCGTAAAGTCTATGTCTTTTCTCTTCTCTTGCTATTAAACACGTACGAGCCATTAATTCTCCTAAGCTGTTTTAATTTCTTTTTTCATAAAAGGCATTCCGAATGACCTGAGCAACTCGTATGCCTCGTTATCTGATTTTGCAGAGGTAACAATTGTAATATCCATTCCGAGAACTCTTGTTATCTTATCTACATTTATTTCCGGGAAAATAATCTGTTCTTTAACTCCCAAAGTATAGTTTCCTCTTCCATCAAAAGATTTATCTGAGAGACCACGAAAGTCGCGAACACGCGGAAGAGCTACGTTAATCAGCCTGTCGAGAAATTCATACATTCTTTCTTTTCTTAATGTCACCATCGCACCGATGCTAATACCTTCCCTAAGCTTAAAATTAGAAATTGCTTTCTTTGCCTTTCTTACACTTGATTTCTGACCGGTGATTGCTTCAAGTTCCCTTACAGCCTCTTCAAGAATTTTCGGTTCAGCGACTGCAGCACCAACGCCCATATTCACAACAATCTTTTCAATTTTAGGTACCTGCATAATATTTTTATAGCTGAAGGTTTTCATCAAACCAGGCACAATTTCACTTTTATATAAACCAAAAAGACGATTTGGAATTTTTATATCCTTTTCCCGAGAAGGTTTTTCGGCTTCTTTTTTGGACTTATCCTTTTTCTCTTTTGATTCTTTTACTTCTTTTGCTTGTTTTGCTTGTTTTTTTTCTGCCATTTGAATAACAACAACTTAAATTCTTATTGGATCATTTCTCCGCTTGCTTTAGCAACGCGGGCTATTTTCTTTTTGCCTGTTTTTTCATCAAGAATTATTCTTGAACCTATCCGCGTCGGCTCATTCGTTTTCGGATCAAGTATCAGAACATTAGAAGCATGAATAGATGCTTCTTTCTCCACGATTCCACCCTGAGGACTTTTTCTGTTTGGCTTAGTATGTCTTTTCCTAAGATTAATTCCTTCGATGATTATTCTTTGTTTTGCCGGAAATACCTTCAGTACTTTTCCGGTTTTTCCCCGATCATTTCCGGAGATAACCATAACCATATCATTTTTTCTGATTTTCATAATAGATACCTTCTTACAAAACTTCTGGGGCTAATGAAACAATTTTCATAAATTGTTTTTCTCTCAACTCACGAGCAACGGGACCAAAAATACGTGTTCCTCTTGGTTCGTTTTGAGGATTGATCAATACTGCTGCGTTTTCATCAAAACGAATGTATGAACCATCTTTTCTTCTTACTTCTTTTTTCGTGCGCACAATAACTGCTCTTGAAACCTCACCTTTTTTAACGGCACCATTTGGCATTGCAGATTTAACACTTACAACAATTGTGTCTCCAACTGTTGCATATCTTCTTCCGCTGCCGCCTAAAACCCTGATGCATCTTACTTTCTTTGCACCGGAGTTATCTGCCACAACCAGATTAGTTTCTTCCTGTATCATCGCTCGAAATTCTCCTGCCTACTTGGCTTTTTCAATAATTTCAACTAATCGCCATCTCTTCTTCAAGCTGAGCGGGCGTGTTTCCATAATTTTAACTTTATCACCTAAATTACATTCTCTCTTTTCATCGTGAGCCATAAGTTTGGTAGTCTTCTTAAAGTACTTTTTGTAAATAGGATGAGCAATTTTCCTTTCGACAGCAACTGTAATAGTTTTCTCCATTTTGTTGCTTACAACGATACCAATCCTTGTTTTTCTTAAACCACGAGTCTCCATCTCCTAAGCTTTTGCTCCTTTCACTAAAGTACCTTCAGGTTGTAATTGCCTTTCCTGAAGAACAGACTTTAATCTTGCTATATCTCTTTTAATGTTTTTAAGTTTAGCTGTGTTAGTCAATTGTTTTAACTGATGAGAAAATCTTAAATCAACAAGATTTTTTTCTTCATCCTTTATTCTTTGAACTATCTCTTCAGTTTTCATTTCTCTTATTTCATGAATTTTCATTTCATTATCCTCTGCTTATTCATAATCCGGCCTGGTAACGATTTTAGTTTTAATAGGCAGTTTATGTGAACAAATCTGCAGTGCCTCACTGGCAATTTCCCTGCTGACACCAGAAACCTCAAAGAGAATTCTGCCAGGTTTAACAACAGCTACCCAAAATTCAGGTGCGCCTTTTCCTTTACCCATTCTTGTTTCGAGAGGTTTTTTAGAAACTGGTTTATCCGGAAAAATTCTGATCCAGACACGACCATCTCTTTTCATTTTTCTTGAAAGAGCAACACGGCAAGCCTCGATTTGCCTGCTTGTAATCCATGCTGGCTCCAGTGATTTTAAGCCAAAATCTCCGAAAGCAACTGAACTGCCGCGTTTTGCGTTACCTTTTCTTCTTCCTCTATGTGCTTTTCTGAATTTAACTCTTTTTGGCATTAACATAATGAAAACTCCTGCTCAATTTTATTCCATAGCTCTTTTACCAAGAATTTCACCCCGGCAAATCCACACTTTGATTCCGATAGAGCCATAGACGGTTTCTGCTCTGCCATTTGCATAATCTATATCAGCTCTCAGAGTATGAAGTGGAATTCTGCCATCTTTATATTGCTCTGCTCTTGCGATTTCAGCTCCACCTAATCTTCCAGCACACATAATTCTTATTCCTTCAGCACCCATTCTCATTGATGCGGTAATAGCCATTTTCATTGCCCGTCTGAAAGAAACTCTTCCCTCGATCTGACTTGCGATGTTCTCGGCAACTAAATATGCATCCAGTTCCGGTCTTTTAATTTCTGAGATCTGAATTTTTACTTCCTTATTCGAAATCTGTTTTAATTCCTCTTCAAGCTGGGTTATTTCTTTACCACTTTTACCTATCACCACGCCAGGTCTTGATGTATGAATATTTAAGATTACACTTTTTGATGTTCTGTCAATAATAATTTTTGATATACCTGCTTTTTTCAACCTGTTGCGAATATATGTTCTAAGCTTGTCATCTTCTTTTAATTTTCCAGCATAACTTTTACTTTCGTACCAGTTCGAATTCCAGCCTCTGATTACGCCAACTCTTAAGCCTATTGGATTAGTTTTTTGTCCCAAAAATTCCTCCTGAAATTATGCCTTTTTTGCTACAACAATTGTTAAATGACAGGACCTTTTTCTAATCCTGTATGCTCTGCCCTGAGGTGCAGGTGATATTCTCTTTAAAGTCGGACCAACATTCACATAAGCCTCTTTTACAAAAAGATCTGATGGTTCTACTCTGGAAGTTTCTTCTTTATTATTAATCAGATTCGACACTGCAGATCGTAAAGTTTTCTCTGCATCTTTAGAAGAATGCTTTGGTGAAAAGTGAAGTATTTCCAAAGCTTTGTCAACTGATTCACCTCTGATTAAATCAATCACCAATCTCATTTTCCTTGGTGATGAACCTATAAATCTATTTATTGCTCTTGCTTCCATCGAAATTTATCTTCCTTAATTAACCAGCTTTAGCTGCTTTTTCTGCCTTAGTACCAGGATGACCTCTGAAAATTCTTGTTGGTGAGAATTCTCCCAGCTTATGACCAACCATATTTTCAGTAATGAAAATCGGAATCATCTTGTTTCCATTATGAACTGCAATAGTATGACCAACAAAATCAGGCGTTATGATTGATGCACGTGACCAGGTCTTAACTATTTTCTTTTGATTAGAATCATTTAGCTGCTGTATTCTCTCAAGCAGTTTATAATGGATATACGGTCCTTTTTTTACCGAGCGAGGCATAAGTTAAACCTACTTTTTCCTTCTTTTAATAATGTATTTATTAGATTGATTTTTTCTTTTACGAGTTTTCAATCCTTTGGATTTCTGCCCCCAGGGAGATACCGGATGACCGCCACCAGAAGTTTTCCCTTCACCGCCGCCCATCGGATGATCAACGGGGTTCATTGCAACACCCCTCACATAGGATCTTCTGCCTAACCATCTCGTTCTTCCGGCTTTACCTAAACTAATATTTTCGTGTTCCGAATTACCAACCATTCCGTAGGTTGCCATACAGTTGATATTTATAAGCCTAACCTCACCGGATGGCATCTTTAACTGAGCCAAATTACCTTCCTTCGCCATTAGCTGCAGAGAGCTGCCAGCACTTCTTCCGAGCTGACCGCCTTTACCAGGTTTCATTTCAACATTGTGAACAAAACTACCCAAAGGCATTTCTTTTAATGGCAACGCATTGCCTACAGTGATTTCACTTCCCGGACCTGATGAAATTTTATCTCCTACCTTTAATCCATTCGGTGCTATAATATATCTTTTCTCGCCATCTGCATAATGAAGTAAAGCAATTCTTGCTGACCTGTTTGGATCATATTCAATTGAAAATACTTTAGCAGTAATACCATGTTTATCTCTTTTAAAGTCGATAATTCTATAACGTCTTTTATGACCACCACCAATATGTCTCGAGGTGATTCTACCAAGATTATTTCTTCCTCCTGACTTCTTTAATGCTACTGTTAAAGATTTCTCAGGAGTCGATTTAGTTATCTCTTCAAAAGTATAATTACTTTTAAATCGAGTGCCTGGTGTTACCGGTTTTAATTTTTTAATTCCCATCTATCTTCCTGTTATTAAAAGCTATACTGCTTCAAATAGCTCTATTTTCTCGCCTTCTTTAAGGGTGATAATTGCTTTTTTATATTTAGCTGTCTTGCCTGTGAATCTTCCACTCTTTCTAAACTGTGTTTTAGTCTTTCCCTGCTGAGTGATAGTTTTAACATCAGTGACATGAACGTTAAACTTCTCTTCTATAGCCTTTGCAATCTGAATCTTATTTGCTTTTGGATTTACTAAAAATCCATATTTGCCTTTATCGGCAGTAATGTTTGTCATCTTCTCAGTAATTAAAGGACTAATTAAAACCTGATGCATACTAATCCACCACCTTTTCTGCTTTTTCTTTTTCACCAAAAGTTTTTGAAATGGCATCAACAGCAGTATGCTGAAGAACAAGCACCTGATTGTTCAAAATATCGTATGTTGAAGCTTTACTTGCTTCCATAACACTGACTTTACTAATATTTCTTCCGGATTTATAAATATTGGTTTCATTTTTTCCTGTTAAAAGAAGGACCTTTTTACCTGCAATCTGTAAAGCTTCCATCATAGTAACAAAATCTTTCGTCTTAGGTTTATCAAAAGAAAAATCCTCAACGACAATCAACTGTTCATCTTTTACCTTATAGCTTAAAGCAGATTTTCTTGCAAGCTGCCTCACTTTAAGTGGAAGCTGCTGCCTATAATCTCTGGGACGAGGACCGAAAATTGTTCCGCCTCCAATCCATAATGGTGAACGGGTTGTTCCGGCTCGTGCAGTACCTCTGCCTTTTTGCCTCCAGGGTTTTTTACCGCCGCCTCTAACTTCTGCTCTCTCTTTGGCTTTATGAGTCCCTTGTCTTTGATTTGCAAGGAATGCCTTAACTGAAAGATAAATTGCATGATCATTTGGCTGAATACCAAAAATCCCATCATCAAGCTTTATTTTCTTACCCGAAGGTTTACCATCTATTTTTAATATTTCTACTGTCATATTTATTAGGTATTAATTCTATTTTATAAGCCTATGGCTTAATCAGTTCAACAATTGAATTTATGGCTCCGGGCACAGCTCCATTTACCATTATCAGATTATCTTCTTGGATAATTTTAATTACTTTTAAGTTACGGATGGTAACATTCTCAAATCCCATTCTTCCTGCCATCTTCATACCTTTAAAAACTCTTGAAGGATAAGAGCTTGAGCCAATTGAACCCGGAGCTCTTAATCTATCACTTTGTCCGTGAGTTGTTCCGCCAACTCCACCAAAATTGTGACGCTTCATAACACCCTGAAATCCTTTACCCTTACTTTTTCCTCTGACTTTGATGATATCACCTTCCTTAAACAGATCAACTTTAATATCATCGCCAACTTTCATGCTGGATGTATCAAATCCTTTAAACTCTCTTACTTTTCTTAAGGGTGACAAATTATTCTTCTTAAACTGTCCAAGCACTGGTTTGCTTACATGCTTTTCTTTCTTTTCTTGAAAGCCAAGAACAACAGCTTCATAACCGTCTTTTTCCTTATTGCGAAGAGATAGGACTTTGCACGGTCCAGCCTCGATTACAGTAACCGTAACCAAACTACCTTCAGCATTAAAGATGCTTGTCATTCCAATTTTTTTTCCTAAAATACCAGGCATATCAAACTCGGAATTAGATTATAACTTAATTTCTATATCAACACCCGCCGGAATATCAAGCTTGCTTAATGAATCGACGGTTTTATTATTTGAATTATGAATATCTATTATTCTTTTATGTGCACGAGTTTCAAACTGTTCTCTGGACTTTTTATCCACATGCGGAGATCTTAAAACAGTATAGATTGTTTTACGTGTCGGCAGAGGAATTGGACCTGAGACCACAGCTCCAGTACTCCTTACTGTTTTGATGATCTTCTCAGTTGACTTATCAATCAATATATGATCATAAGATTTCAACTTAATTCTTATTTTCTGACCAGCCACTTAAAACTCCTTTGATTTACGCAAACGAAAAGGGAGATAAGGTCTCCCTTTAATAAAAGAATATTATAATGTTTATTTAATGATCTTTGTTACAACACCTGCACCAACGGTTCTGCCGCCTTCACGAATAGCGAATCTTAAACCATCTTCCATAGCGATTTCAGAAATCAATTCAACCTTTAGATTAACATTATCACCAGGCATAACCATTTCGGTACCTTCGGGTAGAGTAGCAACACCGGTTACGTCCGTAGTTCTGAAATAGAACTGAGGTCTGTAACCATTAAAGAACGGAGTATGTCTTCCACCTTCATTCTTTGAAAGAATATAAACTGACCCTTCAAAAACCGTATGTGGAGTAATCGAACCAGTTTTCGCTAAAACCATTCCTCTTTCAATTTCATTTTTATCAACACCTCTCAAAAGGATACCGGCATTGTCACCAGCCATTGCTGAGTCAAGTTCTTTTCTGAACATTTCGACACCGGTAACAACTGTTTTCTTATGGATTCCAAGACCGATGAGTTCAACTTCTTCCTGAAGTTTTACTTCGCCTCTCTCAACTCTGCCAGTAGCAACAGTACCACGACCGGTTATAGAGAAAACGTCTTCAACCGGCATTAGAAAAGGCTTTGTAGTTTCTCTTGCTGGAATTGGAATATAAGAATCTACTGCTTCCATAAGTTTCCAGATGCAATCCAGATTCGGATCATCAATTTTTGTCTCAGCACTTGCAGCAGCTTCAAGAGCTTTTAACGCTGAACCCTGAATTATTGGTATTTCATCACCTGGAAATTCATAGGAATTCAATAAGTCTCTTAACTCTACTTCAACCAGTTCAAGAAGTTCAGGATCGTCAACCATATCCACTTTGTTCATAAAAACAACCATTTTAGGAACACCAACCTGTCGTGCAAGGAGAATATGCTCTCTGGTTTGAGGCATAGGTCCATCCGTAGCAGCAACAACCAGAATAGCACCATCCATTTGTGCAGCACCGGTAATCATGTTCTTTACATAGTCAGCGTGACCAGGGCAGTCTACGTGAGCGTAGTGTCTTTTTTCAGTTGAATATTCCACGTGGGCTGTTGCTATAGTAATGCCTCTTTCTTTTTCTTCAGGGGCATTATCAATACTATCAAATGTTCTGACCTCCGAAAGGCCCTTCTTGTTAAGAGCCATTGTGATGGCGGCAGTTAATGTGGTTTTGCCATGATCTACGTGACCAATTGTTCCAACGTTAACGTGCGGCTTACTTCTATCAAATTTTTCTTTTGCCATCGGTTTCTCCTTTTAATTTTGTTCCTTTTGTTTGTTTATTCTTTTGTTAGTTAAACTTTCGTAGTTTTCTTTCCTGATGTTTTTTCAGCAATTTCCTCTGCAATAGATTGAGGTACCTGCTGATAATGATCAAACTGCATAGTGTAAATTGCTCTGCCTTGTGTCATTGATCTGAGTATTGTTGCGTATCCAAACATTTCTGAAAGTGGCACAAGTGCTTTAATAACCTGTGCATCTTTTCTTGCATTAAATCCTTCAATCTTCCCTCTGCGGGAGTTAAGGTCTCCCATAACATCACCTAAATAATCTTCTGGTGTAACAACTTCAACTGACATAATTGGTTCAAGTAAAATTGGTTTAGCCTTTAGAGCTCCATTCTTAAAAGCCATTGAACCAGCAACTTTGAATGACAATTCATCCGAGTCCACATCGTGATAAGAACCGTCATAAAGTTTAGCTTTGATATCAACTACCGGAAATCCTGCAACTACTCCATTTCTCATTGCTTCCTGAATTCCTGCTGAGACTGGGGTTATATACTCTTTGGGTACACTTCCACCAACAATTGCGTTAGTAAATTCAAAACCTTTCCCCGGTTCATTGGGTGCAAGCTCAATTTCTACGTGTCCGTATTTTCCTCGCCCGCCTGATTGTTTTATAAACTTTCCTTCTACCTGAACTGTTTCAGTAATTGTTTCTCTATATGCTACCTGAGGCTTACCGATATTAGCTTCTACTTTAAATTCCCTTTTCATTCTATCCACAAGTATTTCAAGATGAAGTTCGCCCATTCCACTGATTAAAGTTTGACCTGTTTCCTGGTCAACATTAACTCTGAATGTTGGATCTTCATCAGAAAGCTTGGAAAGTGATTCAGACAATTTATCCTGGTCAGCCTTTGTTTTTGGTTCAATTGCAATTTGAATTACCGGCTCGGGGAAAGACATCTTTTCAAGAATAATCTGGTCATCTTCGGTACATAATGTATCACCTGTTCGCGTATGTTTTAATCCAACTGCCGCAGCAATATCACCAGCCTTAACTTCATCAATGTCCTCGCGGTGATTTGCATGCATTTGAAGAAGTCTTCCAATTCTTTCCTTTTTCTGACTTACAGAATTATAAACGTACGAACCCGCTTTTAAGACACCGGCATAAACTCTGAAAAAGCATAACTTCCCAACATAGGGATCATTCATAATTTTAAATGCTAATGCAACAAACTTTTCTTTTTCATCAATTTTTCTTGTTACTATGTCTTTAATTCCAACGTGATGTGCTTCAACTTCTTTAAAGTCAATCGGAGATGGAAGAAGTTCAACCACATAATCCAATAATTTTTGAATACCTTTGTTTTTGAAAGCAGAGCCGCAAAGAACAGGAATTATTTTTAATTCTATAGTTGCTTTCCTTAGAACCGATAAAATTTCAGCCGGAGAAATTTCCTTTCCTTCAAGATATTTCTCCAATAATGTATCGTTAACATCGGAAACCGCTTCAAGCATTTGAGTTCTGTATTTGTTTGCGATCTCTAATAAATCCTTAGGTATTTCAATATCATCAAAAGTGGCACCTAAGGTTTCTTCGTGATACATTCTAGCATTAAAATGAATTAAGTCAATTACTCCTGAAAATATATCACCACTACCGATTGGTAAATTAATAGGAACTGCATTGGCTTTTAATCTATCTTTCATCATCTGAACTGCATTGTAAAAGTCAGCACCAACTCTATCGACTTTATTAATGAATGCAATTCTTGGTACGCCATATTTATCTGCTTGTCTCCAGACTGTTTCAGATTGAGGTTCAACACCTCCGACAGCACAAAACAGAGCAACAGCCCCATCCAAAACTCTTAAAGATCTTTCCACTTCGACAGTAAAATCAACGTGACCCGGTGTATCTATAATATTTATCTGATGATCTTTCCAATAGCAAGTTGTTGCAGCACTTGTGATTGTAATTCCGCGTTCTTTTTCCTGTTCCATCCAATCCATAACCGCAGCACCATCGTGAACTTCACCAAGGCGATGAAGTTTGCCAGTATAAAACAATATGCGCTCAGTTGTAGTGGTCTTACCCGCATCAATGTGCGCCATAATACCAATGTTTCGTACTTTATCTATTCTTATTTTCTTCAACATATATATATTCTATACTTTACCACTTAAAGTGAGCAAAAGCCTTGTTAGCTTCTGCCATTTTATGAGTATCATCTTTCTTTTTAACTGCGGAGCCTTCATTGTTTGAAGCAGCTATTAGTTCCTGGGCAAGTTTCTGACTCATTGTCTTATCAGAACGCTGACTTGCATAAGTTTTAATCCATCTCATAGCAAGTGCTGTTCTTCTTTCTGGTCTAACTTCACTTGGAACCTGATAAGTAGCACCACCCACTCTTCTGCTTCTAACTTCAATTATTGGTTGTACGTTAGATAGTGCTTGTCTGAAGACTTCAAGTCCAACTTTTTTTGTTTTACCTTCAATTAAATCAAATGCATCATAGACAATTTTCCTGGCTGCCGATTTTTTACCTTCATTCATTAATACATTTATGAATTTGGAAACCGTGATATCATTGAATTTTGGATCTGGTTTTATAAATCTTTTTTCTGCTCTTCTTTTTCTCATAAGTAATTAAGACTTTGGTTTCTTAGCTCCGTATTTTGATCTTCCTTTTTTTCTATCTTCAACTCCGCTTGTGTCAAGAGTACCACGAATAATATGATATCTAACTCCAGGCAGGTCTTTTACTCTTCCCCCTCGAATTAGCACAATTGAATGCTCCTGAAGATTATGACCTTCCCCCGGTATATAAGCAGTCACTTCCATATGATTTGTGAGCCTCACTCTAGCAACTTTTCTAAGTGCAGAGTTTGGTTTCTTAGGAGTTGTTGTGTAAACACGTGTACATACACCCCTCTTTTGCGGACAAGCGCTCAAAGCCGGGGCTTTATTCTTAGCTAATATCTGAACTCGCCCTTTTCTAACGAGTTGATTTATAGTTGGCAATACTTTCTCCTAAGTTATATTCATATTAAAAAATTCGGATTTCAAATATACTTGTTAGTTATTTTATAGTCAAGAAATCCTACTGCATTTATCTTTTATACAATACCTGTTTCTTCTTCTTTTAGTTCTTCTTGTTTAACTTCAGCAGCGGCTTCAATTTCACTCTTTAGATTTACACTTTTATACTTCTTAAGACCAGTACCAGCTGGGATAAGATGTCCCATCACAATATTTTCTTTTAGTCCTATCAAGCGGTCTATTTTTGCCTGAATTGCAGCATTAGCAAGAACTTTAGTAGTTTCCTGGAAGGAAGCAGCAGATAGGAAACTTTCAGTAGAAAGTGCTGCCTGAGTTATTCCTAGCAGAACATGCTCAAACGTTGCAGACATTGCATCTCTAAATTCCATTGGTTGCTTTTCCTTTTTCTTAAGATCAGAATTAATTTCTCTGGCTTTAGATTTTTGCAAAAGTGTCCCAACTTTGATTTTTGAATCACCTTTACTCTCAACGACTACCAAATTCGTCATCTTATTATTCTCGTCAAGAAACTCAATCCTATCTACAAGATCTTCTTCAAGAAACTTAGTGTCACCAGGGGAAACAACTCTAACCTTTTGAAGCATTTGCCTAACAATTACCTCAATATGCTTATCATTTATTTTTACACCCTGCAAACGATAAACATCCTGAATCTCATTTACCAGATATTCCTGAACAGCGCTCGTTCCTTTAATTCTGAGAATATCATGCGGATTCATAGGACCATCGGTAATCTTCTCACCAGCTGGAATATCATCACCTTCCTGAACAAGAATATGCTTCCCAAGAGGTACAGAATATTTCTTCTCATCTGATTCATCGTGAGCAACAACAGAAATTTCTCGTGAACCTTTCTTTCTTCCACCAAATTTTACGATACCTTCGATATCAGAAATGATCGCCGGGTCCTGTGGACTTCTTGCCTCAAACAATTCAGTTACTCTTGGCAAACCACCGGTAATATCTCTTGTTTTTGTTGTTTGTTTAGAGATCTTGGCAACCACTGTTCCCGCTGCAATAGATTCACCCTCTTCTACAGCCAAATAGGATCTTGTTGGGAGGTTGAATGATTTTTTCTCACCAGTATCTGTGACAATAACAATGCTTGGAGTAAGTGTTTTATCTTTGGAATCAATTACAACCTTCTGAACGTGTCCCGTTTGCTCGTCTGTTACCTGCTTTAAGGTTGAACCATCTATTAAATCAACAAAACCAACTTTACCCGGGATATCAGTTATAATAAGAGCATTATAAGGATCATGATGATAAAGAGCCTCATTTCTTTTTACCGCCTGTCCATCATCTACAGTTAGCTCTGCGCCGTAAGGAACATCGTATTTTTTAAGCTGACGATTGTTTTCGTCATAGATACCTAATGCACCTCTTCTGCCAGTAACAACCTTAACATTATAGTCCTTGCCGGTAAATGGATCCTGAACAACTTTTTCAACAAAGTTTACTTTCTCAAATTTTACGGCACCTTCAATATTCGTTTCGACCTGAGACTGGGTTGCAATTCTGGATGAAGTTCCACCAAGGTGGAAAGTTCTTAATGTAAGCTGAGTTCCGGGTTCACCAATTGATTGAGCCGCAACTATTCCAACAGCTTCGCCAACTTCAACTAACTTACTTGTAGTAAGATTTTTACCATAACATTTTGCACATACACCTTTTTTCGACTCGCAGGTTAATACTGTTCTGATATAGACGGAATCAATATTTGCATCTTCAATTTTCTCGGCGATATCTTCGGTAATTATCTCACCAGCTTCAATAATTAACTCTTCTGTAATTGGATGATAGACATCTTCCTGAACTACTCGACCTGTAATTCGTTCACCCAAAGGTTCTCTTTCCTGCTCTACATCCTTCAATGCTTTAATTTCGATACCCAGAATGGTTCCGCAATCTATCTCAGTTATTATAACATCTTGAGATACGTCAACTAATCGTCTCGTAAGGTAACCAGCATCTGCAGTTTTGAGCGCAGTATCAGCAAGACCCTTTCTTGCACCGTGCGTTGAAATGAAGTATTCAAGAACTGTTAAACCTTCTTTGAAATTAGCAACAATCGGATTCTCAATAATTTCCCCTGCCTGACCAGAAAGTGTTTTCTGAGGTTTCATCATCAAACCTCTCATACCAGCAAGCTGTCTAACTTGCTCCTGAGAACCTCTCGCACCTGAGTCAACCATCATATGAAGTGAGTTGAAACCACCTTCGGCTCGTTTAATTTTTTCCATGAGTGCACGAGCAACATCGTTAGTGGTATGTGTCCAAACGTCTATGATCTTATTATATCTTTCTGCATCAGTGATTACACCTTGTTCGTGCTCATTTAATATTCCATCTACTTTTTTGTTTGCTTTTGCAATAAGATTTTCTTTTTCTTCAGGGACAACCATGTCTGCAAAGCTGACTGATAAACCGCCTTCACTAGCGAATTTGAAACCAAGATCTTTCAAATCATCAAGAAACTTTGCTGTAACTTTATTACCGAGCTGGACATACATTTTACCAATTATTCCACCAAAAACTTTCTTTATTAATAATTGGTTGATGTAACCCATTTCATTTGGAAGAATCTGATTAAAGATTACTCTTCCAGTTGTTGTTTCGATAAAGCTACCGTCTATTTTCACTTTGATCTTTGCATGCAATCCAACTTTTTTATGATCGTAAGCGATTATTACTTCCTCAGGAGAATAAAAGACCATTCCTTCTCCCAGATCTCCTTCTTTCTGCTTAGTGAGATAATAACAGCCTAAAACTATATCCTGAGTAGGTACTACTATCGGGCTTCCATTTTGTGGAGATAATATATTATGGCTGCTAAGCATTAAGAGAGATGCTTCAAGCTTAGCTTCGTAAGATAGCGGAACGTGAACAGCCATCTGGTCACCATCGAAGTCAGCATTAAAAGCAGTACAAACCATCGGATGAAGCTGAATTGCTTTTTCATCAATAAGGATGGGCTGAAATGCCTGAATTCCAAGTCTGTGAAGTGTAGGAGCTCTGTTCAATAATACAGGATGACCTTGAATGATTTTCTCAAGTATATCCCAGATCATCGGGTCTTTTCTATCTACAACTTTGCGTGCACTTTTAACGGTTTTGTTGTGTCCTCGCTCAATTAATTTTCTTATAAGGAACGGTTTGAATAATTCAACCGCAATATCTTTTGGAAGACCACATTGGTGAAGCTTAAGTTCAGGACCAACAACAATAACTGAACGAGCGGAGTAGTCAACTCTTTTACCAAGCAAGTTCTGCCGGAATCTTCCCTGCTTACCTTTAAGCATATCGCTTAAAGATTTCAAAGGACGATTGCTGTCGCTTCTTACAGCACTTCCTCTTCTCGAATTATCGAACAAAGCATCGACTGCTTCCTGTAACATTCTTTTTTCGTTTCGCAGGATAACTTCAGGAGCTTTGATATCCATTAATCTTTTCAAACGGTTATTACGAATGATTACTCTTCTATAGAGATCATTTAAGTCACTTGTGGCAAATCTTCCGCCTTCAAGTGGGACAAGAGGTCTAAGTTCCGGTGGAATAACAGGAATGTAACTGAGTACCATCCACTCAGGTTTGTTCTCAACCTTTGTGTTCTCAGCTTTAAACGCTTCGATTACTCTTAACCTCTTCAAAAGATCTGCTTTCTTTTGCTGTGATGTTTCTACTTTAACCTGTTCACGAAGTTCTTCTGAAAGCTTTTCGACATTGGTATTCCTTAAAATAGTTTTAACAGCATCGCCGCCAATTTTAGCCACGAATTTATCCGGATGAGTATCTTCAAGTCTCTGATTTTCAGATGGTAATGAACTCATCACTTCAAAGTATTGATCTTCGGAAATTAAGTCTCCCTTTTTCAATCCGGTTGGACCGGGGTTGAGAACTATATAAGATTCGTAATAAATAACCTTCTCAAGTTCTTTGAGACTTAGTCCAATAATGTTTCCAATTTTTGAAGGCTGGGCTCTGAAAAACCAGATATGAACAACAGGAACAGCAAGACCGATATGTCCCATTCTTTCACGTCGCACACTTTTCTGAGTAACCTCAACGCCGCACCTATCACAAATGATACCTTTGTATCTTATTCTTTTATATTTACCGCAGAAACATTCCCAGTCACGTGTGGGACCAAATATCTTTTCACAGAACAAACCATCTTTCTCAGGACGGAAAGATCTGTAATTTATAGTTTCAGGCTTAGTAACCTCTCCATAAGATCTTGATAAAATATCATCGGGACTTGCAAGACTAATCGTAATGCTGTCTATATCCATCATTGCATGTTCTTGGATTCTGAAAGCCATATATTTTATCTCCTAAGTTCTATTAAAATTCTATTTAATTAAATGAATTAGTTAATCGTAATATCGAGCCCCAATCCCTGAAGCTCTTTAATTAATACATTGAATGATTCAGGAATGTTTGGCTGCAACAAGTTATCACCCTTAACAATAGCTTCATAAGCTTTAGCTCTTCCTGCAACATCATCACTCTTAATTGTTAATATCTCCTGCAAAGTATATGCAGCACCGTAACCTTCGAGTGCCCAAACTTCCATTTCGCCGAAACGCTGACCGCCAAACTGAGCTTTTCCACCAAGCGGCTGCTGTGTAATTAACGAGTATGGACCAATCGAACGGGCATGAATCTTATCATCAACGAGATGACTAAGTTTCATCATATAAATGTATCCGCAAGTAACTTTCTGATGGAACTTGTCACCTGAACGTCCATCGTAGAGATCAGTCTTCGATCCGGATTCAAGACCGGCCTTAGCAAGCCATTCTTCAACATCTTCTACTTTTGCCCCATCAAAAATTGGAGTAGCGAATTTTACTCCGAGTTTTTTACCAACCCATCCTAGTGCTGTTTCATAAAGCTGACCAAGATTCATTCTTGAAGGAACACCAAGCGGATTTAATATCACGTCAATCGGAGTTCCATCGGGCAGGAACGGCATATCTTCAACAGGAACAACTTTAGCAACAACACCTTTGTTCCCATGTCTTCCTGCCATCTTATCACCTACAGAAACTTTTCTTTTCTTGGCTACGTAAACTTTGGCAAGCTGCACTATTCCAGGTGGTAGTTCATCACCACTTGCAATTTTAATTTTTTCCCGCTTATAATCTTCACCGATTTCAGCTGATTTATCAAAATAATTTTTAAACAATGTTTTTATATGCTGATTAGTTTTTTTACTGTCAAACCAATCAAGGGTATAATCAAGCTTCGTTACATCTTCGATCGAAGTAAAGGTTGTATCCTTAATGGTCGTGTTTGCACGAAGAGTAACGGAACCATCAAGATCTCTAATTCCGTTTGTAACCAAACCTTCACAAAGCTTGGTTAGTTTTTCTACAAGTTTTGTATAATGTTCTTTTAATCTATGAATATGTTCGTGCTCTAATGAGTCGAGTAAAGTTTTCTCAGCCTTCTTTGCTTCAGTATCTCGTTTCTTCCTGCTAAAGAGCCTAGTTTTAATTACTGTTCCTCTTAATCCAGGAGGAGCCTTTAAAGAAGCATCTTTGACATCTCCAGCCTTATCACCAAAAATTGCACGAAGCAGTTTTTCTTCCGGTGTAGGATCAGACTCACCTTTAGGAGTTATTTTACCTATAAGTATATCACCCTCCTTAACCTCAGCACCTTCTCTAACTATACCATATTCATCAAGATTTTTTACTGCTTCTTCACTTACGTTGGGAATTTCTCTTGTTAGTTCTTCTTCACCTCTTTTTGTTTCGCGTACTTGCAGTTCAAATTCTTCGATATGCAGCGAGGTAAAATCATCGTCTTTAACGAGTCTTTCACTAAGAATAATTGCATCCTCAAAATTGTATCCCCGCCAGGGCATAAAAGCTACTAAAACGTTTCTTCCAAGAGCTAACTCTCCCTCTTCAGTAGCCTGACCATCAGCAAGCACATCACCATTTTCAATCCGCTGCCCTTCAACTACAAATGGTTTTTGATTTATTGATGTTTCCTGGTTAGTACCATGGAATTTTATAAGTTTATATGTTACTCTTCTTACATCATTAAAAGATGTAATAGCTTCAATGCTGTTTGGGTTGATGTCATATCTAACTATGATTTTGGTTGAATCGACATATTCAATAACACCACTGTTCTCAGCAACAAGTATAGTTCTTGAGTCATTGGCAACCCTTCCTTCCATACCAGTACCAACAATTGGATTCTGCGGTTTAAGAAGAGGGACAGCCTGACGCTGCATATTTGAACCCATAAGCGCTCTGTTAGCATCATCATGCTCGAGGAATGGAATAAGTGCAGCGGCAGGACTTACTATTTGTGCCGGTGCGACATCCATATACTCAATTTGATCGGGTGGAACAATCGGGAACTCACCTTCGAGCCTTGATTTTACTCTTTCACTAACAAACCTTGACTGTTCATTAAGTTCAGCATTTGCCTGAGCAATAGTGAAAATATCTTCTTGTTCTGCACTTAGAAACTCGACTTCTTTAGTTACTTTCCCTTTATTGACTTTTAGATAAGGAGTTTCAAGAAAGCCATATCTATTAACTCTTGCAAAAATGGTTAACGAAGAAATTAAACCTATGTTTGGTCCTTCGGGAGTTTCAATAGGACATAAACGACCGTAATGCGTATAGTGAACGTCTCTAACTTCAAATCCTGCACGTTCACGAGTTAATCCGCCAGGACCTAATGCTGACATTCTTCTCTTATGTGTAAGCTCAGCTAATGGATTTGTTTGATCCATAAACTGAGACAGTTGATTCGTTCCAAAGAATGCATTAATAACACTTGTAATCGTACGCGCATTAACTAAATCCTGCGGAGTGAAGTTTTCGGTATCGCGCATATTCATTCTTTCCTTTATAGTCCTTGCCATACGTGCCATACCAACGTTAAACTGCTGACTTAACTGCTCACCAACTGTTCTAACTCTTCTGTTACCCAAATGATCAATATCATCCACCGGCTCATTTCCATTTTTCAGGTTGATCATATATTTAATAATCTCTATGATGTCCTGTATAGTCAGAACTGTAGTTGTTTCAGGAATATTCAGCTTTAACTTATCGTTCATACGGTGACGACCGACATCGCCAAGATCATATCTTTTATCATTGAAGAATAATTTCTCAATTAGCTGCGCAGCAGTTTCAACGTCAGGTGCTTCGCCAGATCTGAGTTGCCTGTATATAGCATAAAGTGCTTCTTCCTTGGATTGAGAGGTGTCTTTCTTGAGAGTATTAACGATAAGATCCTGATCCGGAGAAGTATCGCGGGAAAGAAATCTAATGGTTTCAATTTCTGCTTCTTCCAATCTATCCAAATCTTCTTCTGTAAGTGTACTACCACCACTTAAAAATATTTCACCGGTTGACATATCAAACACATCGCTTGCAATAGCTCTTCCAAGATAAGACGTCAAATCAGCTTTACTTACCTTCACTTCTTCGACAAGATTGAAGAGATTTAATATTTCATCATTACTTGTGTAACCAAGAGCGCGGAGTAGTGTGGTTGCAGGGAATTTTTTTCTTCTGTCAATATATACATTCAATACGTAATTAATATCTGTTGCAAACTCTACCCAGGAACCACGCAGAGGAATAATTCTTGCAGAGTAAATTGGAGTTCCGTTAGGGTGAATTGTTTCAGAAAAAGCAACTCCGGGAGAACGATGGAGCTGAGATACAACAACTCTCTCGGCACCATTAATCACAAACGTTCCCTTTTCTGTCATAAACGGGACACTACCCAGATAGACTTCCTGCTCGACACTATTAACAAACTCTGCAGTATCAGGATCCTTTGCAGATAATCTTAGCTTTGCTTTTAGCGGAGCAGCAAAAGTTAATCCTCTTTCCATACATTCTTCGACTGAAAACCTTGCTTTTTCAACGCTGTAGTTAATAAAGTCCAGTCGATAGTTTTCTTTGTTATCGAATATCGGGAAGTTATCTATAAATACTTTTTGGAGACCTTTATTCTCCCTTTCTTCAGGAAGTTTTTCGAGCTGTATAAATTCCTCGAAGGTTTCCGTCTGAATATTCAACAAATCCGGAACATCCAGAACCGATTTTATTGCTCCAAAAGAAATGCGATTATTTTCCAATTATCCTTCTCCATTTATTAAAAAACTTGATTTTTCTAAGCATAATTTTGCGTTATCCTAAACGCAAAAAGCGATAGACGGGAAACCGTACTACCACTCTTTACAAAAAGGTATATAAAGTTGACTAAATAACGATTATTTAAGTATTACCGTAGCGCCTGCCTCTTCAAACTCTTTTTTGAGTTTTTCAGCTTCATCTTTTGATATGCCCTCTTTAACAGTGTTTGGCGCACCATCAACAAGATCTTTTGCTTCTTTTAATCCTAAGCCGGTATGAGCTCTAACAACTTTAATTACATTGATTTTCTTTTCTCCGGCAGATTGTAATACGACATTAAATTCTGTCTGTTCTTCAACGACTGCTGCTTCTCCGCCGCCAGCCATTGGTCCTGCCATCATTATTGGCGTGGCAGCTGTCACTCCAAATTCATCCTCAAGAGCTTTCTTTAATTCGGCTGCTTCCATAAGGGACATACCCTTAATTAACTCTAATGCTTGTGTTACTTTTTCTGACATTTTATTCTCCTGTATTTTAAATTCTTGAAAAAATTATGCTGCTTCTCTTTGGGAAATCTGTTCAACAACGCTAACAAGATCTCTCATTACAGCATTGATTGCACCAACAATTCCCGAAACCGGAGAATTGAGTGATCCCATAATTCCTGATATCAATTCATTTTTAGTTGGAAGTGTTGCTAAAGCTTTCAACTGGCTTCCATCGAAATACTCACCCTCAAAATAGCAGGCTTTAAGTGCAAGTTTTTCTTTATCACCAAAATATTTATTGATGATTTTTGCTGGTGCTAATGGATTTGTAGTTGTAAATGCAAATCCAGTCATACCAACCAGGTGATCTGTAATTTTATCGTACCTGCCTAATTCAGTAAGAGCTCTTTTTACAAGAGTATTTTTATATACTTTGTATCTAACTCCTTCATCACGGAATTGATTTCGAAGAGAGCTTATGTCTTCAACATTAATCCCATGATAATCGGTAAGGTAAACTGCAGACGAACTCTCAAGGAGTTCCTTTATTTCAGATATTATTTCTGATTTTTCGTTTCTGTCCATTTTACTCCCGTTTTCAGTAATTAATAAACGTGTCGGTTAGAAGCAATTAATTATTGAGTGCGTAAACTTTTTTAAGCCTGTCGGACTGTATATTCGTCTTTAGAAATTTTAAGGCCCGGTCCCATAGTACTGGATAAAAAGAGACTCTTAACATAAGTTCCTTTAGCGGAAGCGGGTTTCATTTTAATAATCGTATTTATAAATGCTTTAGCATTATCTACTAACTTATCGGTTTCGAAATTCAATTTGCCAATGGAAGAATGAACTATTCCGGTTTTATCAACTCTGAATTCAATCTTACCAGCTTTAATATCTTTAACTGCCTGAGCGACGTCCTGTGTAACGGTTCCGCTTTTGGGATTTGGCATCAAGCCTTTAGGTCCAAGTATTTTTCCAAGTTTGCCCAATTCACTCATTGAATCCGGCGTGGCAATGATAACATCTACATCTGTCCAGCCGCCTTTTACTTTTTCAAGATATTCCTCAAATCCAGCATAATCAGCACCGGCATCTAAAGCCTCCTGCGCTTTTGCACCTTTTGTAACTACCAGCACAGAGACTGTTTTTCCTGTTCCATGAGGAAGAGATACTGTTCCTCTAAGCATCTGATCAGCCTGACGCGGATCGACTCCAAGCCTCATAGCGCAATCGAGTGATTCAACAAATTTCACTTTGGAGGTTTCCTTCAATACATCAACTGCTTCCTGCAGTGAATATTCTTTACTGTTTTTGACCTTTGATTGAAATTCTTTTTTTCTCTTTGATATCTTCATATGGTTACCAGGTAATATTAAACACCTAAATTTTTATTTTATTCTTCGACAGTTAATCCCATGCTTCTAGCTGTGCCGGCAATCATGCTCATTGCGTGATTAATATCAAATGCATTCAGATCTTTCATTTTAATCTCTGCAATTTCTTTTAGCTGAGCACGGGTAACTTTACCAATTTTAGTACGATTGGATTCAGCAGAACCCTTTTCAACTTTTGTAAATTTCTTCAATAATACTGCAGCCGGGGGAGTCTTGGTGATAAATGTAAATGATTTGTCTGTATAAACAGTGATAACAACAGGTATTATCATTCCATCTTTTTCCTGCGTACGAGCATTAAACTGTTTACAAAACTCCATTATGTTCACACCTTTTTGACCAAGAGCCGGTCCAACTGGTGGAGAAGGATTAGCTTTACCAGCTGGTATCTGTAATTTTATAAAACTATCAATTTTTTTTGCCATAATAATTAACCCTGATCGAATAAAAATTATTTTTCTAATTCTGCCTGAACAAAGTCGATTTCAACCGGAGTTTTTCTACCAAAGATTGAAACCATAACTTTCATTTTCATTTTCTCTTCGTTCACTTCCTGAACAGTTCCACTAAAGTTGTTGAACGGACCATCAACTATTTTTACAAGGTCACCATTTCTGAAAATGGTTTCCATCCTTTCGGTGCTTTCGTTCTGAGTAATCCTTCCAACAATTCGCCGTACTTCTTCGGGCTGAAGTGGATTAGGCATTTTGCCTGTTCCAAGAAAACCCATCACAGATTGTGTTCTGAGAATGAATTCTTTCACCTGATTATCAAGCTCTGCCTGAACTAAAATATAACCCGGGAAGAAGTTTTTTGTTTTGCTGCGCTTCTTACCGTCCTTAACTTCAAATACCTTTTCTGTTGGGACAAGAATTTCTTTAATCTTAGATTTTAGTTGTTCGTTCTCCTGAATCTCGGCTTCGAGCATTTGCTTCACTTTATTCTCGTGTCCTGAGAATGTTTTAACCACATACCATTTTGCATCCATGACTATTACCTTTTAAAATATTCCCTGCATTACCTGACTAATGAGCATATCAATTACGTATGCAAACCCGGCAAGAATTATACAGACAACAATAACAATCCTTGTTGACTCAAAAAGTTCTGCCTTTGTAGGCCAGGTAACTTTTTTCATTTCCTTCACCACATCTTCAAAAAAATTTTTAATCTTCTCTTTCATAGTTCATTCAATGTTTTTTAATGGCACGTCAGGAGGGACTCGAACCCCCAACCTGCGGTTTTGGAGACCGCTGCTCTAGCCAATTGAGCTACTGACGTATTATTTAGTTTCCTTAAATATTACGTGCTTACGAACAACGGGATCGTACTTTTTATATTCAACTCTTGCAGGATGTGTTCTCTTGTTTTTGGTTGTTGTATACCTGTAACCAGTTCCTGCTGTACTTTCCAGGGTTATTATTTGTCTTATGTTGCTTTTTGCCATGATTAAACTCCAATTTTTTTTGAGCTGACGACCGGGATTGAACCGGTGACCTCATCCTTACCAAGGATGTGCTCTACCAACTGAGCTACGTCAGCGATTTGTAGAGCGGGAGACGGGACTCGAACCCGCGACCAACAGCTTGGAAGGCTGTGACTCTAGCCAACTGAGTTACTCCCGCCTAAACTCAAAGAACTTTAATTCTTAAAAACCGAGCAAAAAAAACCTTCATCAAAAATGTAATTTTGATTTTGATAAAATTTTAACTCAAATTGAATTAAGAAAAAGGTGAACTAAAAACTATTGCTTGTTAAAAAATATTGTTAACAAAACTCCGTGGGCGGCGAGGGATTCGAACCCCCAAAGGCATACGCCAACGGATTTACAGTCCGCCCCGGCTCTCCAACTCCGGCGTCCGCCCGATTATTCAAAAATCGAGCATCAAATATATTCGCTGGTTAACAAAAATGCAAGTTATTTGAAGGTTGGTGCAGAAAGATTCAATGCTTCCACAATTCGCGATCTAAGCTTCGGTATTGTATTGCCTCACTAACGTGCTGTGGCAGGATATGTTCAAAGTTGCCGATATCAGCAATTGTGCGGCTCACTTTAAGTATTCTGTCATAAGCTCTGGCAGACAAGCCAAGTTTAGTCATTGCCATTTTGAGTAATTCTTCACCAGCGCTATCTAATTTGCAATATTTTCTAACTTCTTTCGAGCCCATATCGCCGTTATTAAAGATATGCTTTGAGTCCTTAAATCTGTTCAGTTGAATGTCTCTTGCCTTTATCACTCTCTCTCGTATTATTTCAGATTTCTCAGCAGGAGTATCTGTTGCGAGTTCCTTATACTTGACAGCGGGCACTTCAATATGGATATCAATTCTGTCAAGCAAAGGTCCTGAAATCTTAGCCATATATTTTTGAATTGAAGGAGGTGTGCAGGTGCATTCTTTGTTTGGATCAGTGAAGTAACCACAGGGACAAGGATTCATAGCAGCAGCAAGCATAAAATTAGCGGGAAATTCTAATGAAAGTTTTGACCTGCTAACTGTAACCCGTGAATCTTCCAAAGGTTGTCTTAAAACTTCCAGAACATTTTTTTTGAATTCAGGTAATTCATCGAGGAACAAAACTCCATGATGAGCGAAAGAAACTTCTCCTGGTCTGGGAAAACTTCCACCACCAACAAGGGCAGCATCTGATACTGTATGATGCGGACTTCTGAATGGTCGCTCCGTTACAAGGGCAGTGTCTCTGGGCAATATTCCAGCTATACTATGAATTTTGGTTGTCTCAAGTGCTTCATCAAAAGCAAGAGGAGGCAGAATAGTTGGAAGCCTTTTTGCAAGCATAGTTTTTCCTGAACCTGGAGGACCTATCATTATTATATTGTGTGCGCCGGCTGCCGCAACTTCAAGGGCACGCTTTACATTTTCCTGTCCTTTAACATCAGAAAAGTCAAGATGATATTTATTCACTCTTGAAAAAATTTCGTTTCGATTTGATTTTACCGGATTCAACTGATTAGTTCCGTTCAGAAAATCAACTACATCTTCAAGACTGGATACACCATAAACATCTATTTCATCCACTATTGAAGCTTCGGCAGATGAATCCATCGGAAGAATGATTCTTTTGATTCCTTTCTTCTTAGCCTCAACAGTTATGGGCAGAGCACCTTTTACAGGTCGCAGCTTTCCATCAAGTGAAAGTTCACCAAGGAAGACTGTGTCCTGCAGTTTCTCAGATTCAATCAGACCGGTTGCCGAAAGCAATCCAATTGCTATTGGAAGATCAAATGAACTTCCTTCTTTTTTAATATCTGCCGGCGCGAGGTTAACGGTTATCTTTTTAAGAGGATATTCAAAACCACTATTCTTAATCGCTGCAGTAACTCTTTCACGGCTTTCCTTAACTGCACTATCAGGTAAGCCAACTATAATAAATCCGGGTATCTGTTTTTCAACGTGAGTTTCTACTTCAACAAGGTATGCATCAATTCCATAGGTGGCACTCGAAAGAATTTTTGAAAGCATATGAGATCGAAGTTCATTCATTAGTTGGGATATTATTTTGTTGATTACTCTATTTGGCGAGAATCATTTTTCTGGTCTGGGATGAATGAGGAGTAATAATTTGATAGAGATAAATTCCTGATGGATAACCTGTAGCATCAAACTTAAATTTATGAATTCCACTATTTAAAAAACCAGAATGCAGCACAGTGATCTCCTTGCCTGCAAGATTATAAATTTTTACTTCCACATCAGAATCGATAAGAAGCTCAAACTCGATTGATGTTGCAGGATTGAATGGATTCGGAAAGTTCTGACTGATAATGACATCTTCAATATTTCCAATTCCGAATTTAATAACATCAGAATAAACTTCCGATTTATCCTTATTAACCTGTTTAATACGGAAATAAACGATTTCGGATTGATCAGTCCTTTCAGAGAGCAAAGAGTAAACTTTAGCCTCTGAATTGTCCGCTGCTGATTTGGCTATTTCAATAAAAGCACTGTTACCAATGGCTTTTTCCACAACGTAATATTTTGCGTCCTTATAACTCCCGCCCTTCCAATCAATCTCATAAAAGTTGTTCATCAACCTGACATTAATATCAGGTGCACGCGGAAATATCGGGGCATCAGATTTAACCAGACGAATATTTTGATATGAAACAGTTTTTGCGTTCAGTAAAGAATTTAGTTCTGATTCCGAAAAATTTATTTGCAATACAACTTGTGAACTGTCGTCAGCGAATTCTGCATAATTTCTATTTTTATTTATTGAGGCTGAAGTCCCTTCAAGATTAACCAGACGAATCTGCTCAAGTTCAATTTCACAATCAGGATCATCATTCTGAAAGTGCAAAACAAGATTATCGAACTCAATATTATTTTTAATTTTTAGTCGGGCTAGTTCTTCCTCATTACAATAAAATGATATTTCAGAATTTAATTTATCTAAAGAAATGTAAGAGTGGTGCCAGATGTTTTGAGATAAAAACTGAGCTTTTATTGGGTGTAAGTTATTATCTCCGGAATTGATAACAATCATTTGATTATCACTGATCGAAACAAAATACTCAACCCGGTTTGTTTCCCAATTAATAATCTTTAGAAGTGTTGATTTGAAATTTTTCGTCTTGAACCAGAATTCAGCTATGAGTTCTTTCTCGAAATTATAGATAAGAGGCACATTCAGATATGAGTCCTGCTCTAATAAGATTGCATTCTCAGCTATTGGAAATATTTCATAATAATTGAAAGACAAATTAAACAAATAAGGATTATCAGTAATTATTTTGGGATTAGAGCTGGTCAGATATTTTTCATTACCTTCCATAACGATATGTTTCCCAAAAAATTTTAGAGCATTTGTAGTTGCCTGGTTCGGCTTTAAAGATATAACTATCTGGAAAATTGCTTCATCATTAAATAATGTTGTGTCGGCTAAATCCAATTTAATCGTTTGAAACTGTTTTGAATATTCTTCTACAAATTCATTTCTGAAAGGGATCTGAATTTTTTTCCCACTTGTCCAGAGTTCTATTTTATTAATAGATAATGTGAAGTCAGGATGAAGGTAAAGTAAAAAAGTATCTGTTTCAGGAAATTGAGAGGAAGTAATAATTGAAATATCAAAGTTTGCACCTGCGGGAATAAACTCAGGATAAAATACTTTGAAGTTGTCTTGTGCAGATGTCAGTCCAAATGCAGAAAACAGCAAAAAGCATAGTATTATGTTTAATTGTTTAAACATACTTCTGCAATTAACGCAATTAATTTGATTAGTTCAACTATTTATATTGACGAAGGAAGTCTATTCTATCCTGAAGCTCTTTTACGGGCACAAAAAGCTTATCTTTTCCATAAATTGCGTCTTCCCGATTTGAGAAAGCCAATTCATAATCTTTACTCATAACAATAGCTTCTTCAGGGCAAACTTCCTCGCAAAATCCACAAAAAATGCATCTTAACATATTTATTTCGAACTTTTCAGGATATCTTTCTTTTTCTAATTCGGTTTCCGCAGCCTGAACTTCAATAGCCAGTGCGGGACAAACTCGGGAACACAAACCACAAGCAACACATCTCTCAACGCCGTTTTCTTCCTGAACTAAAACAGGTCTGCCGCGGTATGAACCCGACGGATCAAATCTGACTTCAGGATACTCCATTGTGAACTTGGGCTTAAACATAGTTTTAAGCGTAAGTGTCAGTCCTTTTACAATTTCGGGAATATATATCTTCTCCCAAAAGTTAAGATCTTTAATTCGTCTTCTTTTTGTTGTGGTTTCCATTTCCTGTTAAAATTTCTTCTTCAATTATATAAATATTATCTGATCAACTCAATGCTAAAATCTCTGTTAACCGAAAATCATTATTAACGCAGCAACCCATACTATGTTAATTAGTGATAATGGGAACATTACTTTCCAGCCAAGATTCATTAATTGGTCATACCTGAAACGCGGCAGCGACCATCTTACCCAAAGGAAAAAGAACAGCAATGCAGCCATTTTTAGTAAAAACGCACCAACACTTAATATAGTTACGAGGATTGGTGAAAGTCCTAATTTTTCTAAATAAGGAATCTGCCAGCCTCCCAGATAAAGTGTAACAATAAAAGCACTGGCAATTATCATATTGGCATATTCAGCAAGGAAGAAGCCTGCGAATTTCATACTGCTGTATTCGGTATGAAATCCACCAACAAGCTCAGGTTCGGCTTCTGGTAAATCGAATGGTAATCGGTTTGTTTCGGCAAATGCGGATACGAGGAATGTTATAAAACCGATTGGCTGCACTATCACATTCCACATCCAGCCTGATTGCGATTCGACTATAGCAACGGGTCTTAATGATTCTGATAAAAGTAGAACACCAGCAACTGAAAATCCCATTGAAACTTCATAAGAGATCATCTGTGCTGAGGCACGAATTCCGCCGAGCAGAGAATATTTGCTCCCTGATGACCAGCCAGCAAGAGTAACAGCATAAACTCCAAGAGAAGTTAAAGCAAGAATAAACAGAACTCCGATGTTCACATCTGCAACAACGAGAGAAATATTATATCCTCCGATTTCCAAATCTGGTCCAAATGGAATAACCGCATAAGTAGATAGAGCAACAAGCAAAGCAACAATGGGTGCCAATGCATGAATTTTTCTATCAGCACTATCAGGAACAATATCTTCCTTAAGAACGAGTTTGAACAAATCTGCAAATGGCTGAAGAGCACCGTGCCAACCGACTCTGTTCGGACCAATTCTGTTCTGTGCCCACGCACTAATCTTTCTTTCAAAATAGACAAGATATGCAACTGATACCAGCATAACTGATACAATTATCACAATTTTGATAAGACTGATGATTACAATTTCAAGTGTACTCATTTCACATTACATTAAATAAATTGGTTCTTGGTTTTTTAGTTATTGGTTTTAGTTTTTTGGTTACTCGTTATAGTTTATAGTTATTTAATGATTATTCCTGCTTTATCTATGTCAGTTTAAAAAACTATCATCAAAAGCAACGAGCCATAACCGAAAACCGAATTAACCATAACCTAGAACTAATGAACTAATAACTAAATAAATGTTTATTAAATCTTTTGAACGATTTCAGATTTTATTTTTGCACCTAACTCACCGATAACATCGTAATCTAATCCTTTGAATGCATCAATTGAGTTTGCCATTTCAGCGAAAACTTCTTCAGCCATATTATACTTTAATTTGCTGCCCATTGCTTTTGCAAGTGAGGTCAGAATTTTCCACGTGGGTAGTGCATTTATTTTTTTACCAGAAGCCCATCGGTCCCATTTGGTTCCGAATTTATCCAGTCTGCTCATACTCATTCCATCAAGTGCGCGATCTTGCTCAACAACAGAAATCGCAGGACGAATTCTCTGAACAACTCCGGAAACATTAACAAAAGTTCCGTTCTTTTCAGCATAAGTCGCAGCGGGGAAAATTAAATCGGCGAGTGCGGTGCTTCTGTTATGATTGGTTGAATGAACTATTAATAACTCCAATCCAGCAATTGCATTTTCAAATTCAGGATATGCTTCAACAATATCATCTTCAATTAAATAAAGAGCTTTTATTTTTTTCTCTTTTATTGCATTTAAGATCCCCTGAATATCCATTCCGGATTTTGATGGCTGCACACCAACTAATTCAGCGCCGAGAAAATTTGGAGTGATATCTTCAGTTCTGAGAATATCATCAGCAAACGAAGGATCAATATGAAGAATGAAATCAAGGTTGCCAGTCTGAAGAACTGTTCGTGCAAACTTCGCAACTAGATAATTATCCTCACAGGTTGCATAAGGCGAACCAATGACTGCAATCTGATCTTGCTTGAATGATTTTAATTTTGAAACGGTTTCACTGATTGCATCGTCCCAGCTAATTTCGACTAACTGTCCATCTTTCCTTAATTGTGGAGAGTTGATTCTGCTATCTGCATTTACATTTTTGAAAGTGTTCAATCTTCCGTGGTCACACATCCAGTAGCTGTTTACTTCTTCATTGTGGCGGGGAACTAATCTTAAAATCTCATTATTTCTCACCCAGATTTCTGTATTACATCCTCTCGAGCATCCGATACAAATTGAATTAGTCGAAGACATATCCCAAACACGAGCTTTGAATCTGAAGTCTCTGCTCGTCAATGCGCCAACAGGGCAGATGTCAATTGTGTTCATCGAATAAGGATTATCCATTTCTTCGCCGGGATAAGTTACGATTGTAACTCTGTCACCTCTTTTCACAAATGTTAATTCAGGATCTTTGGCAATTTCATCACAGAATCTTATACAACGTGAACAGGAGATACATCTTTCACCATCAAACATTACTCTTGGACCAAGAGCAACTCTTTTATCTTTGTGAACTTTTTCTTCAACAAACCTGCTTTCACCTACACTGTATTTGTAAGCATAATCCTGAAGTTTACATTCACCTGCTTCATCACAAATGGGGCAATCGAGCGGATGATTGATGAGTAAAAATTCCATCACTGCATTTTGTGCAGCAACAACTTTTTCATTTTTGGTATGAACAACCATTCCTTCAGATGCAAGTGTTGAACAGGCTATTACCAGCTTCGGCATTTTTTCTACTTCAACTAGACAAATTCTGCAATTGCCTGAAACAGAAAGCTCCGGATGCCAGCAGAAGTGTGGTATTTCTATTCCGTGGTCACTGGCAGCTTCAATTATGGTTTGCCCCTGTTTGAACTCAATTGTTTTTCCGTCAAGATTAATGTTCGGCATAATTATTTTAGTTTTACAAAATTATTTTGTTTCGGATTTAAGAATTACTTTAATGAGTTTTGATTCGCTCAATAAATCGTTTGCTGTTTTCTGAACATCTTCAACTGTAATCTTCTCAATTTTCGAAATATATTCCTCAACAGAGAATACCTTATCATAATAAAGAATTGAATTTGCTATCCTCATCATTCGATTTGTCGTACTTTCAAGACTGAGAAGAATTCCTCCTTTTAAATACTCTTTAACTTTTTTTAGTTCCCGTTCGGATACAGGAATTTCCCGAAGCTTCCTGAACTCCTTATAAATAATTTCAATTACCTTTGCGTATTGACTCTGATTAGTTGAAAAGTAAACACCAAAAGCTGAAGTATCATAATAAGAGTTCAAAAAAGAATTTATCTGGTAAGTAATGCCAAGCTTTTCGCGAATAGCAAGGAACAAACGAGAGCTGCTTCCCTCGCCGAGCAACGCTGATAAAAACCTAACTGGAATTCTTCGCTTATCGTTGTAGCCATAAGATGCTCTTCCGATTATCGTATGCACCTGATGAACATCTTTATCTATAAATGTATCCTCAACTTTTTTAAGCTGGAACTGCTCCCTGCTTTTTTTATACTTTGACTTTCTCTGTGAGATATACTTCTCAGTTGATTTTATTAACTCATCGTGCTTAACATTTCCCGATGCAACGATAAGCAAGCCGTCTGCGTTATAATTTGTTCCATGATAATTGAATAATTCACCTGAATGAAAATTCTTAATGTTATCCTCCCTGCCAATTACAGGATAACTAAGCCTGCTGCCGTTGAAAATTATTTCTTCAAATTTTTCAAAGAGAAGCTCTTCGGGATTATCATCAATGTCTTTCAGTTCATCAATTACAACCCCGGCTTCTTTTTTAATATGATTTTCTTTGAAAAGAGGATTCTGAATCAGATCAGATAAAACATTGAATGTTCTGCCAAGATTTTCTGTGAGTCCTTTTGAATAATAGCAAGTGTGTTCTTTTGATGTGAAAGCGTTCAGGTAACCGCCGTACGATTCTATTTCCTCAGCTATCATTTTTGCAGTACGCTTTTTCGTTCCTTTGAACAGCATATGCTCGATAAAATGGGATATCCCGTTATTGCGGACAGACTCATCGCGGGCACCAACGTTAAACCAGAAACCGAGCGTAAATGATTGAACGTGTGGTATAAATTCGGATATTATTTTCGTCCCACAGGGAAGTGTTGTTAAGTAGTAATTGTCCACAATATTTGCCGAATAAAATAGAATTTGAAGGTAAATATAAGAACAAATGGAATAACGGGAAATTCACCCCGTTGGATAACACTCACAAATAATAATGTTAATAAAAGAAATTTATCCAACGGGGTGAAATGTTTTCCTAAATGATCGCAACTTAATTAAGTAATAATTTGATATTTTCAGGAAGCAGTTCATAGAGATGCGGATGCGTTTCAACGAGACGCATTATATCAGCTAAATCTTTTTGCCGTTTGCTTTTTCTTCTTTCTTCATCTGAATATGCCCAGATTTTGCCCATTAATAAATTTTCAATTGAAGCGACTTTCATCTGATATCCCAAAACATTTTTCACCGAAGAATTATTTATAAATGATTGATACCTTTCATCAGTTTGAATCTGTATGCGAAGATCTGAATCGGGATGCTGTAGATTGATACTGTTGGTAAATTTACTGACGCTGAATCCTCCCACAGGCAGTGAAATTTGTTTTAAAAGTCTTTCTATGTCATCAAGAGCAAGAACCAGATCAATATCAAGACTCGCAACCGGCTCAGCATAAGCATTGACTGCTAAACCACCAATTACGCAGTAATCTATTTTCAGTTTTTTTAACTCATCAAGAAATAGCTGAGTAACATCGCTGCTGTCATTCGCAAGACTATTTAGAAATTTTTTACCTGTCATTAAACTTCCACACTCTTTGGATATTTCTGCTTATACTTCTTCAGAAAATTTCCAATAGAATTATAAGCTTTCTCAAGAATTTTTTCATTTGGCAGAAATACAACTCTGAAATGATTTGTGCCTGGAACCTGACCGAAACCACTGCCCGGAACTACAACTACTCCGGTTTCCTTTATCAGTTCAGCGACGAAGTGTGCATCGGACTCAATGCCGTGAAGTTGTGGAAAAGCGTAGAAAGCGCCTTCAGGTTTAACACAGGATATTCCTTCAATTGAGTTGAGCATCTCTATAGTCATATTTCTTCGTGAAGTTAATTTTGTATTTGCTTCAACCAGATGTGATTGATCACCTTCCAGTGAAATTTTTATTCCGTACTGTTCAGGATGATTTGCTGAAAGCCGCGCTCGTAAAATTTTATTTATCGCTTCCATATAATCTGAAAGAATTTCCTTTCTTCCGCTTACAATTCCCCATCCGATTCTGAAACCGGGCACCATATAATTTTTTGAAAGCCCACCAAACGTAACGCAGGAAACATCCTTATTCATTGATGCAATTGAGATATGTTTCTTTCCATCGAAAAGTAGCTTGTCATAAATTTCATCAGCAAAGATTACGAGATCATTCTCCAAGGCAAGATCAATTATCGCCTGAAGATTTTCCACTGTATAAAGTGAACCAGTCGGATTATTCGGGTTAATTAGAATAATAGCTTTCGTCTTTTTGTTGATCTTACTTTTTATGTCATCAATATCAGGCAGCCAGCCCGTTCCGGCAGAACGAGGTTCTGACGAACCGTTTTCCTCATTCAGGTAATATGGATTTTCCATCATCTGAAGTTTGCTTGCGATTGCAGTGTAAAGAGGATAACCGGGAGTCGGAGTTAAAACATTTTCACCATCGTTGACAAGAGCAGTAAGACAGATATCAATTGCTTCACTTGCACCTGTTGTTACAAAAATATCGTGAACGTTTGTAATTCCTTTTCTCTCAGCTTCTTTTTCAATCGCTGTCACTGCTTCTTTAATTCCTGAAGAAGGTGCATAGCCATTATAATTTTTTAACATTGCTTCGTAAGTCGCTTTAATCAGATGATGTGGCGGCTGGAAGTCGAACAAGTTTGGATCGCCGATGTTGAGGTACAACATTTCCTTTCCTGACTTTGCGACTTCATTTGCGAGAACAACTATGTCTCTGACAGCGTAAGTGATATTATCTGTTCTTATCGCAGGGACTATTTTTTTTTGGTTCATAACGGCTCCGGGTTTACAAGGCTTGAATAAATTTCATTGCAAATTTAAGGGAAATAATTTTTGAAAACGATGGGAAGAAATGTGAATACGGCTTTATCAAAAAGGTCGGGTTTTTAGCCCGACCTTTTTTTATAGAATCTTCAAATTACTTCAGGAGGATCATCTTCTTAGAACTAATATACTTTTCCGCAATCAATTGATAAATATAAACTCCACTTGCAAGATGCGATGCATCGAATTGAACTTCATACCTTCCGGCTTGCTGCTTTGTGTTTACCAACTCTTTTACTTTTCTTCCGAGTATGTCGTAGATTTTAAGTGATACATCACTTGTGTTAGGTAGATCATACTTTATTGTAGTTGTTGGATTGAAGGGGTTTGGATAATTTTGAAATAATGAAAACTCTGCAGGTACCTGAATTATTACCTCTACAACTTTGGAGTATTCAAAGCTTCCATCGTAATCAATTTGTTTAAGTCTGTACTGATATTTACCTGACGAAAGCGATTCATCTGTGAATGAATAAAACTGGATTTCAGTTGTCGTTCCGTGTCCGTTTACAAAACCAATTTTTCGCCAATCTTCTTGAAGGGGTGTAGTTTTTGACAAAGCACGTTCAATTTCAAATCCTTTGTTATTAACTTCACTCGCTGTACGCCAGCTAAGAATAACTTTATTATTAATTGATTCACTCTGAAAAGATATTAACTCAACTGGAACTGATTCATCATAATATCCGACTATTAATCCTATACTCGCAATAAAGTATCCGGAATTAACATCAAATAATGTGATTGCCATTCTCCATCCTTGATTAGCTAGTTCAGGAAATTCTGTCCAATTAGTTCCTGCATTTGTTGTTCTATATACTTTAGTACCCGTAATGAAGATATTATCCGAATCAAAATAATCAAATCGCCCTTGCCATAGACCAGTAACAGAAGAATCTAAAATCCAGTTATACCCGCTATCAAAAGTTTTATACAATTTGTCATTTTCTATAATAAATCCAATCGAATCATTTCTGAAGTAAACATCTATAGTAGAATAGAAATTTAAATTAGCCTGTTGTATCCAGTTATTTCCTCCATCAGTTGTTTTATAGGGTTTTTGATTAATTAGCGTAGCCCACCCATTAAGCGAATCAACAAAAAATATACTGGTAAGGGTCCCCGGAATATTCTGCTGAACAACCCAGTTTTCTCCTGCATCGGTTGTCTTCATTATCTGGTTGCCTTTTATTGCCCAGCCAATATCGTTTGTTAAGAAGAAAAACTTTTTTATAACACCGCCTGTATCTGATAATCCTGTAATGTTGGTTCTATACCAGCTTTCTCCCCCATCTACTGTTTTGTAAATGCGTGTTGGTAAAGTACCCGCATAGCCAGTTAAACTATCTGTAAATGTCATCCCTTCCAATGAATAGATATTTCCGTAAGGAAAAGTTAATAGTGTATCTAAAGTATTACCTGCATCTTTGGTTGTATATATCAAATTATCACTGTTTATAAATCCTTCCTGCTCGTTCTTAAAGTAAACGTTAATGAAATCAGTATTCACTATCGTTTTTCTCCAACTTTCGCCTGTATTATTTGACTTGGCTATTAGCATTTTATCGCCTGTAACATATCCTTCGCTTTCAGTTGGGCACGATAAATTGGTTGTTATTGGTACTATTCCGGATACTTTCAAATCTTGAATGCTCACCCAGCTTGCCCCTGAATTTGTGGACTTATAAAAACCGCCTGAGGATGCTAAGAATCCTTTTGTATCATCCATAAATTTTATTTTATTTATTCCTGCCGCACTTATTCCACCGCCGGCAGCTAACCAGCTAATACCTCCATCAGTAGTATAAACAACCTTTCCTGCAAAACCTCCTGCAGATGCTTTAAGCGTATCAAAAGCATAAATTGTATAAATACTTCTTGTGTCCCCGGCTTGTTGTATGTTCCAGTTCCCTCCGCCATTTGTCGTCTGCAATACTATCCCAGAGCTGCTGCAGATATATCCAAAGGAAGTATTTATAAAACTCAAATCCCAGTATGGTGCATTTGGGAAGGGCATTGGCTGCTGTATCCAGTTTAATCCTCCATTTGCGGTTTTTAATGCGGTTCCTCCTTCACCTACCATCCAGCCAATTTCTTCTGTTATCATCTGCATATTCCAAATGTTTCTTATTGTTGGACTTGATAGCTGACTCCACGTTTCTCCCGCATCTTCCGAAATAAGAATTATTCCTCCATCGCCTCCTGCAATAACTCTTTGTCCGTTGTTTACCGCTGCAACAGTTCTTAATGTATTTTCAACTCCGCATTCGTACCAAATCCACTTTTGTCCGCCGTTTGTTGTTTTAATTACAGCACCACCTTCACCAACTGCCCATCCTGTATCTGCATTTGCAAAATGCACACCCCAATAATCTACTCTTGGTATTAGAGGATGCACTTCAGTCCAGATACCAGTTGATTGCAGCGGAAAGAGTGATTGGTCTCGGGTTAATTGAGGCTGCAAAGATCTTTCTTCTTGTTGGGCATAGTTCAAGGAAGGAAATAATAGTAGAGCAAGCAGAAGTGAGAGGAGAAAATTAAATTTCAGGGATTTTTTGCTACGCATATAAATACCCTTAATTATTTTTGATTCAAATTTAAGAAATTATTTTGAGAAAGGCGAGAGGGGAAATCAAAATTATTAAGTCGAGCTTTATTCTTTAAAGATTATTAACAAATAAACCAGCAATAGTTATATTTGCCCCAAATTTTACTAAGGAGTAGAAAATTTAAAATGAAAGTTCTGAAAATTCGGTGGTACTTCTGTTGGATCTACAGTGAGAATAGAAGAAACAGTACGCTTGATAATTGATTTTGGTAATTCAAACTGAATTAGACGTTGTAACTTTTTCTGCTAATATTTTAATTCTTTTGCAAGGAATTATCTTCCCCATAAAGAATATCATCAGCAATCAACATGAATTCCTTTTTCAATTTATCTGGATCAGGTGAAATGATCCACTTAATAAAATCAAGATTTTCGAAGGGAAAACTTTTGAAAAGATCGGATAGCGAAATAGGATCGACCCCGGGATCTTTACGCTTTGCTTCATTAAAAATTTCCACCCAGTTAAATGTATTATGCTTCGATATACACCATATATCAATGAAGTCTTTTATTTCCATCCGAAAGGAAGCTGTCACTTTATTCGATAGAATATTTCTCCAGGAATCTAACCTTCCCAGAGTTACATCATCAATAAAATCCCCAAAATGAAATTTTACATCATTGACCAAATCAATCTTCAGGATAACAGAACCCCTTTCAACATAAATTTGAACATAGTTTTCTGATTTACTGAATCTTTCAGGAATAAACCTGAACGATCCTGCAGCATCATTGATTAAATATTCTGTGAGTTGCTTACTGTAATCGGAGAATAAAGGATCGGAGTTAACGAAAAGAGCGAGGTCGTCAGAGAATCTGTGCTTAAAATAATAACGGCTAAGTGCTGTACCGCCTGTCAGATAAAAGGGAAGCTTTAAGTCTCTTACGATTTTCAGGATTCCATCCTGCAGCGGGTAAAGTTCTTCCTCGTAAAATTTGATATAAGATTTCATAGCGACTTCTCAATGTTTGATTGCGTATTTCTTTGATAACATCTTCAGTAAGATTTTCTTTAATGAATTGAATTTCATAAATCTGCAATAATTCGTACCAGGATAATCTTTCTATAATTCTCAAAAAAGCTTTTTTCTTATCAAAGCTGCCCATTGCGGGTTTTTTATCCAGTGAAATCAGATAGATTAAATACGGATCGATGTTATAATCCCAAATTACCCCCCGGAGTATATGTTGTATTTTTTCTTTGTCGTTCATTTTGCTAACCTTTTCCAATGAACAAAAATAATTAAATTCCATCCAATGAAAAATTATCTTGCTCTAAAGTTTTCTATCAAAAGTAATTCAAATTTGAATCTGTATATTTGCCCAAAACTTTACCAAAGAGTAGAACAGGTTAAATAAAAGTCTTAAAATTCGGCGGCACTTCCATAGGCTCTGTGAAAAGAATTAAAGAAGTTGTTTCTCATTTTTTCTTTTTGATCAACAAGTTCTGGCAAACTTTATTTCCTTGCCGGATTCAATTAGAGCTATTAGAACTTAAGAATTTTCAAGAATTATCCTTCCTTGCTAAATGAAAAGATCTACTTTATTTTTGAGTGTGTATTAACAAAATAAAGCTTATGGATACGGAAAAAATAATTGAAGAACTAAAGAAAAAGATTGTTGAGCTGTACCCTGATCTCATCGGAATTTATTTATATGGCTCAAGGGCAAAAGGAAACTTTCATAAAGAAAGCGATCTCGATATTCTTCTTTTGTTCCCTGCTGTTACATCTGAAAAGAAATTTGAGATTTACGGTTTAGTCAGCTACATTGAATACAAATTCGATGTTTTTATTGATATAAAAATTCTGACACCTTCAGAATTCAGAAAAAATCATTTTTATTTTAAACAGGTAACAAACTCCGGAATTTATTTTGGAGAATGAAGAAAAAATTTCTGTAAGCAGGTTTCTGGAAAAAGCAAAATTGTTTGTAAATACATTATCAGATTATATACATAAAAAACTGAAATAGTTTATTTTACTAATTTTCAATCCATCCCTTTTCTTTTCTCTTACAAAAGAAATTCCACTTTAATTCTTATTTTTACCCCAGCTTGAATTTTCCAATTAGCAACTCTTAACAAAATGAAAGTCTTAAAATTCGGCGGTACTTCTGTTGGTTCTGTGGATAGAATGAAAGAAGTAGCCCGATTAATTAATAATGAGGAAAAACAGACCTGCCTGCCAGATAGGCAGGTTGTAATTCTTTCCGCAATGTCAGGAACAACGAACGCGCTCGTTCAAATTGCCGAAGCACTTTACTCAAAGAAGAATTCAAAAGCCAACCAACTAATTACTCTGCTTGAAAAAAAATACAGGCAGGTCGTTTCTGAATTATTTTCAGACGCTGAATTCAAAAAAGAAGGATTAGTTTTAATTGATTCACACTTCAATTATATAAAATCTTTCACGCAGGATCTTTTTACAATTCACGAAGAAAGAGCAATCCTGGCACAAGGCGAATTAATTTCAACAGCGCTTTTTCATCTTTATTTGCAGGAACAAAAAATAGATTCTGTTCTTCTTGCTGCACTTAATTTTATGAGAATTGATACTAACGGCGAACCGGATAATTATTACATAAAAGAAAATCTGAACAGAGAATTAGAAAAACATCCCGACAAAAAATTATTTATTACTCAAGGATACATCTGCAGAAATTTATATGGAGAAGTTGACAACTTAAAACGCGGCGGAAGTGATTACAGCGCTTCGCTGATTGGCGTGGCAGTAAACGCTGATGAAATACAGATATGGACAGACATTAGCGGTTTTCACAATAACGATCCAAGATATGTTGAGAAGACTCATCCCATTGAACGATTATCATTTGATGAAGCGGCAGAGCTTGCGTACTTCGGTGCAAAGATACTTCATCCTTCGAGTGTGCTTCCGGCAAAGCTGGCAAACATTCCGGTAAGACTTAAAAATACTATGAAGCCGGAGGATCCCGGGACTCTAATTTCCGGTGAAGCAAATGGTAAAGGAATAAAAGCTGTCGCAGCAAAGGACGGTATCACTGCAATCAAAATAAAATCGGGAAGAATGTTATTGGCTTATGGTTTTTTAAGAAAAGTGTTCGAAGTATTTGAGAGATTCAAAACTCCGATTGATATGATTACAACTTCAGAAGTTGCAGTATCGGTTACAATTGATGACACAACATATCTTTCTGAAATAACAGAGGAACTAAAATATTACGGTGCTGTTGAAGTTGATTCAGATCAAACAATCATCTGCGTTGTTGGAGAAAATCTGATTGAGCAGAAAGGTATGATAAATAAAGTACTAGAGTCATTGAAGCATTTTAATCTTCGAATGATCTCCTACGGCGGAAGCAGGCATAGCATTTCAATTCTCGTAAGTGCCAATGATAAAAAAGAAGCTCTCATTTCACTGAACGGAATTTTTTCTACCTGAGGCGGACAAGTGAAAATGTTCAGCAAAGAAATCATATCAAAGTTTAGTGAGTTAGAAACTCCTTTCTACTACTACGATCTTAATCTTCTCAAAAAAACATTGGATGAATTAATTCAAGAATCATCAAAAAGAAATTATAAAATTCATTATGCACTAAAAGCAAATTCGAATGATAGAATTTTAAAATTGATAAGTGATTCAGGTTTAGGAGCCGATTGTGTCAGCGGAAACGAAATTACAAAAGCAATTGAAACTGGTTTTAATAATGATGAAATAGTTTTTGCCGGAGTAGGAAAATCAGACAAAGAAATCATTACAGCCCTTGGGAATAGTATCCACAGCTTCAACGTAGAATCAATCCAGGAACTGGAAGTAATTAATTCAATCGCATCTTCGTTAAGTAAAACTGCCAATGCTGCGTTAAGGATTAATCCGGACATCGATGCAAACACTCATCATTATATCACAACAGGACTTGAAGAAAATAAATTTGGAATAAATGCCTGGGAACTTCCTTCAATACTTGAGAAACTATCGTCATTAAAAAATATAAATCTGATTGGCTTACATTTTCACATCGGTTCACAGATAACCGATCTCAATGTTTTCAAAGGACTTTGCCTAAGAGTAAACGAAATTCAAAAATGGTTCGACAAACACAATTTTCAGTTTAAGTCTATAAATGTTGGCGGCGGGCTCGGAATAAATTACGAGAACCCTGATGATGAACTAATTCCCGACTTCAAATCTTACTTTGATGTATTTGAAAAATTCCTTGAACTTCGTCCTCAGCAAGAAATTCACTTTGAAATTGGCAGAGCAATCGTTGGACAATGCGGCTCACTGATTTCAAAAGTTTTGTATATCAAAGAAGGTGTAAACACAAATTTTGCAATACTCGATGCTGGAATGACTGAGCTGATTCGTCCAGCCTTATATCAATCATACCACAAAATTGAAAACCTTTCTAATTTCGAATTTCGAAATTCGAATTTCAAAATTTTCAAGTACGATGTTGTTGGACCGATTTGTGAATCCTCCGATACATTCGGAAAATCAATTTCGCTTCCAGAAATAAAAAGAGGTAACTTGATCGCCATAAGATCAACCGGGGCGTATGGAGAAGTGATGGCTTCGGAGTATAATTTGCGGGATAAAATCCGAAGTTACTTTTCTGATGAACTCTGAGAAATTATTAGTTTATCATCATAACTTATTATCAATTAACTGTAATGCTTGCACCGCAGTTTATACAGAACTTTGTATTAGGTTTAATCTCAGCACCGCATTTTATACAATACTTTAGCTTTTTTTCTTTTGGCTTTTCAGATGAACGATCCAACTTCACTTCTTTTTGAACAGGCTCTTCTTTTTTAACTGGTACTGTTTTACTAATCATATTTTGAGATGAGAGCACACTTTTAAAGCGAAGATATTGATCAACTGAAATCTCACCTTTCAACAACAAATCAAGAAATTTCATTATATCAGCTTCTTCAGGGTTTAGTGAATCCTGATCCTTCTTAATAAGCTCAAGAGCTTCATCTATACGACCTTGAGGAATTTTCTGATAGAGATTAAGTATTTTTAGTCTTTTTTCCTGATACTCTTTATTCTGCTGTAATTCTATTTCTTTAAGTATTTTTTTATCAATGGTTAATCTTATATCTCCAAAACCCTCACCTCGCCAATAAGGCACCTGAGCTTCGTTTACGAATTTCGATGCACTTTTAGGAACGGTTTTCTTAAGATACTCAATCACTTCCCAGATTGTTATCTCACCATTCTTATCCAGGTCAGCAGAGCCTTTCAGTGCTTCGAGCAGATGATATGTAAATATGCCGTGCCCAATGCTGTCAATTTCCCAGGACTTCTGATTTGGCTGGGATGCGGCAACAACAACGGTTCCCTGTCCTTCAAGTGTTGAATAGGGATTCTCGATAATATTTAAATCCCGTGATCCAGCTTTAGCAACTCCACCGGAGTAACAGGCGTCCATAAAAATTACTTTTCTTTTAACGTGAACACGATCCAGCAAATCATTAAAAGAAAGACAGGAAATAGCTGATGCGTACAGGTTTTTTAATTTTGTATCCCATGGCAGCAAATATTTTTCGCTAGCTTCGGTAGCTCCTGGTTTTCGTGAAGGTTCACTGCCGCCGTGACCGGCAAAGAAAATTACTGCGGTTGAATCTTCGGTTGCATTATGCAAAAGCCAGTCACTTATTGAATCTTTTATATTATAGCAATTTGCTTCTTCATCAAGTAAAACCTTAATTTGATCTTGTGGAATACCGCAACGATCAGGGTCAGTTAAAAGATCTGCAAAAGCTTTGGCATCTGCGTGAGTATATTTTAACCTGGATATATCCGGGTCCTGGTA
>Ga0209498_1000056_pt1 | contig 59565 bp, 64 predicted proteins | sample WalLakDeSediment_FD_184131 | JGI IMG/M metagenome (GOLD analysis project Ga0209498, IMG submission 184131) | Lake sediment microbial communities from Walker lake, Nevada to study Microbial Dark Matter (Phase II) - Walker Lake 11/02/13 Deep... | ecosystem: Environmental > Aquatic > Freshwater >... | reverse complement strand
TTTCCGGGTTCAAGGTCGATGCGTATTTAGACAGGTTCCAGTTTGAAGTTTTTGACGCGACGAAGCAATTGGGAGATTTTCAACGACCTGTTAAGGATCTGTCAGTTCCAGTGCCATATCTCCGCGCAAGTAATCAGCCAGATTAACCATGCCGTCAACAAGATATTTTGCTTTGAACCCCTGTGTCTTCAGGTAAACCATCGCAATGATTGCTCTGTCCCTTTGAGGACAGGCTGCAACAACCAGTTTGTTCCGGTCCAGCTTATCCAGTTGATTTGGCAGTTCAGGCAAAGGGATATGCATTCCAAACCCCATTCTCCAGGTGGCGTACTCTTCAGCAAATCTTATGTCCACAAATTGAACCTTGTCCTGTTTGAGCAGCCTGACAAGTTCCTGGCTGGTGATTTTCATGTCCCAGCGTTCAGCGTAATCGTATGTGGTCAGGTATGTCTCCAGTGACAATTCTTCTGCCATGACTTTGCCGGATGAAAAGAGAAACACCAGTGTTAGTGCAAGGAAAATGTGAACATTTCTTTTCGACAGTGTGTTGAAGTTGACTTTTAATTTGTTTGTCATTCTTGCATCTCCTATCAAACTGAATTTACTGATTTTCAGGCAGCCTCAAACAAAATACCTGAATCAGATCACCCAGACTTGCATGTATCGATTATTTCTGCACTTTTCAGCCATATATTCCCGCCCCTGGTTAATCAGGCCTTATTGTCAGAACAGGAATTTTTGAAGTCTTGACGACCTTCTCAGCCACTGAACCAAAAACAATCCTGTCCACTCCCATTCGCCCATGGGTGCCCATGATGATCAGATCAATGTCTTCTTTTTCAGCATAATCCAGAATCTCTTCGGGGACATATCCCTGCAGCACCTTCCTGGCAACATTTGCTGTGCTGAAATTATCCCTGATGAAAGTCTCCATGGCTTTTTCAGCCCCATTAACGATTTCAGATAACATGCCCTGACCGAAAACCAGTTTGGTCAAAGTCCCGTACTGCTCAAAGCCTGGTACTACGGAAATAACATGCACAGCAGCATCCAATACCCTGGACAGAACTTGAGAGTATGCAGCCACCTTTGGACTTATTTCTGAAAAATCAACAGGGCAAAGGATGTTCTTTATCTTAACCATGTACCCCTCCTTTTTTTAACTGTCATCTTATGGAATCAGTGAAAAGGGAAATCAGAAAGATTCTTGGCATGGGAATATCTCTCTTAAGCTGCAGGATCAATCAATTCAGCATAATTATTTTTTAGGCTGTTGACCTGAAGACTTACAGGCCAGGCTTGAAGCTTTTCAGTTGATATTTCCAGGATGTTGAGATCACTCCTGGACTGAACCCGAGGATCAAGCCAGACACTGTAACCTGATGGATCAATTATTACCGGCATCCGCTCATGTATGTCCTTAACCACTCCTCTGGCCCCGGTGGTCAGGATGGCACAGGAGTCAATCACTTCTTGTGATGCCTTATCTTCCCATGTTTCCCAGATGCCGGCCATGGCAAAGAGGCCTGAGCCTGATATCGTGATGAAGTAAGGCTTTTTGCCTGAATCTGTCTTTTCCCATTCATAAAAGCCTGAAGCAGGGATCAGGCATCTTCTGTATTTAATGGCTGATCTGAAAGAAGGTTTTTCCCGGATGCCTTCTATCCTGGCGTTGATCATTTTGTAATCTGTCTGCCTGGCTTTGGACCAGTGAGGTATGAATCCCCACCTGAAAAGCATGGGGACCTGGTTGTTTTCAAAACAGGCAATGCCCAGAATGGCAACTCCAGGCGGGATATTATAATCAGGAGGCAAGCCCGGGACATCATCCAGGCCGAAGTGGTCCCTGATTTTTTCAGGAGTTTCGTAAAGGGCAAATCTTCCGCACATGTAGCTGATTTATTGATGTTGTTTGTGGAAGTTCATAAAATCCCCCTTGGCTCTTTCTCTAGAACCGCTTCGGCCCGGGCGTAAGATATCTTCTTTTCTTTATTCGAAAAGAGCAGTTCAATTTCAAAAGCACGCTTCAACCGGATGAACCGAAAATGAGCAGTGAGGCGCGGCAGTCTATCCTGAAATCGCCTTCCATGTGTTTCTGAACAGAAAACTGTCTGAAGCGTTGGCCTCCATTTCATTATACAGACTCAATGGCATTGAAAAAGATAACAGGCTGCTGCCCAGAAGCTTTCTGACATTCTTTCTGGCTGAGGGATCAACCATTCCCACCACAGCTCTGGGGCTTTCTTTTCTGCCCTCGGCATAGGGGAGGATTCCAATGGCCTGACAGCCCGCGGCGAAGGGAATAGTCACATTGTCATAAGTTGACCTGGCATGATTGGCCAGGACAACAAGAGCGGAAAGCTGATCCGGGTCTGCCAGATAAGTTATGGTCTGAACGTTTTCATTTTCTCCGACATTTTCCAGGGGCTTGAAGATTACATATTGAAAAGGTATGTCGACTATGGGCAGGTTGCGGACAAAGGCTTCAACCTGCTGTGGGCCTTTCAGATATCTTTCACCCTCCAGAAAATCATCCTTAAACTCAGCCATGCCTGGACCATTTAAATGCTCAGCAACAGCCCTGCCCTTTTCACTGTTTTTATTCCCGCTGGACAGAAAATAGTGAAAACACTCTTCCCCGCCCGGAAAATCCTTGTACCGGTTGCCAAAGCCGAGGCCAACACCTCCGCCCCAGCATCCATAAGTATCTCTGGCAAAAACAGCTTCCCTGCCTTTAGCTGCTGCCGCGAAAGAAAACATTACGCAGCTCCACTTACCCTGGCTGAACTCAATTGCCTTCTCCGGTTTCTCATCAGCCCAGATCAGGGCCACCGGCTTGTATTTGAGTTTTAAGATTGAAGCGACTTTGCTGTTCATAAATCCTCCATGATCAAAATTCTGAAAAACAGGTTATCAAGGCTGCCTGGAAGAGCGGGGACTTCGTTTGGCATGCCTGCTGAAAACGATGTTCATATCAGGTAGTTATCTTATTGGCTTATATTTAAGATTTAAAAGAATCAGAACAGAAAAATCAAGACAAATCAAGACTGAATCGGTGAGTCGGTGAATCTGTGAGTCAGATGTCGGACGTCGGATGTCGGATGTCAGGGGGTAAGTGGCAGGCGGAAAGCATAGAACAGGAACTCCGGTCCAGGGGCGGCAAAAGGGGCCTCTGAACCGGAGCCTGGTTGCTTGTTATATCTGCGAATCAGTAAATCACATGGACCCGCGCGTTATGATCAGACTAGATCAAAGCGGTCCAGGTTCATGACCTTGTTCCAGGCCGCGATGAAGTCGCGAGCAAACTTTTCCTTTGCGTCGTCCTGGGCGTAAACCTCGCCCAGAGCGCGCAGCCGGGAGTTGGACCCGAAGATCAGATCCACCCGGGTCCCGGTCCACCTGAGTTCACCGGTCTCACGGTCACGCCCCTCAAAAACGTCCCCGGCCTCAGATACTGGTTTCCACACCGTACCCATGTCCAGGAGATTTACAAAGAAATCACTGGTCAGCTTCCCGGGCTGCTTTGTGAACACGCCGTGTGGCGACTGGCCGAAGTTGGCTCCTAGCACCCGCAGGCCGCCCACGAGAACGGTCATTTCCGGAGCGCTCAAAGTCAGAAGCTGAGCCCTGTCCACCAGCATTTCCTCCGGTGACACCGAGTATGCCTTTTTCCGGTAATTACGGAAACCGTCAGCCTCTGGTTCAAGCAGGACGAATGTTTCCACATCGGTCTGATCCTGCAGGGCGTCAGCCCTACCCGGGGTAAAGGGAACCTCCAGGTCGTGCCCGGCATCCCTGGCCGCCTTTTCAACCCCGGCACACCCGGCCAGCACGATAAGATCGGCCATGGATACTTTCCTGCCTTTTGCCTGAACGCTGTTAAAGGTCTGCTGGATTTTTTCCAGCACGCCAAGCACCCTGGCCAGCTGCTCGGGCTGGTTGACTTCCCAGTCCTTCTGCGGGGCCAGGCGCACGCGCGCTCCATTGGCACCGCCTCGCTTGTCTGAACCGCGGAAGGTGGATGCCGAGGCCCAGGCGGTGAAAACCAGTTCGGCCACGGACAGACCGGAGGCCAGGATCTTTTCCTTGAGACCTGCAATGTCTTTTGAGTCAATCAGAGGGTGATCCACGGCAGGTATGGGGTCCTGCCAGATCAGGTCCTCGGCCGGGACTTCAGGACCCAGGTAGCGAACCTTGGGGCCCATGTCCCTGTGGGTCAGCTTGAACCAGGCCCGGGCAAAGGCGTCGGCAAAGCCATCCGGATCCTCAAGAAAGCGGCGCGAGATGGGCTCATATATGGGATCGAAACGAAGCGACAGGTCAGCCGTGGTCATCATGGGCCTGCGCTTTTTGGACGGGTCGTGGGCGTCAAGGACCATGTCCTCATCTTCCACGTCCCTGGCCAGCCACTGATGAGCGCCGGCCGGGCTCTTGACCAGTTCCCACTCATATTTGAACAATACCTTGAGATACCCCATGTCCCACCTGGTGGGATTAGGTTTCCAGGCGCCTTCTATGCCGCTGCTTATGGTATCGCCGCCTTTGCCGCTGCCAAAGCTGCTCTTCCAGCCGAAGCCCTGCTCTTCAATGGGCGCGGCTTCGGGTTCCGGTCCAACATGCTTCGGGTCGCCGGCTCCGTGACATTTGCCAAAGGTGTGGCCGCCCGCGACCAGGGCCACGGTTTCTTCGTCGTTCATGGCCATGCGGCCGAAGGTTTCGCGCACGTCGCGGCCCGAGGCCACAGGGTCAGGATTGCCGTTGGGGCCTTCGGGGTTGACATAGATCAGACCCATCTGCACCGCAGCCAGGGGGTTTTCCAGCTGGCGTTCTCCGCTGTAGCGCTCATCACCCAGCCACTGGGCTTCGGATCCCCAGTAGATGTCTTCTTCGGGCTGCCAGATGTCCTCCCGGCCTCCCCCGAATCCAAAGGTTTTGAAGCCCATGGACTCAAGGGCGCAGTTGCCCGCCAGGATCATGAGGTCGGCCCAGGAGATCCTGTTGCCGTATTTCTGCTTGATGGGCCAGAGCAGCCGGCGGGCCTTGTCCAGGTTTATGTTGTCGGGCCAGCTGTTGATGGGGGCGAAGCGCTGGTTACCGGTCCCTCCCCCGCCTCGTCCGTCTGCCGAGCGGTAGGTGCCGGCGCTGTGCCAGGCCATGCGGATCATAAGGCCGCCGTAGTGTCCCCAGTCGGCCGGCCACCACTTTTTTGAGTTGGTCATCAGGGCATACAGGTCCTTTTTCAGGGCGGCCAGGTCAAGTTTTTTGAATTCTTCGGCATAGTTGAACTCAGGGCCCAGGGGGCTGGAAGCCGGCGGGTGCTGGTGAAGGATGCCAAGGTTCAGCTGTTTGGGCCACCAGTCAAGGGTTGAAGCGCCTCTGTGGGCGGTAGTGCTCCCGGTTTTGCCTGTTACCGGGCACTTGCTGTTTTCGCTCATGTCTGTTCTCCTTTGGAATTGGGTTAAATGCTGAAGGCCGCCGATCAGAAGCATGGCCTGAGACAGGCCTGTCCGCCATGAGGTCGGCCTGCCTGATCCGCCGGCTCTGCTGGTATTGCCTGGATGTAAATGATAACCATCCAGCCTATATCCAGATATTTTTCCATAGTCATTATAAAAGCGGTTCGCGGCAATGGGCCGTTGCTCATAAAAACAAACTCATCCCTCATGCTGATCCTTCTGGCACTCCCTGCACAGGCCGAAAAAATCAAGACGGTGGGTGGTTATGGCAAAGCCGGTCTGTTCGGCGATCTCCCTGGTGAAATCATTAAGGGCGTCCAGTTCAGGATCAAAGATACTTCTGCATTTTATACAGATTACATGGGGGTGGGGAAAAGGCCTGCTGCCGTCATAGCGGTTGCTTCCGTCAGGAAAGCCCAGCTCAAGAACCTGGTCTATCTCCTTTAATATGGAAATGGTCTTGTATACTGTGGCAATACTGGTAGTTGGAAACCTGGACCGGACCTGTTCATAGATCTTTTCCACTGAAGGATGGCCAGGGCTTTCTGCCAGGACATCCAGCACTGCCAAACGCTGAGGGGTGATTCTGTGATGGGTCTTTTTAAGACTCTGAATCATCTGCTCCAGCCGGGACGCTTTGCCTGACGGGCTCATATTGATAATTAATCCTTTTTAATAATCATTATCCATAAATCAGTTTAATTGTCAACCATATTCTGTAATAAAGTTAAAAAAAGTATGATTTTTTTCTCTGGACAAGGCAATGAAGACCCTGAATAACTGGATGAGGGCGTCGAGGGACGCTCAGATTAATTGAATTAATAAAGCATCATAAAAGCCGCAGCAATTTACGTCGATTATTCATTGGGTTGACCAGGTTCACCTTTGATGAAATTTTAAATCCTCCCATAAAACTTGACGAGATTCTCAGACGAATTAGCTTAATTGTAAGCTTTTTATCGCCAGGGCGCCGGGCCTTTTCATTTCTTCATCTTTTCCGGGACAGCTTTATATTCCGGGAGTTCATTCAGTGCCAAAAGGATACTTTGCGCGTTGTCAGCGCGTCCGAAAATTACAGAGAATCATATACATTGAAAATCTTTATCCCGGGTTCATTGATCCAATACCATTTTAAAAACAGGAGGATCAGAATGAAGAGAATCGCAGTCACCTCAATCGCGGTCATAATCCTGACCGCTCAGCTGAGCAGCGTAATGGCAATGCTGGACGGCTATCCCCAGAAGGGACGTCATCTGTTCATGCAGGAGTGCAGACCATGTCACATGGAGAATCCCATAGGCCCGGTCCCTTCTCACTATCTGGGCCCTGACTCCAAAAAGCAGGCTGAGTGGATTGAATTATTTGAACAACCAGAGAATCTGCCCTGCAATCATTACTGGAAGGATCTTTCAGAAGAAGACCTCCATGACCTTCTGACATATCTTTACTGCGGAGCGTCAGATTCGCTTACCCCTGAAAAGTGTGGAAAAAAGTCCTTTGGTTATTGAGAACGGGGTGGTTATATCTTTCTTTTTTTCCTGAGCCAGGCCAGAAGTCTGGGCTCATAACCCTGGGTTTTGGGATGAAAGAACTTTCTTTCAGACAGTTCAGCAGGCAGGTAATCCTGTTCAACCCAGGACTCGGGAAAGGCATGGGGATATTTATAACCCTGTCCATAACCCCATTCCTTGTGCAGGCTTGTGGACGGGTTTCTCAAATGCAGGGGCACAGGCTTTGGACCGTTTGTCCGGATCTCCTTCTGAGCGGCCAGATAGGCCGCGTATGAGCTGTTGGACTTAGGAGCCAGGGCCAGGTAGACCACGGTCTCAGCCAGAGGAATAAACCCTTCAGGCATGCCCACAAACTCCACCGCGTGCTGGCAGGAGACTGCCATGGGCAGGGCCATGGGTTCAGCCAGGCCCACATCCTCTGAAGCGGACAGAATTAGCCTTCGGCAGACAAACCTGGGATCCTCGCCTGATTCCAGCAGGCAGGCCAGGTAATACAGGGCTGCGTCAGGATCGCTGCCCCTGATGGATTTTATAAGTGCTGAGGCCAGTTCATAATGGGTGTCACCGTCACGGTCACCCCGGATCACGGCTTCAGGCAGAAGTGTTTTCAGTTTTTCCGGCTCAAGATCCCCTGTGTCCAGCTCCCGGACATATTCCAGAAGATTGAGAAAGCTCCTGGCATCCCCGCCGGCCAAGGCGGTAAGCATTTCCAGGCTTTTTTCCGGCACGCCCTTTAAAATATCTCCTGCCCTGGACGCTATCTGCAGCAGTTCTTCCCTGCTCAAAGATCTAAGCCTTAGAACATTCATCCTGGACAAAAGCTGGCGGGTTACGCTGAAGGAGGGATTTTCCGTGGTCGTGGCCAGAAGCACAATTCCGCCGGTTTCAAGCAGGGGAAGAAAAAAATCCTGCTGGGCCTTGGAATACCGGTGCAGTTCATCCAGAATAAGAATCTCAGTACCGGAGATCTTTTTCCTGAGCTCAGCCAGACCTGTTTCCGGGGCGCTGAGCCTTATAAATTCTCTGCCCTGCCCTGTGGCAATGATCATGGCCAGAGTTGACTTGCCGCACCCTGGAGGGCCGAAAAACAAGGTGCTCTGCAGGCGTTTGCCCTGAATCATGGCCCTGATCCTGGTTTTCAGGTGTCCCTGCCCCACAAATTCTTCAATGGTCCGGGGACGGATGATTTCAGCCAGGGGTTTCTGCATTTCCCGCGGATTTATTCCTTTTCAGCTTCCTTGATGGCCCTGGTCAGCTTTTCCTGATCATCCTTGAAAAGCTTGTAGTTCAGAGAATCTTCAAGGGCCTGGCGGCTGGCCTCAATAACATTGAATGAAACACCCACAGTCACCCAGTGAGAAGTCCGGTCCGCGGACTCAATGAGCACCCTGACCTTGGACGCTGTTCCGGAAAAATTTCCAACATTGTCCACTGAAAATACCCGCACCTTGAAATCCACCAGGTGCATCTCCGACAGGGTTGGATAAAACTTTTCCAGGGCCTTGCGCAGGGAATTGTCCAGGGCGTTGACCGGGCCTTTGCCCGAGGACGCGGTATGTTCCTGGATTCCGCCCACCCTGACGATGACCGTGGCTTCGGAAACAGGCTCTTCTTCGCGTCCTCTTTTGGATTCCAGCACCCGGTATGAGTCAAGGGTAAAATACTTCCTGGCCCGGCCCAGGGTCCTGTTGAGCAGAAGTTCAAATGAAGCCTCCGCAGCTGAATATTCATAGCCCTGGCTTTCAAGTTCCTTGAGCTTGGACAGAAGATCCAGAACAAAGGGATCATCCTTGTCCAGATGAAAGCCATACCTTCTGGCCTTGAACAGGATATTGCTCTGCCCTGCCAGATCAGACAGAAGGATGCGCTGCTTGTTGCCCACCAGCTCAGGCACAATATGTTCATAGGTCCGGGCGTTGCGCCGGACCGCGCTCACGTGTATTCCGCCCTTGTGGGCAAAGGCTGACCTGCCCACAAAAGGCTGCCGGTGAAACGCTCCCAGGTTGGCTATCTCAGCCACGTAATATGCAGTGGAGGTCAGAAGGCTCAGGTTTTTCTCGGGAATGCACTCATATCCCATCTTCAGCTGCAGACAGGGAATTATGGAACACAGATTCGCGTTGCCGCACCTTTCTCCGTAGCCGTTTATGGTGCCCTGAACCTGGATGGCACCCTGATCCACGGCAATAAGGGCGTTGGCCACAGCCAGCTCTGAATCATTGTGGGTATGAATGCCAAAGGGAATGTCCTTGATATGCGTTTTGACTTCCCTGATTATTTCCATGATTTCCATAGGCGTTGTACCGCCGTTGGTATCGCACAGGATCACAGCTTCAGCACCCCCTTCAAGGGCCTTTTGCAGGCAGGCAAGGGCAAAATCTTTGTTGGTCTTGAATCCATCAAAAAAATGTTCAGCGTCAAAAATCAGCTCTTTAACCCTGGGCCGCAGATAAGCAAGAGAATCATGGATCAGCTCCAGGTTCCTGTCCAGGGTCGTGCGCAGGGCATCATGGACATGCACGTCCCAGGTCTTCCCGAAGATGGTGATCACCTCGGTCTGGGCGTTGATGAGCGACTGCAGATTGGGATCATTTTCAGCCGTCTTCTTGGCCGGGTGAGTACTGCCAAAAGCAGCGACCCGCGCGTTTTTCAGGGCGTAGTTTTTTATCTCCCGGAAAAACTTCTGGTCCGTCGGGTTGGAAGAGGGCCAGCCACCTTCAATATAATGCACCCCCAGCTCGTCCAGCTTGCAGGCAATCCTGACCTTGTCCTCGGTTGAAAAGTGAACATCCTCAGCCTGGGAACCGTCCCGTAAAGTGGTATCATATATTTTTATTTTCTTCATGACCTGAATTTTATTAATTTTTCTTTCCTGGGAATTCCTGATCCAGCCCGAAAGCCTCGTGCAGGGTTCGAACCGCCAGTTCAGTGTATTTTTCCTCAATAAGGCAGGATATCTTGATCTCGGAAGTGCTGATGATCATGATATTGATATTCTCATTCTTCAGGGCTGAAAAGGCTATGGCCGCCACTCCTGAGTGGTTGCGCATCCCCACTCCAATGACCGTGACCTTGGCCACGTCCTGATCGTGATAAATTGCTGTGGCCCCGATTTCATCCTTGATTTTCTTGAGTATAACCAGTGTATCCTCGGTATTGCCCCGGGGAACGGTAAAAGTCATGTCCGTCCTGCCCCCCCGGCTGGGATTCTGAACTATCATATCCACGACAATATTCGCCCTGGAAATAGGCTCAAAGATTGTAGCCGCAACTCCGGGTTCGTCATAAACATCGACCAGGGTAATCCTTGCCTGATCCTTGTCATAGGCCACGCTGGAAACCATTGCTGATTCCATGCTTTTATCCTCCTGAACAACCATGGTCCCGGGCTCATCGCTGAATGTCGAACGCACATGAACCGGAACATTGTATTTCTTGGCAAACTCAACAGACCTGATTTGCAGAACCCTGGCCCCCATGCTGGCCATTTCCAGCATCTCCTCATAGGCTATCCTGCTTATTTTTCTGGCCTGGGGACAGATATTGGGATCCGTGGTATAGACACCGTCGACATCAGTATAAATCTCGCATACTTCAGCGCCCATGGCCGCGGCCAGGGCCACAGCGGAAGTATCAGACCCGCCTCTGCCCAGGGTGGTGATGCGCTGTTCGCAATCGCAGCCCTGAAATCCAGCCACCACCAGAACGTCATGTTTTTGCAGAATCTCCCTGATCCTGTCTTCATCTATATCCAGGATCCTGGCCTTGCCGAAAATATTGTCCGTCTGGATGGGTACCTGAAAGCCCAGCAATGACCTGACCTTTACCCCACAATCCTTGAGAAGCATGCTGAAAAGAGAAATTGAAACCTGCTCCCCCGTGGCCAGAAGGACGTCCATTTCGCAGGGATCAGGCCTTTTGGACCATTTCCTGGCCATTTCTATGAGCCGGTTAGTCTCCCCGGACATGGCAGACAGGACCACGACAACCTTGAAGCCGCTGTCCAGAACCCTGAGAACCTTTTCCCTGACCCTGTGCATGCATTCCAGGTTGGCAACAGATGTTCCCCCGTACTTTTGAACCAGAAGCCGCATCCCCAAACTCTCCTCACCCGGCATAAAGGCGCGGTGGATTTAGTTCTTGAGTGTTTATCATATCTTTAATGAATTTGTCTTCGATGATGAATTCCGCCCTCCTGCCTGAATCCCGGACTAACAGATTGACCTGGACTGAATTTTCAGGTCGCAGGTCCCGGGGCAGAAATTCGCTCCATTCCACAAGCACCAGCATTTTTTCATTGAGTAGAATTTCCTCGCTTTCCGGGTCCAGCCCCAGGCCCTCCAGCCTGTACAGGTCAAAATGAGCCGCCTCAGGAGTGGTGGGGTATATGTTCAGGATATTGAAGCTGGGACTGCTGACTGCCGCGTCCCCTCCTCCAGGCAGGGCCCCCACTATCCCCCTGATCATTGTTGTCTTGCCCGCGCCAAGGGGACCGCTGAACAATACAGCCGGATACTTATCCAGGCGCATGAATATCTCTGCCAGTCCTGCTCCCAGGCTCAGGGTCTCGTGCTCATCTTTGAGGTCAAATGATATCTTTGCTGCTGCGTTTTCCAAAAAAACCGGCCTATTCCTGCCTCATAATGGTCTTCAGAACATCAGCCTTGCCCACCACTCCCACCAGCCTGCGGTTTTCCACCACAGGCAGGGTATGAAATTTTCTCATGACCATTATCTCGGCCAGTTCCTCAAGGCTGGTGTTTGGGTCGACTGACAGCGGATCCCGGGTCATGACCTCATCCACCCTGGTGGCGGCGATTTTTTTGATCTCCTTTTCCATCCTGGACGTGGAAGACAATGGAACAAGACTGTCAAACAGGGTGAAGATGGAGGGCAGAGGAATCTTTCTCTGCATGGCCACCAGATCACTCTGGCAGATTATTCCCATAAGCTCTCCATGGTCATTGACAACAGGAACTCCGTTTATGTTTTTTTCCAGAAGCAGCCTGGCTGCCTCGTTAATTTCAGTTTCCGGTTTCACAGTTATGGGGTCTGCGGTCATTATGTCCTTTGCGGTTGTCATTGAGCCAGCACCTGATTCCTGTTAAAAGATTATTTATTTCCCGCGCGTCAGATTACTGAATCCGGAAAGCAGTCTTCCTCCCGGTTTCTGACCATGGCCATGACCAGGGGCAAGGCATCAGCGATTTCCCTGGCCAGATTCCCCCTGAAAGGATATTTCTTTTCCAGCTCCTTGCCTGCCAGACCGTGCCAGTACACGCCGATATTGGCCACGTCAACCGGATCAAAGCCCCGGCCAAGGAGACTGCCCATAATGCCGGCCAGAACATCACCTGATCCTCCAGTGGACAGGTTGGGCGCGGCAAAAGGTGACACGTAAAAAGGCGAGTTCTTTCCCGCGATAATGGTGCAGGCTCCCTTGAGCACCAGACTGACTCCATATTCCTGGACAAATTTTCTGGAAAAATATGTCCTGTCACGATTTATTGTTTCGGCGTCCACATCAAAAAACCTGGCCATCTCTCCAGGGTGAGGAGTCAATATGATGTCTCTGGCCTGGGAAAGTTTTTTCAGAAGATCGGTGTTTTGGGCGAAAAAATAAAGGGCGTCGGCATCAAAGACGGTCCTGGGATGCATGCTTTCCAGATATTTTCTGAAAAATCCGCTGGTCTGGTCATCTCTGCCCATGCCCGGGCCGATTACAACTGAATCAAAACGATCAAGGCCAGGCTTGAGATCAGCCATGAGTCCCTCATGCCAGTGCCGGCCATCACCCAGGGGCAGGACCATAATTTCCGGCCAGCCGGATCTTATGCTTCCGGCCAGGGCCCCGGGACAGGCAATGGTCACCAGTCCGGATCCCGCTCTCAAGGCACCCAGGGCGCAGAGCAGAGCAGCTCCTGACAGCGCGGTTGATCCTCCAACCACCAGAACATGCCCGGATTCACCCTTGTGCATGGTCCTTCTGGGAAAAGCCAGCTGATCAAGGACATACATGGTCAGGCCGAAATGCTGTGGAGGATGCTCCCTCTTTATTTTGGCGGGAATACCGATCTTGCCCACGGAAAGACAGCCCACGTATTCCCTGGCAGGCGGCTGAAAAAGTCCCAGCTTGGCCTCATCAAAGGTAACCGTGTCATCCGCTTTTATGGCTGCCGGGCTGGGCTTGCCCGTTACCCCGTCAATACCTGAGGGAATATCCAGGGAAATGACATAGCAGTCCTGGCCCAGCCTGTTGATGGCCTTGATCCATTGAATATAATCATCCCGGAGCTGTCCGGAAAATCCGGTCCCCAGAAGACCGTCTACGATTATGTCCACGCCTTTTAGAAAATCCAGATTGTATTCATACAGATACATCAGGGGAATTTCCAGGCTTACGGCCAGAGAAAGCTGATAGCCCGCGGCCCCTGAATATTCTTTGAGTTTCTTGGAATGCAGGATCATGACCTTTACTTCATGATTCCAGAGGTGCCTGGCCAGGGCAAAGGCGTCTCCTCCGTTATTGCCTGATCCGGCAAAGACCAGGGCTGATCTGCCTCTGAGATTCTCAAACCTGTACTTGATGACATTCAGAGCCTCCAGGCTGGCGTTTTCCATGAGGATTTCAGGCATGATGCCCATCTCATCCATGGACAGTCTGTCCCATAAGACCATTTCTTCAGGAGTCGGCAAGGGTAAATACATTATAGACCACCCCCAGCTTATTGAGAATTAATCTGAATTTTCAAGGATAACCACTGCCGCAGCGGTATTCCGCCCGTGACTCAAGGATAAATGTATCCTTTGAACATCAAGATCCACAGCCCTGGCAAGGGCCGGACCGGAAAAAAACAGCTCAGGTCTGCCCATGCTGTTGTTGATTATTTCCAGATGGTTAAGGGTTATGCCCAGGGCAAAACCAGTGCCCAGGGCTTTTACTCCGGCTTCCTTGGCCGCGAACCTTGAGGCCAGGTAAGCAACAGGATTCCCTGAAATTGCGGACAGCTCCCGGGAAGTCAGGATCCGGCCGGAAAAACGCTCCCCGTATTTTCTGTGCACAGCCTCAATCCTGTCCAGCTCCACCAGGTCCAGGCCTATTCCAATAATCATCTTATTCAACAAAGGTCCGGATGATTCCGGACATGGTCATGACTGCCTCGGTCATGCCGGTAAACACCGCCCTGGAAATAATGCTGTGACCAATGGAATATTCGCTTATTCCGATGACTCTGGAAAAAGCATGGATGTTCTGATAATTCAGACCATGCCCCAGGTTCACCTTGAGTCCAAGACCCTGAGCAAGCCTGACTCCCTGGATAATCTTGGCCAGTTCTTTGTGCCTGTCCTGATGATCTGTGGCGTCAGCGTAATGGCCGGTATGAATTTCCACGTATTCGGTTCCGCATCTGGCTGCCGCTTCAAGCTGGGCCGGATCTGAATCAATAAACAGGCTGCTCCTGATCCCGGCTTCATGAAAAGGGGCCAGAAAGTCCTTTAAAAAATCTTCCCGGCCAACGCATTCCAGGCCTCCTTCCGTGGTCAGCTCCTCGCGTTTCTCCGGAACAAGGCAGATCATATAAGGACAGGTCTTCAGGGCAATGGACCTCATTTCATCAGTCGCGGCCATCTCAAAATGAAGGTTGGTCTTCAGAGTGGCCTTGAGCAGTTGAACATCCCTGTCCTGGATATGCCTGCGGTCTTCACGCAGATGAACGATTATTCCCATGGCTCCAGCCATCTCAGCCAGGTGAGCCCCGGTCACGGGATCAGGCTCATGACCCATCCTGGCCTGTCTGATGGTGGCTATATGATCAACATTGACAATAAGAACCGGCATAATCTGCTCCTGAAATCACGGTAAATTATAAAACTCTCTCTTATGAAAAATAAAAAGTCAAGTACAGCATGCCATGATGCCCCCCGGCAACACCGCATGAGTTTTGACGGATGTTTCCCGGCCCATTCACACTCCTGACAAAAACGTTTGTCAGGAAAGATTTTTTCAAAAATTCAGGGCTGAACTCATGCTCTCCGCGGGCTGGAGAACCTGCCTATGCTTATTTGTCTTGATTTATGACATTTTTTTATATATTGTTTTAAAAATGACAGCGGCCTGGAACAGTCTGCACAACAAGCAGTGGGACAAAGGAAAACGCCCATGAATAAAAAACCTTTCAGAAATATTGCCGCCTTTTTTTTAATATGGGTCATGGCTGCGGGCATCTGGGGATGCGCCGGGACAGTATCTCCGCCGCCGGCCAGACCAGTTGAACCGGCTGTGAGCAGACCGCCCCGGCCGGCTGAACCAGCCCCGGAGACCATCCCGCCCACCCAGAGGCAATACTCCGTCCTGGGCCAGACATACACTCCCCTGAGTACTCATAAAGGTTTTGTGGAAGAGGGAATCGCCTCATGGTATGGCCCGAAATTTCACGGCCTGAGAACCTCCGGCGGGGAAGTGTTCAATATGTATGAAATGACCGCGGCCCACAGGCTTCTGCCCATGAATACCAGGGTCAGGGTGACCAATCTGGACAATGGAAGGGTTGTTGACCTGAGGATTAATGACCGGGGACCTTTTGCCAGGGACAGGGTCATAGATCTTTCCTTTGCCGCGGCCAGGGAAGTTGAAATGATCGGTCCAGGCACGGCCAGGGTCAGGGTCGAGGCCATCGGCACCGTGCCCAGGGACCAGCTGGCAGGCATCTTTTACGTGCAGGTGGGCTCATTCTCTTCAAAGGAAAACGCCCTGAAGTTCAAGGAAGAAATCCAGAATAAGGGCTATCCCGAAACAAGGCTCCAGGAATTCTCCGCAGGCAGCCAGCTCTTATGGAGAGTTCAGGCCGGGATCTTTTCCAACCTCCTGGCGGCTGAAAACGCTCATTCAAAGCTTCTGGAAGAAATCCCCGGAGCATTTATCGTTGCTGATTGATATCAGCCCGCAGCTTCCTGGACAGCCTGAAAACAACGACTTTTCTCCCGGGCAGAGTTATAGACTCGCTGGTCTGGGGATTGCGGCCCTTTCGCGGTTTTTTCTCATATGTCTCAAACTTGCCGAATCCGCTGACCAGCAGGGCATGATCCTTTTTTATGGCCTTCTTGATGAGAGAAAGCAGATGCTCTACCTGAGCCTTGACTTCTGATCTCTTGCGGTCGCTTCTTTCGTAAATCCTGTCCACCAGATGCGCTTTGGTCAAAGTTTCGGCCATTTTCATACCCCCTGTAATTTATGGCTTAAAGCTGCAATAATATAAACCCGCAAATTTTAATATCCTCTGAAATCAGGCCGTTAAAATCCCGGCCTGGATGTTTTGGGCCACATTCTTCATTTCATCGGCGCTGTCATAGGAATGCTGAGGCCAGAGCCTGAGGCCGTCATGGGCGAACCTGGGTATCAGGTGATAATGAGCATGCATGACCAGCTGCCCGGCTGGTTCAAAATTATTCATCTGCACATTGAAACCTTGAGCTTTGATCCCGGTCATCAGGCCGCGTCCAACTTTCTGGAGAGATTCCTGAAGCTCCTGGGCCAGGCTTCCGGGCAGGTCCAGAACATTGACCATGTGCTTTTTTGGAATTACCAGAGTGTGACCTTTGATAACAGGGGATATATCCAGAAAAGCCAGGATATGCCCGGTTTCGTAAACTTTGGCGCAGGGGATATTACCCTGGACAATCTGACAGAATATGCAGTCTTTCACCTTTGATCCTCCAGAAAGTGATCAATATAAATCCATATTCAAAAATGATATTAACCGACCTTGGGCTGTTTTGCAACCCCTGGATTTATTTATTCATATGAAAAAAGTATCTTTGCGGTCCATCCATTTCGGGCATCCTGAGCCGGAAAAAAACAGAAACCCTGTCTGGCCCGTGTTTATTCCCTTTGCCGGGTGTCCTTTCAGATGCGTCTACTGTTCACAATACGCCCAGACCGGACAGGCAGACAGAACCTGCCGGGAAACAGCCGGACAGATGACCAGGGGAATCATTGCCAGGCACAAGAAAACCGGAAGGCCCATATCCCTGGGTTTTTTTGGAGGTACTTTCACGGCCATGAACCGGGAGGACATGATTTTTCTGCTCAAACAGGCGAGCCTCCTCAAAAGGAAAGGAGCTGTTGATCATATCCGCTGCTCCACCAGGCCGGACTTTATCAGCAGGGAAATCCTGGACATTCTCAAAAGCTGCCATCTGAACATGATAGAACTGGGTATCCAGAGCTTTGACCATCATACCCTGAAGTCATCCGGCCGGGGATACTCCAGTGACCGGGCTATTCTGGCCTGCCGCATGGTCAAAGACCATGGCTTTGAACTGGGGGTGCAGCTTCTGCCCGGACTTCCAGGTTCAAAACTATCCGGCTTTGCACAAGACATCAGGACAACCATGGATATCATGCCTGATATTGTGCGCATCTACCCCTGCCTGGTCTTGAAGGATACTCTCCTTGCCCGTCGCATGAGCCAGGGTCAATACCTGCCCTGGGACCTTGAGACCGCTGTTTCAGTCATAGCCCCGGGCCTTTTGAACCTGTGGCTGAAAAAAATCCCCGTCATCAGGCTGGGCCTGGCCCCGGAACCTGAACTCATTGCAAACATTCTGGCCGGTCCATGGCACCCTGCTCTGGGCGCTTTATGCAGGTCAGCCGCCCTCAGGGACTATTTTCTGTCCCGGCTGGAAAAGGTCCAGTCCAGTCCCTGCATGATCAATATACCGGAAAGATACGCCAGTGACTTCTGGGGCCATAAAAAAATGAATGCCCCTTATTACGCGCAAAAAGGAATTACCCGGGAAATGGTCAGGTCCTGGAAAGAACAGTCTTTCAGAATTTACTTTTCCTGATCCAGTTCAAGAATTCCGGCGATTTTTTCCACAGCCGCCCCTGTAAAATCACCCTCTGAAAGATTTTCTTTGTCCTTGAGACTCATGACCCGGACCGGAGCGTTGATGAGCTTTTTTTTTGGTGTTATTTCATATTCAGGAGGAAAGCTGCTGGAAAAGTACATTTCCTGAAATCCGCTGAATTTCAGGAAATGGGCCGTGGAGTCCAAGATCGCGGTTTCATGCTTTTCCAGCATCCCCAGCTCCTTTGCCCGGAGCATCCCTGCCAGGCATTCTCCTCCCTGGGTGCAGGCGATATGTCCGTTCTGATTAGCCAGAAGCATTCCCTCAATAATGGCCTGTTCTTCAACCTGGACAACCTGGAAGCTTCCTGCCCCCTGTTCTTTTTCGTATTTCCGGGCCAGGTCCCTGACCCTTGGAAATGAAACCGGGTTGCCGATCATGGCGGCCTGGGCCACGCTGGGGCTGACCTTGACCGGGGTGTATCTTCTTATATCCGGCTTTTCCCGGTAATACCTGAATACAGGGTCAGCGTGACTGGACTGAACCCCGAAAATCCTGGGAAGCTCATCAATGATATCCAGTTCCTTGAGCTTGATCAACCCGGCCATGACCGCGGTGATATTGCCGGCGTTGCCTATGGGAATGAACAGCGCCTTTCCGGCCAGGTTCCAGTCGAACCACTGGGCTGTTTCAAAGGCGTAACTTTCCTGGCCCAGGATCCGCCAGGCATTTTTGGAATTCAAAAGAGCCACCCTGTAGTTGTCCGCCAGGTACTCCACCACCTTCATGCAGTCGTCAAAAACCCCGGGCAGCTCAATTACGTATGCTCCGCTGCCCAGGGGCTGAGAAAGCTGCTGGCTGGTCACCCTGCCCTGGGGAAGAATAACCACTGTTTTGAAAGGGGGTCCGGCATAAGCGCCGTACAGAGCGGCAGAGGCTGAAGTGTCCCCTGTTGACGCGCAGATGGTTAATACCTGCTTCCAGCTGTTTTCCCTGACCAGTTTCTTCAGATAACTGAATGCGCAGGCCATGCCCCTGTCTTTAAAAGAGGCGCTGGGGTTCTGTCCGTCATTTTTAAAGGCAATTTTCTGCCCCGTCAGGGTCTCAAGGCGCCTGCCCGCTGGGATCACAGGAGTATTTGCCTCGCCCAGGTAGATGATGTCCCCCTTTTCCACCACAGGAGCGATAAGCTCGTAGAACCTGAAAATCCCCCGCAGGCTCATCTCCCTGGTCGCGGCCCTGGAATCAAATTTCGCGCGCCACTCTCTGCCGGAAGTGTTTTTCAGAATGTCAAAGGAACTGTCCCTCAAAAGGAATACACCCCCGCATCCGGGACAGGTATAATGGAGCTTTTCTATGGAGAAGATCCCATTACATCCAAGGCAGAAATATTCCATCCGGCCTCTGTAAGACGGGAAAACATCATTGCTCATCATGACCTCTCAAGGATTAAACTGGCATCCATCTATGGATAAACTACCGCAGGGCGATATCCCCAAGCACCCCCACCAGGAGGATAACCGCCACCAGTGAATTCATGGTAAAAAAGGAAATATTTATTTTCTGCAGATTACCGGGGGAGATAATCCTGTGTTCAACAAGAAGTACAGCCGACACCACCAGCCAGGCCAGATAATAGGGCCATGCCGCTGAAACAGAGGCTCCGGCCAGGATAAAAAAAAGGGCCGCGTTAACGTGACAGAAGCCGGCCATGACAAAAGCAGTTTCAAGGCCATATTTTCCGGGTATGGAATAAAGATTTTCTTCCTGATCAAAACCGATATCCTGGCTGGCATAAAGGATATCAAAACCAGCCACCCAGAAAAGAACACCCAGAAAAATCAGAAACGGGGCCAGGGCAAACTGGGGCTGAAAGGCGATCCACCCGGCCAGGGGAGCAAGCCCGAGGACAGAACCCAGAAAAAAATGACACAGGCTGGTGAATCTCTTTGTGTAGCTGTATAAAGCAGACCATGCAAGGGCGAAAAAGGACAGATAAAAACAAAGTGAGTTAAGCAGGGCGCAGGAAAGAACAAAGACCACTGCGGCAAGTCCCAGGAAAAAATACGCGTCCCTGACGCTGATTTCTCCGGTAACCAGGGGCCTGTTCCGGGTGCGCGTGTTTTCCCTGTCGTATTCAAGATCAGCAATGCGGTTGAAGGTCATGGCAAAGGAGCGTACAGCAACCATGGCCACGCTCAGGAAAATGAAGGTGGCCCAGCCCGGCCAGCCTCCCGCTGACCAGAACACTCCCATATAAGCGAAGGGAAGAGCAAACACGGAATGCTCGATCTTGATCATTCTGGCCCAGGTCCAGGCCTTTCGGGATAAGGCAGCCGCCATATTTTCTCCTTGAAGCAGCTCAAGATTCAACGTGTTGCCGGACTTAAGAAAACCCTTCCTCACACTATTAAAGATAACCGGGAGTGGATCCCCTTAACAGTCTTTTAAATATCCATCTGTTTTCAGCCGGAACTAACCTTTAAAAACCTTTTTTTACCGATCTTGAGCACATGCTCCCCCCGGGCAAAAACATGTTCAGGATCAGTCAGTTTTTCTCCATCATGGATGCCCACGGCGTTTTGTCTGCAGAGTCTCTTGGCCTCTCCTCTGGAAGCGCAAAGTCCGCTTTCCAGAAGTATATCAGCAAGCCGCTTTTTTTCCCCAGCCAGGATATTTATTTCCTGTATGTCACTGGGCAGGTTGTGCCTGGCAAACACCAGGTTGAAGTTTTCCCTTTCTGATCGGCCTGTCTCAGGCCCGTAAAAGCGGGACGTTATTTCCCGGGCAAGCTCTTCCTTGCAGATTTTAGGATGCAGCACTCCTTTTTCCACATCACTCTTTAGTCTCAGAATTTCCCGCATATCCCTGTCTGACAGAAGTTCATAGTATCTCCACATGAGATGGTCGGATATGGACATGATCTTTCCAAACATATCCGCGGGGGGATCTTCAATGCCGATATAATTGCCCAGGGACTTGCTCATCTTCTGAACCCCGTCCGTGCCCTCCAGAATAGGCATGGTCAGAATAACCTGCGGGATCTGGCCGTATTCTCTCTGCAGAACCCTCCCCATGAGCAGGTTGAATTTCTGGTCGGTTCCCCCGAGTTCAACGTCAGCCTCCAGCACTACTGAGTCATACCCCTGAACCAGGGGATAAAGAAATTCATGAATGGCTATTGGCTGATTCTCTTTGTACCTTTTTTCAAAGTCATCCCGTTCCATCATTCTGGCTACTGTATATTTTGAACAAAGCTCAATAAAATCAGCAGCCCCGAATCTGTCCATCCAGGTTGAATTAAAGGCCAGTTCAGTTTTTTCAGGATCAAGGATCTTGAAAATCTGGCGCTTGTAGGTTTCAGCGTTCTGGATGACCTGCTCCCTGGTGAGCTTTTTGCGGGTTTCAGATTTGCCTGAAGGGTCCCCTATCATCCCTGTAAAGTCGCCGATGAGGAAAATAACCCTGTGTCCCAGATCCTGAAAATGCTTGAGCTTCTGAATAAGCACGGTATGTCCCAGGTGCAGATCCGGCGCGGTTGGATCAAAACCGGCCTTGACCCTGAGGACCTTTTTCCTGGACAACTTGTCTTCAAGTTCCTGTTCGTTAATAATCTCCACGCTTCCGCGTCTGATTAAATCCATTGATCTTTCCAGATCAGATGCCATGTTGCTTTTTCTCCTGAAATCCGTTCTGATATTCTACCTGGCATAGCCAACAGCGCGTTTTTCCCGAATGACCGTAACCTTGATCTGTCCAGGATAGGTCATGTTTTCCTCAATTTTATGGGCAATATCCTTGCAAAGAAGATGCGTCTTATCATCGTCAATCTGATCGCAATCCACCATAACCCTGACCTCCCGGCCGGCCTGGATGGCGAATGACCTGTTCACCCCGTCAAAGCTTGTGGCGATTTTTTCCAGCTCCTCCAGACGATTGACGTAATTTTCCAGGAGCTCCTTCCTGGCGCCAGGCCTGGCTCCTGACAGGCTGTCCGCGGCCTGAACCAGGACCGCCAGAACAGTCATGGGCTGAACATCCTCATGGTGGGCGGCTATGGCATGAATGATCTCCCTGGATTCACTGAATTTCTTGGCCAGATCCGACCCTATTATGGCGTGGGGACCTTCCACCTCGTGGTCAACCGCCTTGCCCAGATCATGAAGCAGACCCGCTCTTTTGGCTTTTTTCACGTCAATTCCCAGCTCAGCAGCCATGATCCCGCACAAAAAAGCAACCTCTATGGAATGCTGAAGAACATTCTGTGAAAAACTTGTCCTGTAATGCAGATGTCCCAGCAGACGGATGAGCTCAGGGTGTATGCCGTGCACCCCGACATCAAAAGTAGACTGTTCCCCGATTTCCCTCAATCTCACATCCATTTCCTGCTTAACTTTTTCAACGATATCTTCTATCCGGGCGGGATGTATCCGGCCATCGCTGATGAGTCGCTCCAGTGACTGCTTGGCAACTTCTCTTCTTAAAGGACTGAAGGCCGAGAGAACCACTGTTTCAGGAGTGTCGTCAATTATCAGGTCAACCCCGGTAGCCGCTTCAATGGCCCTGATATTCCTGCCTTCCCTGCCGATTATCCTTCCCTTCATATCCTCACTTGGCAACTCAACAGTGGATGCTGTGTGTTCGGACACGTAATCCCCGGAGTATCGCTGGATGGCCAGGGCAAGAATCTCCTTGGATTTTTTGGTTGCCACCTCCTGGGCCTCCATCTCAATCTGGCGGATCATCTTGGCTGCTTCATGCCTTGTCCTGCTTTCAATCTCCGCCACAAGCCTGGCTTTTGCCTCTTCCCTGGTCAACCCTGATATCTCTTCAAGCTTGATGGTTTCCTGTTCAATGATCTTTTTCAGATTCTGCTCCTTGTCCTCAATGGCCCGTTCCTGTTTTGCCACCTTGTTTTCCCAGGCCACAATCTCGCTTTCCTTCTGAATAACATTTTCCAGCTTTTTCTCCAGGCGCTCTTCCTTTTCCTGGAGCCTCTGCTCCTGTTTTTTAAGTTCCTTCTCCCTTTCCCGGGACTCTCTTTCAAGTTCTTTCTTCTGTTTAAAAGTCTCGTCCTTGGCCTGAAGGAGCAGTTCCTTTTTATGAGCCGCAGCCTCCTTCCGTGCCTCCTCAAGTATCTTGCTCGCCAGTTTCTGGTTGTCGCGCATTTCTTTATTGATAAAGTATTTTTGCGCGGCAAAACCGATAATCGCCCCGACTCCGGCCGCGATAAAGGCTGTTATTGCGATAGAGCTCCACATGGCATTCTCCTTTTATATGTTATTTTCCCCTGGTCTGGCCGACTGAAAGCTTCCAGACAGGAGAAATTAATAAGCAGAAGATTTTTAAAGAAACTTAAAGAAAATCCTTTCCGGGCAGATTCTGATTTTTCAAGCCCTGCAAAGGGATTAAATGATGGATCAGTTCAGGACATGTCTTGTCTGAATCTGATTCCTGGGAGAAGTGTCTCGCGGATTTGCTCAATCCATGTAAGACAGGCAGAGAGACTTGATCAGCAGGGAGGACTGGCTGTTGAAATATCCCCCGGCAAGCCGTGTGGGAACCTATTTTGAACCTCGTAATTATAGTCGGGCACCAAAGCTGTTCCTTCAGGCTTCCCCGGTGAATCCGGGGCATGCGCACCAGAACCGCACAGCGGTACCCATGAGGTTAGTATTGGCTCAAAATAAATTGCCTTCATCACGCACCCGCCAGGGATTATCTTTGCAATGGTTTTTATTTTAATCACTTCTGGTCTCGATTCGATCTATTTTCTGCAAAAGCTCACTTACCCTGTTCTGCAGGTCAGCAAGCTTCCGGTCAGAGTAAAGATAATCATCAGCCAAACTCAGTGCGAGGAATACAAGCAGTCTTTCCTTGCTCAGCTTGTCTCCTCTCTGCTCAAGCTCCGCAAAACGCTCCTCAAGAAATTTACGTGCCTGCTCAACTCTTTCCGGACCAGTGTCAGTCCTGAAGGTCAGGTCAAGGCCTAAAATATTTATGTTATAACCGGGCATCAGGGTATTTCATGATCGATCTTCTGCAATAGATCGTTAATCTTTTCCAATACCTGATTGCCTTTATGGCGCTCATTTTCCAGTTCTTTCTTCAGGGAAAGGTTTTCCTGCTCAAGGCTTTGCTTAATCTGCAGCAGGGCTTCAACTTTTTGGGATAACTTTTCTATTGCGTCCATAATTATAAACTTTAATTTTATTCTAATTTTTTTTCAAGGGATTTTTTTGCATCAGATTTTTTTGTCTGGACCTGGCAATGGCCAGGGATTCTTCAGGCACATCAAAGGTGATTGTTGACCCGGCGCCCACCATGCTGCGTTCCCCGATCCTGACCGGGGCCACCAGGGAAGTATTGCTGCCGATAAAAGCCTGCTGATCAATTACTGTTCTGTGTTTATTTCTGCCGTCATAATTACAGGTTATTGTTCCTGCCCCCACATTGACCTCCTGAGCCATGTCAGTATCGCCGATATAGGACAGATGATTCACCTTGCTGTATCTTCCAATTGAGGAATTTTTTATTTCAACGAAATTTCCCGCCTTTGAACCTTTTTCCATCACTGTTCCAGGCCTCAGCCTGGCAAAAGGTCCGATGGATGTCTGTTCTTTTATATCAGACTTGTAAATATGAGAAAAGGATAAAATTTCAGAGTCCAGGATAGAGCTGTCCTCTATGTAGCAATGGGAATTGATCCTGGCTCCTTTTCCCACAAACGAAGCTCCATAAATCTCGCACGGCCCGGTAATGTCGGCTCCGGCCTGAATTTCCACCTCAGGCCCGATGCGGACCTGGTCTTTGTTTCTGATTATCACGCCCTGGCTGATCATTTTGTCAACGATACCGGACCTCAGGTACTCTTCCTGGGCCACAAGCTCGGAAGAATTGTTTATCCCCAGAAGTTCCGGACAGTTACCTGCTGACACAGCCAGAACGGTCATGTCGCGGTCGTTAGCCAGGGAGATGAGCTGAGTCAGATACAGTTCTTTCTGCTGGTTATGGGCATCCAAGTCAAAAGTCAAAAATAATTTCGGCCAGGGAAGATATCCTGAAGACATAAATTCCTGAATTTACCTCTCCGGAAAAAGGGCCATGCAGCCCGGGATCGAAGTCCCTGGCCTCTATCACCGCGGTGATCCGGCCTGTATTATCTTTGACCACCCTGCCGTATCCTGAAGGATGGACAAGGTTAAGGGTAAGCAGACCCAGATCAGCCCCGGCTTCAGTAACTCGAAAGATTAATTGTTCAAGGCTGCTTTCTGACACAAGGGGTGTGTCTCCATTTGCCACAACCAGCCATTGCGCCTGAACCGCGGTTATAACCGGCCAGGCCTCCTGCAGGGCGTGGCCCGTACCCAGCTGTTCATCCTGGATGACAAAGTCATCTTTGTCCTCCGGGAATTCTTTTTCCAGGAGATCATGGCCGTAGCCTGCGACCACGAACCTTTTCTGAAAATCCATCCTGCGGAATGTTTCCAGCGGATACCAGAGCATGGGTTTTTTCAAAAGCTGGTGCAGGACCTTGGGAAGGTCTGACTGCATTCTGGTCCCTTTTCCCGCGGCCAGTATCAGGGCGATGAAGTCTTTTCCGGATAATCTGGTCATATCATTGTTCCCAATAACTTATGTTCATGAAAATTAATTGTATAATCAGCCCTTGTCTACACAAAAAAAGCCCCGACAGGCGGGGCTTTTTTTCAGAAAACAATTAAAATGAATGCTAAATGGAACAGGTGCCGGCACTCACAGCGCTTTCCCTGCATTTCATCCTGTGCATGGACCTGGCCATGGCTGCTCTGGCCCGGGCGTAGTTTATCTCTTCTTTTTGCACGCTGATGCGCTGTTCCGCCTTTTCTCTGGCCTTTCTGGCCCTTTCCACGTTTATCTCTTCAGCTTTTTCAGCCACTTCAGCCAGCACCGAGACCTTGGTGGGAGTAACCTCGCGAGACCTTGGTGGGAGTAACCTCGACAAATCCGCCTGTGACAAAAACATAATACCTTTTCCCGTCTTTTTTGTACATCAGGCTTCCAATGCTCAGGGCGGAAAGAAAGGGAATGTGGCTGGGCAGAACTCCGAACTCTCCACTCACTCCCGGAGCGCCGACATATTCAACTTCTTCACTGAGAAGATTTCTATCCGGCGTGACGATTTCCAACTTTATCAAGTTAGCCATAATTTCACCTTTTTAGTTTAGTCTTCCTTGGCTTTTTCAAGGACTTCCTCAATGCCGCCGACCATGTAAAAGGCGCCTTCAGGAATATCATCATGCTTGCCGTCAAGAATCTCCCTGAAACCGCGGATAGTATCTTCAATTTTAACATAGCGCCCGGCCTTTCCGGTAAAGACCTCGGCTACGTGGAATGGCTGAGAAAGGAATCTCTGAATTTTCCTGGCTCTGGATACTGTCAGTTTATCCTCGTCTGAAAGCTCGTCCATACCCAGAATAGCGATAATATCCTGCAGGTCTGTGTATTTCTGCAGGGTCATCTGGACTTCCCTGGCCACGCCGTAATGTTCAGGGCTGATAACATTAGGATCAAGGACCCTGGAGGTGGAGTCAAGGGGGTCAACAGCCGGGTAGATTCCAAGCTCGGCAATCTGGCGGGAAAGAACAATTGTTCCGTCCAGATGCGAAAATGTCGTTGCCGGAGAAGGGTCGGTCAGGTCGTCAGCAGGAACATAAATGGCCTGAACCGATGTGATGGATCCCTTGGTTGTTGAAGTGATTCTTTCCTGCAGAGCTCCCAGGTCGGTTCCCAGGGTAGGCTGATAACCAACAGCTGAAGGCATGCGGCCAAGAAGCGCGGACACCTCGGTTCCAGCCTGGGTGAAACGGAATATGTTATCAATGAAAAGCAAAACGTCCTGATTTTCCTCATCGCGGTAATACTCGGCAGAAGTAAGAGCGGTCAGTCCGACTCTGGCCCGGGCTCCTGGAGGCTCGTTCATCTGGCCGTAAATCAGAACCGCCTTGTCAATAACCCCGGCAGCGATCATTTCGTGATACAGGTCATTTCCTTCCCTGGTCCTCTCGCCAACTCCGGCGAAAACGGAAATTCCGCCGTGCTGCTTGGCGATATTGTTGATCATTTCCATAAGAACAACGGTCTTGCCCACGCCTGCTCCGCCGAACATCCCCATTTTGCCCCCCTTGGGAAAGGGGACCAAAAGATCAATAACTTTTACCCCGGTTTCCAGGATTTCGATCTTGGTGCTCTGGTCAATAAATGATGGAGCCGGCCTGTGAATAGGATAAAATTTTTCAGCTTTAATGGGTCCCTTTTCATCCACCGGGCGTCCCACAACATTCAGAATGCGGCCCAGGGTTGGTTTCCCCACCGGCACGGTAATGGGCTGGCCCGTGTCCGTGCCGACCATACCCCTGACCAGACCATCTGTGGAGTCCATGGCAATGGTCCGGACGACATTATTGCCCAGGTGCTGAACCACTTCAACGACCAGGTTTTCCTTTTCATCGGAAATGGTGGGATTGGTTACTGTAACAGCATTGAAAATGAATGGAAGTTTTCCTTCTGGAAACTCCAGGTCAACCACATTGGCGATAACCTGTACTATCTTGCCGGTATTTTGTGCACTCATGTTTTATAGCCCCCTAATTATCCTTGTTTCAGCGCTTCAGCGCCGCCTACTATGTCCATTAATTCGGATGTAATGGCAGCCTGCCTGGCTTTATTATAGACCAGAGTCAGCTTGCCAACCATTTCGTCGCAGTTCTTGGTCGCGTTGTCCATTGCCGTCATTCTGGCGGCGTGCTCACTGGTGGAAGTATCCAGAAGGCCCCTGTAGATCTGAACCTTGATGAATCTGGGCAGAATCTCAGCCAGCAGTCCCTCCATGGACGGCTCAAAGATGTATTCGCTGGTGGGTCCCTCCTGAACAGCTTTCTCGTCCTGCTGAACCGGCAGGAGCTGTGAGGACTGGGGCAGCTGCCTGGCCAGGGTGACGAATTCCGCGAAAACTACATGCACCTCGTCAAGTTCCCCGTTGAGATACATATCATTCATTTTGGAACCGATATCACTGGCCAGCTGGAAGTCAAAATTGCTCATGACGTCAGGATAGCTCTCCTCGATTTCGTACTTTCTTACGCGAAAGAAATTCCGACCTTTTTTGCCCACGCAGAACAGCTTGACTTCCTTGCCCTCTTCCTTCTTCTGTTTGGTAAGCCTCAAGGCTATGTTGCACAGATTAACGTTAAAGCTGCCGCACAGGCCTTTATCGGAAGTAATAAGAACAATGCCTACTGTTTTGATTTCAGCCCGTTTTTCCAGAAGAGGGTGAATTGAAGCATCCACCCTGGCTGAGAGATCCATCAGTATTTCGGAGTATTTTTCCGCGTAGGGACGAAAACGCTCAATACGCTGCTGGGCGCCGCGCAGTCTGGCCGAGGCCACCATGTTCATGGCCTTGGTTATCTGCTTGGTCTTTTTGACCGCGCCGATTTTCCTTTTTATCTCCCTCAATGGTGCCATTTATTACTCCCGTTTTAAACCTTAAAAGTCTTTTTAAACTCTTCAAGGGCCGCTGCGATCCTCTTATCCAGGTCATCGCTGATATCTCCGGTTTCTTTGATCTCACTGAGGATTTCCGGCTTCTGGCTGCGGATGAACTCAAGGAGTCCCTCCTCAAAGCGGGAAACAGCGGCTACCGGAAGGTCATCAAGAAAGCCCTTTGTTCCGGAGTACAGGGTTATAACCTGTTCTTCAGCAGCCATGGGCTTGTACTGGGGCTGCTTTAAAAGTTCCACGAGCCTTTCACCCCTGGTCAGCCTTTTCTGAGTGGCCTTATCCAGGTCAGAGCCAAACTGGGCAAAAGCGGCCAGCTCCCGGTACTGGGCAAGGTCCAGGCGAAGAGTTCCGGCAACCTTTTTCATGGCCTTGGTCTGGGCTGCGCCGCCAACTCTTGATACGGAAAGGCCAACGTTGATGGCAGGCCTGATGCCCGCGTAAAACAAGCTGCCCTCCAGATAAATCTGGCCGTCAGTGATGGATATGACGTTGGTTGGAATATAGGCTGATACGTCGCCGGCCTGAGTCTCAATAATGGGAAGCGCGGTCAGGGAACCTGCCCCGTAATCGTCACTCATTTTGGCCGCTCTTTCCAGAAGTCTGGAATGGAGATAAAATACGTCCCCGGGAAAAGCTTCGCGTCCGGGAGGACGTCTTAAAAGAAGTGACATCTGCCTGTAAGCGACGGCCTGCTTGGAAAGGTCATCGTACATTATTACCGCGTGCCTTCCGCTTTCGCGGTAATACTCGCCCATGGTGCATCCGGCATAGGCTGAAATAAACTGCAGGGAAGCAGGCTCTGATGCGGTGGCGCAGATAACAGTGGTGTATTCCATTGCTCCATGCTTCTGGAGTATGTCCACCACCTGGGCTACAGTGGACTTTTTCTGCCCGATGGCCACGTAAATACAGAAAACATCGGTTTCCTTCTGAGCCAGAATCGTGTCGATGCAGATGGCTGTCTTGCCTATCTGGCGGTCACCAATGATCAATTCGCGCTGCCCCCGGCCCACCGGAGTCATGGCGTCAACCGCCTTGAGCCCGGTATACATGGGCTCGTGCACTGATTTTCTGGGAACTATGCCCGGAGCTTTAATCTCCACCAGCCTGGTTTCTTTATGGGAGATGGGACCCTTGCCGTCCAGGGGATTGCCCAGGGGATCAATGACCCGTCCGACAACCGCTTCTCCAACAGGCACCTGAACGATCTTGCCGGTCCTCTTGACCAGATCTCCCTCCTTGATTCCGGTGTCATCACCAAGAAGAGCGCAGCCCACGCTGTCCTCTTCAAGGTTCAGGACCATGCCCATGACTCCGCCGGTAAATTCAAGAAGCTCCATGGCCATAACGTTTTCCACGCCGTACACGCGGGCAATACCGTCGCCGACCGATAGAACCACTCCGGTCTCGCTCATTTCAACTCGTTTTTCGTAGTTCTTGATCTGGCCTTCAATGATCTGACTGATTTCTTCTGCTTTTATTTGCATAGCCCTACTCACCCCTCTTTATGTTTTCTTTGAGTATTTGAAGTTGCGCCCTGATGCTGGCATCCAAAACTTTATCTCCAACCTTGAGCATGAGTCCTCCCAGGATATCCTGATCCACATTGTAATCAAGAACCACCTTGAGGCCGGACTGCTTTTCCAGTTTTTCAACAATTTCCTTTTTAACATTATCAGCCAGCTTAATGGCTGTAACTATCTCGCCCCGGACTATTCCCTGAAACTCGTCCAGAAGCTTGGCATAATAATTCTCAATTTCAGGAAGTGAGTCCAGCCTGCCCTTGTCAGCCAGAAGCAGGCAGAAATTTTTGACCATTGTTCCGGGTTTGATTTTCGCGAAAAGCTGTTCCAGGATTTTTTTCTTTTCATCCACATTGAATATGGGGTTCTTAAAAATCCTGACCAGCTCGGGAGCGCCCTCCAGGACACCGACAATTTTTGCCAGGTCCTCACCGTAAGCCTTGAGCTCCTTTTCCCCCTGCTTCTGTCCAAGGGCAAACAGAGCGCGCGCGTACCTTCTGGCAATGATATTCCCTATCAATTTAGCACCACCCTTGTTAGGCTATCGTTAATAAGAGCTTGATGGTCCTCGGCCTTCAACTTTTTCCTGATCATGGCTTCAGCGGCTTCAGTTACCTTTTCAGCCAGCTCAGCCTTGATTTCCTCCAGAGCGAATTTGGCTTCCTGTTCGGCGCTGATTTTTGCCTGCTGCTTGATGACTTCAGCTGCGGATTCAGCCTTGGCCACAATATCAGCCTTCAGGGCCTCGCCCTGTGATTTTGCCTGAGCCAGAATGCGCTCCCTTTCTTCTTCAAGATTGGCAATACTCTGCTCAACATCAGACAGCCTTTTTTCCGCTTCTTTGCGCCGGGCGTCCAGATCGTTCAACTCTGTCTCGATTTCCTTGCTCCGGCTCGGGAAAAAGGTAAACAGCTTTCTGCCCCCGGCATAGTAGAGAATCATCAGGAATATTACAAAGTTGATCACCCTCCAGATCTGGTTTTTCAGATCAGGATGAAGATTCATAGGATCAGCAACATTGAAAATTCCAGCGGCAACCAGCAGGAGCGCCAAAATAATCGGCACGGTTTTGTTTCCTTTCAACGCACAGCCCTCCTTGATATTGAAATATATATTACTTTATGCCTTAGTTAGAATCTTTTCCGTCGCCTTTTCCGCGAATTTCTCAACCTCTTTCCTGAGACTGGTGACTGCTGCATCCTTTTCTTTTGAGATCTTTTCCCTGGCAGCCTTAACCATGCTCATGGCTTCACCTGAGGCGGCATCTACAATCTCACTTTCCCTGGCATACCCTGCACCCTTAAGATCGGTCCTGATTTCCTGGGCTTTGCCCCTGGCCTTGTCCAGCTCGCTCTCGTAAGTTTTCATCTTCTCCTGGGCTGAAGCGGAAAATTTTTCCACCTCGGAAACCTTGTCAGACATGATCTCGGCTCTCTTGCTGAGCATGCCGCGGATGGGTTTGTAGAGGATAATGTTGAGAAGCAGGAGAACAATCAGAAAGTTTACCAATTGAATAAAAAACGTGACATTAAGTTCAATCATGGCGCCTCCCCGGAGAATGTGAAATTTCGTTCAAAGTGGATTTTTTTTGTTCAAAGACATAGTGCATTTAGCCAATTTAAAAGCCTGTGTCAAAACCTTTTTGCAGAAATTTTACTTTTTATGACGCAACATTAAGCAAGGTTTGTTAATATTTTCACATTGTTTTGCCACCTGAAAAAAATCTTTAAAAAAAATTCCAGCAACCCCATGAAAAAAATTATTCTTCAATGCCTTCTCCCTGATTCATGTCAATCTCACCTTTGACCACTGCACCCTCTTCCACCAGCAGAACCGGAGTGACTATTTTCCCCCTTAGATTAGCCTGCTTGTAAAGCACAACCTTGGACTGGGCCTTGAGTTCACCTTCCAGGGTGCCGCTCAGCAAAAGCTGCCCCACATTGATATTGCCCCTGACCCGGGCCTCGTTTCCAACTATCAGGGTGCCCTGGGATTCTATTTCTCCCTCAAATTCTCCGTCTATGCGCACCGTACCCTTGAATTCAAGTTTTCCCCGGTAGGAGGTGCCCATGCCCATAAAAGCGTTTATTTCATCCCTGGCCATTTTATCTCCTTTTGATCCCAGATTTTTTCTGAACAGTTCCATCATGATATACTCAGCTCTTAAACATGTACCTGCGCATTGACACATTAAGAACCAGACCGATCATAATGAAATTCACCAGCAGTGAAGTACCCCCGTAACTGACAAAGGGCAGGGGAACACCCACCACGGGCATCAGTCCCAGGACCATCCCAATGTTTATCAATACCTGCCAGAAAAAATAAAAAAACACGCCAACGCATAACATGGCGCCGAATTTATCCTTGGATTCCTCGGAACTGAGAAAAATTTGGTAAAGAAACAGACAGAACAGAAACAAAAGTATTATAGACCCTATAAAACCCCATTCTTCACCAAAAACTGAAAAAGCAAAATCTGTGTGTTTTTCAGGCAAAAAACGAAGCTGGCTCTGTGTGCCCTCCATGAAACCTTTTCCCCAGAATCCGCCGGAACCTATGGCGATTTGAGACTGAATCACGTGATACCCGGAGCCAAGAGGATCCTGTCCCGGATTGAGAAAGGTCAGAAGTCTGGTTTTCTGATAATCCTTGAGAAAGATCCAGCCCAGTGGAACCAGAAGAGGCATGGTAAAGATAATGGTCTTGATGGTATTTTTTTTAATGCCGTGATAAACGAGCATTCCGGCCATGACAAAGACAAGAAGCAGGGCTGAACCGAGATCGGGCTGGCTTGCTATGAGGTAAGCCGGTATGAGCACGAGGCACAGGGCCTTCATGATGTCCCTGAAACCCAGAGGATGATTGATCTTGGATAAAAAAACAGAAGTAATGAGCACAACTGCGATCTTGGCCAACTCACTGGGCTGAAAATTAAAAAAGCCCAGATCCAGCCATCTCTGAGCCCCGGAAATGGTTCTTCCCCAGAAGAGCACGGTTATGAGACAGGCTATGACCACAAGATATATAAGCCAGGAAATGTTCTTCAAGTGGCGATAATCAAAAAGCATGGCAGCGACCATGGCCAGGACACTGATGCCTCCCCACAGAATCTGCCTGCTGAAAAAGGGGGTAATGGCTGTTCCGTCCCCAATCCTGAAAGCGCTTGCTGAGTAGAGATTGAGCACCCCTGCCACGAACAGAAGGAATACAATGGCCAGTATTGACCAGTTTATATGCAGAAAAAGCTGTCTGTCTACCATGAGTTACTGAAACGGATGTGATTCGTCAAAGAGATAATCAAGCAGGTCTCTGACCACCGGACCTGCTGCCCTGCTCCCCGACCCTCCGTGCTCCACAAGGACCACTATGGAATATGTCCTGTCATCCTTTCTGGCAAAGGCTGCCATCCAGCCATGATGCCTCAGCCAGTAATCTACAGCCTCGGGGTCATCTTCCAGATGCTGCGGCAACAGTCCTACAACCTGGGATGTGCCCGTTTTGCCGCCCACAATTACTCCTTCTTTATGGAGCCTTCTGGCGGTTCCCCTATCTCCCTTCACTGTCTCAATCATGGTCTGGTAGACAAAATTACGCGAGGCCTCGCTCCATGGCAATGGCTCAGGATCAACCTTTTTTTCATCAAGGAGCAGCGAAGGCTTGTAAAGGCTGCCCCCATTGGCGATGGCCCCCACAAACCTGGCTACCTGCAGGGGAGTGACCAGAATAAAACCCTGGCCAATGGCCAGGTTGAAATTGTCTCCACCGCGCCAGCCATCATTGAATCTCTGTCTTTTCCAGTCCCTGGTGGGAATCAGGCCGGACCTTTCATGAGGCAGGTCTATGCCTGTAGGCCGCCCGAATCCGCTATTCAACGCGAACTCGCTGATCCTGTCAACCCCAAGCCTGTCACCCAGCTGATAGTAATAAGAGTCACAGGATTCCACCAGAGATTTTGTCATGTCTACCCATCCATGACCTTTCCAGCACCTGAAGACCCGATTGCCCAGGGTAACTGATCCTGAACAGAAAATCCTTTCAGAGACCCGGATATCCGGCTGATTATGGGCCAGGCCAGCCATGACCAGCTTGAAAACAGAGCCTGGCGGATAAGTACTCTGAATGCTCCTGTTCTGCAAGGGATGATGCGGATTGCTCAGAAGATCCTGCCAGTTCTGGTGGGAAATCCCGAAAACAAATTCATTGTTGTCATAACCCGGCGCGCTGACCAGAGCCAGAACCTGTCCGGCATCAGCGTCAATAACTACTACCGAGCCTGACTTGCCTTCCATGAGTTCATGGGCTTTCTGCTGAATTCCCAGATCAACGCTCAACTGAATATTCTGTCCCGGCACAGGATGGTCAAGCACTTCCTCGTGCAGAATCCTTCCTGAAGCATCCACTTCCATCTGTCTGAGTCCCTTCTGCCCCCGAAGCACCTTTTCCAGGGCAAACTCCAGGCCCTGTTTGCCCACATTGTCCCCAAGGCGAAGTTCGGGATCTTTCAGAAGTTCTTCTTCACTGGCCCTTGCAACATAACCAAGGACATGTGACAGGACTTCACCCTGAAGATATCTCCTTCTGGGCTGAACAACAATTTTAACCCCCGGCCAGTAGGGAGATTCCGTCTCCACCCTGGTCAGGGTGTCAAAGGAGAGGTTTGCGGCAATAATCTGGTTTTCAAAAGACCTGACCATGCTTCGCCCCCTTGTGAAATCATCATGGATCTGATCCTCGGGCGTATGTGTCCACCTGCTGATCTGATCAAGGGTAGCGGCAATATCCGGGCAGTCTTCTCTGATAACCGCAAGGCTGTATGACGGTTCGTTAACCGCAAGAAGCTCCCCGTGCCTGTCCAGAAAAAGACCTCTGGGGGCATAGATCAGCTGTCTTCGCTGTAGATTGTCCTGGGCCTTCTGAGAAAAAAAGCTGGCTTTGTAAACCTGAAGATACCAGAGCCTCACGGAGAAAATACAAAAAAGGAAGACAATGAGAAATATCAGAAAGTATGCTCCGAATTTTTCATTGAATATGCTTTTTTCCTTAAACAGGCTCATTGGTGAAATATTTTCGATATAGATTAAAGATTATCATCCAGACCAGAAAATAGACTCCGGCCTGAACAAGAAAGTCTTCAAAACTGTATTGTCCTGAAAGCACAAAGTCCTGAAGGGACGCCATAGCCGAAACGATCCAGATTTTGAACAGGGCCATGAACAGAAGCAGGAACATGGTGAAAAAAATGTTTCTGACTTCCAGAAAGAAACCGCCAATATAAAAAAAAACCATAAGACCCAGATAAAAAAGGATCATGGTGCCAAAAGCCAGCCCGCCGGTGCCTTCCTGCATGAGCATCCAGACCAGCCCCGCAAACAGAACAGGCTTGTAAAGGCCGAACTGAAGCATTACCACCAGGCCGGGAGAAAAAAAGTCAGTGGCAGGGAAGAAATACTGTGCCCAGACTGCCGCGCAGGTAAATAAAATCCAGAAGAACGCCAGCTTCAACTTTCAGTTAACCCCAAACTCACCCTGTGTCTTGATATTTTCGGATTTTTGCAGAATCAGGACCTCTTCTCTGTCTTTGCTGTCAACCAGGGGTATTGCTTCAACAGTTAAAAACAGGGATATATCCGAGCGGAGAATTTCCTTGACCCTGGCAACCGGCAAACCTCTGGGATAAATTCCAGCCAGTCCTGAGGTCACCAGAAGCTCACCCTCCCTGAGGGGAGAATTAAGATGAACATACTGAAGAGAAAGGGTTTTCTGATATCCCTGTCCCGCGAGAATGCCCATGACCCTTGTCTCTGAACTTATTACCGGGATGCGGCTGTTGGGATCTGAGAGAAGCAGAACTGAAGAAAAATTAAGTCCTGTCCTGAAAGTCCTTCCCATCACTCCGGACGGAGTTACCACCGGCAGGTTGGGTAAAACCCCCTGGAGTTTGCCCCTGTCGATTATTACTGTGTTTATTGTGCCCAGAGGACCGAAGCCATGAGCGATAATCCTGGCTCCGAATCTTGACCACTCCGGAGGAGGCGCGAATTCCAGGAGTCTTTTCAGACGCTGGGCCGATGCGGCCTCTTCCGACAACCTTGCATGTTCCATTCTCAGGCGCTGGATTTCTTCCTTCAGGATCTGATTTTCATGATGAACTTCAACCAGATACACATATGATTCCCAGGAATCCAAGACTCTGGCCTGGACCCATTTACCCGGCTTTATAATCCACCCCACCATCTCCAGGCCGGAATAGGACGCCAGCCGGTCCAGAAATTGAGTTCTGGAGTTCCAGGTATAAAGACTCAAATAAATGATAAGTAAAATGAAAAAAAGTCCAAGAATCTTTCTGGGGGTTAATTGGAAATTAATCTATGGTTACCTCCTTGAGAACGTCAAGGTTATCCAGGACTTTGCCCGAACCCAGGGCAACGGTTGACAATGGATCGTCAACAATGGTTATGGGCAGGGATGTTTCATCCCGGAGCAGCTGGCCCAGACCCTTTAACAGGGCGCCTCCTCCGGTAAGCACGATTCCGCTGTCAACAATATCAGCGGCCAGTTCAGGAGGAGTCTGTTCCAGAGCTACCCTCACCGCCTGAACAATGCTGTCCACCTGCTCGGAAATGGCTTTGCGCACTTCCTGTGAAGTTATGGTTACATTCTGAGGAATACCTGAAACCAGATCACGGCCCTTGATCACCATTTCCTGTTCTTCATCACCCGGATAGGCTGACGCAATGGTGGTTTTGATATTCTCGGCAGTGCTCAACCCGATGAGCATATTGTATTTGCGTTTGACATGATGCAATATGGCATCATCCATTTTATCTCCGCCAACCCTGACCGAACGGCTGTAAACAATGCCTGAAAGGGAAATCACAGCCACTTCAGTTGTGCCTCCGCCGATATCCACTATCATATTGGATGTAGGTTCTGTAATGGGCAGATTGGCACCAATGGCTGCGGCCATGGGTTCTTCAATAAGATAAACCTCTCTTGCGCCTGCGCTCTGGGCCGATTCCTTGACAGCTCTCTTTTCAACCTGGGTTATGCCTGTGGGCACGCAAATGATTATCCTGGGTCTGACCAGACGGCGGCTGTTATGAACCTTGGCTATGAAATGCCTGAGCATGGCCTCTGTAACTTCAAAATCAGCAATAACCCCGTCTTTCATGGGCCTGATGGCCCTGATATTGCCGGGGGTCCTTCCCAGCATCTTCTTGGCTTCGCTGCCCACGGACAGGACCTTGTTAATGCCCCGGGCGTCCATTTTAACGGCAACAACCGAAGGTTCCCTGAGCACAATACCTTTACCTTTGACATAAACACAGGTATTGGCAGTACCGAGGTCTATGGCCAGGTCATTGGATACAGCGCCAAATATCTTGTCCAGTATTCTTAGCATACCTTCCTCTTATTAATAAATGTTGAAAGTGCCCTTCATGCACAATATATATACTATCCTATTAATTTCCACCAGGCAAATTTATTAAAGGTATTTTCATGCAGATATATAATCCTCTGTCAGCTTACTGGAAAGAAAAATTCGGGATCAGGGTCTGGAAAATCCCCCTGGACGCCGGGTCTGACTGCCCAAACAGAGACGGGACCATTTCTTCAAGAGGCTGTATTTTCTGCAACGAAAAGGGTTCAGGAACAGGTCAAAGCCTTAAATCCATCTCAATAAAAAATCAATACAATCTGTTCAGGGAAAAATTAATACTGAAACGCGGCCCCATGAAGTTTGCCGCCTACCTGCAATCATTTTCCAACACCTACTGCACCCCGGCCCGGCTCCAGGAAGTCCTGGACCAGTTAAGAGACCTTGAGGATCTTTGTGTTCTTTGCGTGGGAACCAGGCCTGACTGTCTGGATGAAGAAAAAATAAGAATCCTGGGCTCTTTTCCCTGTGATGAAATCTGGCTTGACCTGGGGCTTCAAAGCTCCTGCGACGAGACTTTAATGCGGATCAACCGAGGTCACCTTGCGGCTGACTTTTCAAGATCCTGCCGGATGTCGGCTCTGGAAGGGATAAATGTATGCGCCCATATTATCGCCGGCCTTCCCGGAGAAACCATCAGTCATTTCATGAAAACCATAGAGTTTCTCAACAATGAACCTGTCCGGGGAATAAAAATCCACAACCTTTACGTATGCAGAAACACCACCCTGGCCCGGATGTGGGAGATGAAAGAATATCTGCCTCAGGATATGGAAGATTACGCCTGGTGGGTTGTCACGGCCCTTGCCGTGCTCCGGCCTGACATTATTATTCACAGGCTTACCGGGGACCCTGCTCCCGGCGAACTTCTGGCACCTGAATGGGCGCGTGCAAAAAACATCATTCTTGATCGAATAAACAAGATAATGACTGAAAAAAGACTTTGGCAGGGGAAAGAATGGAACCCTTCCCAGAGCCTGGAAAAATTTAATGCCTGATGCGCGCATAAAAATAACTCTGGCCTATGACGGCTGCAGATACCACGGATGGCAGCTGCAGAAAGACAGGCCCACGATTCAGGGTTTCATTGAAGAGGCCCTGAAAAGGATCTGCGCCCAGCCGGTCAGGGTTCACGGTTCCGGCAGAACCGATGCCGGAGTTCACGCTACAGGCCAGGTGGCTCATTTTGACCCGCCTGACAATAAGGTTGGGATTCCATGGCAGAAAGCTCTTAACGCCATCCTGCCCACATCCATAAGGGTGATCCGGTCCATGGCTCTGGGCCCTGAATTTCACGCCAGGTACAGCGCCATATCCAAGACATATTCTTACTCCTTATGGACGGATCCTGATTTTGTTCTGCCCCAGCGCAGAAAATACGTGTGGAAAACAGGCCCGCTGGATTTGAGGGCCATGAAGGACGCTTCCTGTTGCCTTCTGGGCAGGCATGATTTCAGGGCGTTCATGAATGCGGGGACCCCGGTCAGAAGCACCTTGCGCCAGGTAACAAGGGTTTCATTTGATCCAGGTTTTTATCCCCAGGAACTTGTGTTCAGGATCACGGCTGACGGTTTTTTAAAACAGATGGTCAGAAACATTGTTGGAGCACTTGTGATTGCGGGAGGGAGAAAATATCCCGGCGATTACCTTGAACAGATCCTTTCCGCCAAAAAAAGATGTTTAGCACCGGCTACTTCGCCGGCCAGAGGGTTATGCCTGGAAAATGTGGAGTATTCGGATAAGCTGGCTTCGGATTGACTTTTTCCCAGAAATTATTAGGCTTAGAAACCATGAGTAAAGAGTTGACCCGAACAGGCACTTCGCCGGAAATATTCGCCGAGGATGAAATAAAAGAACCCAGAAGATTCAAGGTGCTGCTGCATAACGATGATTATACCACAATGGACTTCGTAGTCTATGTCCTGAAAAAAGTCTTCAACAAAACAGAAGGTGAAGCACTTCAGATCATGATAAAAGTGCATAAAAACGGAATCGGGGTATGTGGCATATACACGAACGAAGTTGCCGAAACAAAGGTTACCATGGTCAGAAATCTGGCCAGAAAAGAGGGTTTTCCCCTTAAATGCACCATGGAAGAGGTTTAAATGTTAAGTAAGGAACTGGAAAGAATAATTGCCAGGGCTATTCGAGAAGTCAAGGTCAGGCACCATGAATATCTCACCCTGGAGCATATACTTTACGCCTATCTCCTGGATGACAAGGGCAAGGAAGTCCTTTCAGGATGCGGTGCTGACCTGTTCAAGCTCAAGAACCAGCTGGAAAGATTTTTTCTGGACCACCTGGAGGTAATGCCCCCATCAGGTGACCGGGAAATAGTCCAGACCATAGGCGTGCAGAGGGTCATGCACAGGGCTCTGGGTCATGTCCAGTCAGCAGGGAAAAATATGATCCAAGTTGGTGATCTTCTGGCGGTAATGTTTGAAGAAGAAGAAGCCTTCGCGGTTTATTATCTGCTTACCCAGGGTTTATCGCGCCTTGATGTTCTTGAGTATATTTCCCACGAGATGGAGTCTGACCTTCCTGGTTCAGCCTGTCCTGACTGCAGTCCCAGGGAACAGACGGAAAAAGAAAAAAGCTTTCTGGCCAGGTATACTGAAAACCTGGTGGAAAAGGCCCGCAAAGGCCAGATTGATCCCCTGGTTGGACGCGAAACTGAAATGAAAAGGGTTGTTCAGGTACTTCTGCGGCGCAGAAAGAACAACCCCATTTTCGTGGGCGACCCCGGCGTGGGCAAGACTGCCATGGCTGAGGGGCTGGCTCTGAAGATATCTGATAAAAAGGTTCCTGATTCTTTCCTGAACACCAGGATTTTTGCCCTGGATATGGGATCTCTCCTGGCTGGAACCAAGTTCAGAGGAGATTTTGAAGCGCGTCTCAAGGGGGTAATCAATGAATTAAAACAGATCAAAGGAGCCATTCTCTTTATTGACGAGATTCATACCATCGTGGGAGCCGGCGCAACCAGCGGCGGTTCAATGGATGCTTCAAATATTTTAAAACCTGTTCTGGCTTCCGGCACTATCCGCTGCATTGGTTCCACAACTTATGAGGAATACAAAAATCATTTTGAAAAGGATAAGGCCCTGTCCAGAAGGTTTCAGAAGATTGAGCTGCCAGAGCCCGGCATCCGGGAAAGCATTGAAATCCTCAAAGGACTTAGGCCTTATTATGAGGATTTTCACCACGTCAGATATATGCCCTCGGCAATTAACGCTGCTGTTGATCTTTCTGCCAGGTTCATAAATGACCGTTTCCTTCCTGACAAGGCCATAGACGTTATGGATGAGGCCGGGGCGGTCCACGTCCTTGAAGGGGCTCCCAGAGGTAAAAAGCAGGTCACGCCCAAGGATATCGAGAGAGTCATTGCCTCGATGGCCAGAATTCCGGCCAGACAGGTATCTTCATCGGACAAGGACAAACTTATGGACCTGGACAGGGATTTGAAAAAGCTTATTTTCGGCCAGGACAAGGCTGTGGATACCCTGGCCAGAGCCATTAAAAGATCCAGAGCCGGGCTGCGTGAAGAAAGCAAGCCCGTGGGAAGCTTTCTCATGATCGGCCCCACCGGAGTAGGCAAGACCGAGCTTTCCAGGCAGCTGGCGGAAGTCCTTGGAGTAAAGTTTATCCGCTTTGATATGAGCGAATACATGGAAAAACACGCGGTGGCCAGGCTGATCGGAGCGCCCCCCGGCTATGTGGGCTTTGATCAGGGAGGTCTGCTCACGGAAGCCATCCGCAAGAACCCTTACAGCGTGCTGCTTCTGGATGAAATAGAAAAGGCGCATCCGGATATGTTTAATATTCTTCTCCAGATCATGGACTATGCCACCCTGACCGACAACAACGGCAGAAAGGCGGACTTCAGGCATGTGACTCTCCTGATGACCTCCAACGCAGGGGCCAGGGAGATGAGTTCCAAAAGCATCGGGTTTGGCCAGGAAGGAAAACAGGATCTGTCCGCCAAGGGCTTTGCCGCCGTGGAAAAACTCTTCAGTCCGGAATTCCGCAACCGCCTTGATGCCATAGTTAACTTTGAAGCCCTGAGCTCTGAGGACATGGAACTGATTGTGGACAAAAGCATAAACGAGCTTAACCGCCAGCTTGAGGACAAAAAGGTGACCCTGACCGTTTCAGGTCCAGCCAGGACATGGCTGGCCAGAAAAGGCTATGATCCCATGTTTGGAGCACGCCCGCTGTCCAGGGTGATCCAGGAAAAAATCAAGGACCCCCTGGCAGAAAAACTGCTTTTTGAAAACATGGACAAAAATACCTTGATCAAGGTTGAACTCAACAGAAAGAAAAATCAGCTGCAATTCAAGTGAGCACTTTTTTCCTGACCAGGGAACCCGACTTTCCTCATCCGAGCCTGGCTGATCCAGATGGTCTCCTGGCCATAGGCGGAGACCTGAGCGAAAAAAGACTTCTCATGGCTTACTCCAAAGGCATTTTCCCCTGGTATGGACCAGGATCCCCGATTTTATGGTGGAGTCCAGAACCAAGGCTGCTCCTTTACCCGGATCAAATGCATATTTCCAGAAGTCTTCGACGGGTTGTCAACTCCAACAGATTCAGCATCTCTTCGGACAATGCCTTTGCCAGGGTCATTCAAAACTGCGCTGACACTAAAAGGCGAGGATGGAGCGGAACATGGCTGGTGCCTGAAATGATTGACGCTTATATCAGGCTGCATGAGGCTGGAATAGCTCATTCTTTTGAGGCCTGGCAGGGATCGCGCCTGATGGGGGGAATCTATGGCCTTGCCCTGGGAAAGGCTTTTTTTGGAGAATCCATGTATTACCACGCACCGGACGCCTCAAAAACAGCCCTGGTTCACCTGATGCGCTTTCTCAGGGAATACGGCTATCACTTTATGGATTGTCAGCAGACAACAAAACACATGCTCGGATTCGGCGCCCGGGAAGTATCCAGGAAGGACTTTTTGAGTCAACTGGAGGAAGCCGTGGCTGAAAAGGGCATAACCGGGAAATGGCATTACTCAGCCTGATTTGTTCTCAAGCAATAAAGCCCTGACCCTGAGTGCAGTTTTCAGGATAAGACAGGCCTGCCGGCTCTCTCATGTGTTCACCCTTCTTCACAAGGTGCGCTCTGATCCGCAGTCTTTGTCAGGTCTCTTCTCCGGTCAGAATAGGTGCGTGCGCACTCAGATCATAAAATCCGTGGACAGGAAAAGGCAGGGTATAGTTGGGTATCCGTTCAAATCTTATCCGGCCCTGATTTTCATTTTCCGGCATCATGGATAAGGGCATTAGACCGCCCGGAACCGGAAACGAAAGAGGCGCGCTGCTGATCAGCCTGAGTTTCTGGGAATATCTTTCCTTGAGATAATCCACCAGCTGGTCGCGTTCCTCAATTGTAAACGACTCCATGACCACATGTCTGGACTTTTCCAGATCACGCTGGATCTGTCCGGGCAACTGGCTGATGATCATATCCCACTTATGATGATTTTCTTCTGAACGATCCCATACAGGCCTGTACAGATGAACTTCCACATCCTTTCTTCCCTTGAATGACCTGATCACTATGCTGACCACAAAAGCCCTTTCCAGGGGAAGATTTTGCTCAGGAGAAACAATATTAACTTCCATTAAGATCACCATTTCTGCGTATTATTGACAAAGCCCAGGTTAACCAGGCATTCAACCCCGCGCCTGCTTGAGAAGCAGAACCAGACATGTATCTCCGGTTATTATCTCAAGCAGGCGGGAGACTGTTCAGCCCATGAAATTTTCAGTGGTCTGTCAAGAGGTTCAGCCGCGACCCCCTTTACTTCAGATTGATTTATTCCTGGCAGACAATTCACTGTCTGAAGAGGACCACGTTCAGCTCTCAGCTAGTCCAGCTGACTGAGCAGAATCTCTTTGATCTCATTGATGCTTCCTTCACCATTAAGCTCAATATATCTGAAACCTTCCTTTTTGGCCAGATCCCTGTAAAAATAAGCTGCAGCCAGTGTGCCTGTCTTATCATCATAGTATATGTTATGTCTCTTATCTATGGCGTCCTCGTCCTGGTCATCAGCCCTGGTCTTGAGTCCGCCTCCGCAGACCCGGCATTTGTCGCCGTCAGGCTTGATGGCGTCAATGTAAATATTATTGGGGTGGTTGGGATCATTATCGCAGAGCCTGCGGCCCATGATCCTGTTTTTGGCCACTTCTCTGGGCAAGAGGATTTCTATGACATAGTCGATCTTCATGCCTGCTTCTTTGAGAGCTTCCCATAACTTTTTGGCCTGGACAATATTTCTTGGAAACCCGTCCAGAAGCCATCCGTCAGATCCCTTCTCCTTGAGGGTTTCCAGAACCATGGGTATGGTAATGTCATCTGGAACCAACTCGCCGCGGTCAATATATTCCTTGGCTTTTTTACCCAGATCCGTTCCCTGACCGATATGCTGCCTGAATATGGCGCCTGACTCTATGTGCGCCAGATTGAACTTCTGTTTGACCAGTGACCCCTGGGTACCCTTTCCGCTTCCGTTTGGACCAAAAATTAGACTGTTCAATGTATACCTCCTTGATAAAAATTTCACTTGAAACTACCCCGTCCCTTTCTCTCTGTCAACAAAGGCCATGGATTTCAATTTTCTTTATCCAAAGATCAGACTTGGCAATTCCGCGCTCTTGGGCTAAAAGATTTTTTTGCTGACCTGATTTTCAAATTTTTCTTTAAGATATTTTTTTAATGCCCGCTTGCATTAACAATTCAGGCCGGGAAGAACTTTTTAAGTCAAAAGGCGGAAAGACTGATGAAAACAAAATTCATCTTTGTTACCGGGGGGGTGCTTTCTTCATTGGGAAAAGGACTGGCTGCCGCTTCCATTGGAGCCCTGTTAAAGGCAAGAGGCCTGAAAGTTACCATCCAGAAGCTGGACCCGTATATCAATGTTGATCCCGGAACCATGAATCCCTTTCAGCATGGCGAGGTGTTCGTAACTGATGACGGGGCTGAAACCGATCTGGATCTGGGACACTATGAACGCTACCTGGGGCAACCCATGGCCCAGATCAACAATTTTACCTCGGGCCGGATTTATTATTCCGTCATAACCAAGGAACGCCGGGGTGATTATCTTGGAGGAACGGTTCAGGTCATTCCGCATATTACGGATGAAATCAAAGAGGCCATCAAAAGCGTTGCCCGGGATGATGAGGACGTGGCCATAATTGAAATCGGCGGCACTGTGGGTGATATTGAGGGACTGCCCTTTCTTGAGGCCATCAGACAGCTGCGCAGAGATCTGGGCAAGGAAAATGTCCTTTATATTCACCTGACCCTGGTTCCGTATATCAAGGCAGCCGGAGAACTCAAAACCAAGCCCACCCAGCACAGTGTCAAGGAGCTCAGAAGCATAGGCATCCAGGCTGATATCATACTCTGCCGCTCTGAAGTTGATCTTAACCAGGATATAAAATCCAAAATCGCCCTTTTCTGCAATGTTGACCCTGATGCCGTGTTCACGGCCAAGGACGTGAAAAGCATCTATGAAGTGCCCATGGCCTTCTATGACGAAGGGCTGGATCAGAAGATCGCCATCATGCTCAAACTGCCGGCCAAAAATCCCAACCTGGAGAAATGGGAAGATATTGTTTATCGGCTGCATCATCCCAGATCTGTGGTAAATATCGCTATTGTGGGTAAATACGTCGATCTCAGGGAATCGTACAAAAGCCTGCACGAAGCCCTGATCCACGGTGGCCTGGAAAACGGGCTGGAAGTGGTTTTAAGGTATGTCAACTCCGACAGGATCAATAATCATAACCTGGAGGAAAACCTGAAGGATCTCCAGGGAATCCTGGTGCCGGGCGGGTTCGGCTCCAGGGGGATTGAAGGGAAAATCCTTTCCATAGGATATGCCAGAATGAACCGCATTCCTTTTCTTGGGATATGCCTGGGCATGCAATGCGCGGTTATTGAATACGCCCGCAATGTCCTAAATCTTAATAATGCGAATTCACAGGAATTTGACCCTGCTACAGAACATCCTGTAATTTACCTGATGAAAGAGTGGTTTGATTTCAGAAGCAATATCCTCCAGAAAAGATGCGAACAAAGCAATAAAGGCGGCACCATGCGCCTGGGGGCTTATCCCTGTGTGATCAAGCCTGATACCAGGGCCGCGCAGGCTTACCAGACCGGCCAGGTCATGGAAAGACACCGACACAGATATGAATTCAACAAAAAGTACGCCCAGGACTTTGAGCAGAAGGGAATGATATTCAGTGGCCTGTCCCCGGATGAAAGCCTGGTGGAAATAGTCGAGCTTAAAGACCATCCATGGTTTCTGGGCTGTCAGTTTCATCCTGAATTCAAGTCAAACCCCATGAGCCCTCATCCCCTGTTCAGGGAATTTATCAGGGCCGCGGGACAGGCTGGTTAGACTGTTATGAGCGATATTTTCGCCCGAAGCCGCAAAGAACTTTTCTTCATCCTTGGACCCTGTGTTCTGGAGGGGCTCGAATCAGCTCTGAAAATTGCCCGTGAAATCGCCTTTATCAGCCATGAACTGGAAATCCCCGTGGTCTTTAAAAGTTCTTTTGATAAAGCCAATCGCACTTCAGTCAAAAGTTTCCGCGGCCCGGGATTAAAACAGGGCCTTGAATGGCTGGCAATTATCAGGGAGAAAACAGGATTGCCCGTGATCACGGACATTCACTCTCCGGATCAGGCTGAAGCGGCCGCTCAGGTAGCCGATGTGATCCAGATTCCTGCTTTTTTATGCAGACAGACGGATATCCTGCTGGCAGCGGCTGGCACCGGCAAAATCATAAATGTCAAAAAAGGCCAATTTCTTGCGCCCTGGGATATGGGTCAGGTAGTCACCAAAATTAAATCCGCTGAAAACCGGAAAATATGGCTTACTGAAAGGGGGTCCACCTTTGGTTATAACAACCTGGTGGTTGACTTCAGGTCTTTCTCTGTTATGAAGGAGTTTGGATGTCCGGTGATTTTTGACGCTACCCATTCTGTCCAGATTCCCGGCGGAAAAAAAGTATGCTCAGGCGGACAGAGAGAGTTTGTTCCTTTACTGGCCAGAGCCTCGGTTGCGGCTGGAGCGGACGGTGTCTTCATGGAGGTCCACCCCGAACCTGATCAGGCCCTGTGTGACGGTCCCAATTCCTGGCCACTGGATAAACTGAGGCCCCTCCTGAAAAAACTGCTTGACATCAGACGATCTCTTAACGGCCCTGAGCTGCCGCAGCCCTTATAATCCGTGCCTGGCTCAGCTCAGGAAAAGGACAGGAAAATGGACCAGGATATTTTGGCAGTGGCAGCCGGCATAAAGATGCTGGTTATTGACGTGGATGGAGTCATGACCGATGGCGGTCTTTATTATGACAGCCTGGGCCGGGTAATGAAAAGGTTCAACGTCCAGGATGGCCTGGGAATAAAGCTTGCTCAGGCAGCGGGACTCAACCTGGCTGTAATGTCTGGACTTTCCTCGCCAGCGGTCCAGTCCAGGGTCAAAGAACTGGGCATAAAACACTATTTTCACGGCTTCAGGAATAAAGTTCCCCTTATTGAACAGCTGGCAGCAGAAGAAGATATCAGTCTCAAGGAAATGGCCTATCTCGGGGATGACTGGGTAGACGCGGGTCCCATGCTCAGAGTGGGTCTGCCCATGGCCGTTGCCAACGCCCAGCCCGAAATACTCGGGATCGCCAGGTGGATAAGCAGGAAAGCCGGAGGTCACGGAGCAGTCAGGGAGGCGGTCATGTTTATTCTCAGATCGCAGAATAAGTTAGAAAAACAGTGGGAAAAATGGACAACTCTGAATGATTAGAAAATTCGCTCCTGTTGTTTTCAGCGCGGCTGTTCTGTTTTTCCTTTTTCTGACCTTCTGGCATAAAGGTCCAGGATCCAGGCTGACTGAAATCAGCCTTCAGATGGAAGTTGACATGAATATCCGTGATTTCAGCCTGGTCCAGGGTCAGGAAGGAAGAACAAGCTTTGAGCTGATCTCTGATAATGCCGGCTTTCTTGATGATAAGGATGTATTTGTCCTTGATAACCCGGTTGTCACCTATCATGGCCGGAACAATACCGGGCCCATGGTGATCAGGGCTTCTCAGGGCATGGTCCTGCAGCAGGAAAACCGGGTCTATCTCTGGCCTGATGTCCGGGCCCATCAGGGCGGGATAAAGGCAAGTTCAGGCAAGGCCACATACATGGGCCAGGACAATTATATCCTCCTTGAAGACGGCGTTGTCTTCACCGGCCGGGGAATCACCATCAAAAGTCCTCAGGCCATAGTCAGCCTGGATGATGACCGGATAGTCGCCACTGGCGGGGTTAATACCCTTTTGCCCTGAGCCTGGCCAAAGGAGATCATCTTGCAAAATAAAGTCCAATATCCTAATGTCCTGACATCAGGCATCAAAATATCCCGGTTAAGAATTTAACGGCCCGTTTACCAAGGCCGAGGAGGCCTGAAAAGAGTTTTACATGGGAAAAAAATTAACAGTCTTTTTATTTTATTTATTTATATGCCTGTCCAGCACTTCTGTCCTGGCTGCACAAGACAGCCAGAGCCATACCACGGACATTACTTCGGACAAGATGACCTATACAGGCCAGGAAAACCTGGTGATCTTTGCCGGAAACGTTCATGTTGTCAGACCTGATTTTGAACTCTGGTCCCATGAACTGCATGTTTTCCTCAAACCGGCACATGAAAACGATTCCCCTGGACAGCAGGAAAATATTGAAAAAATAATGGCCAGAGGCGATGTACGCATAAGAAGCGACAACAGAGAAGGGCACAGTGACCTGCTCACTTATCTGCCTGATACAGGCATCGCCCGGCTCGAGGGAAACCCCAGGCTTGTTGAGGGCCAGAACAGCGTGGAGGGTGAAACCATTATTCTGAATATGAGTGACAACACCTCTGAAGTCCTGGGCGGTCCTGAAAGAAGGGTCAGGGTTATCTTTCATTCAGAATCAGAGACCCGGGAATAAAGCAAAGGTGGACAGTTTCAAAGCCATTGACGTTTACAAGCAATACGGTAAAAGGCTCGTGGTCAAGGGAATCACCCTGGACATCAGACGGGGCGAAATAGTCGGACTGCTGGGTCCCAACGGGGCCGGGAAAACCACCACCTTTTACATGCTCGTGGGGATCATCTCACCCAGCAGGGGCAGGGTGATCTTTGACAATGAAGACATAACCAGCCTTGCACTGCCCAGACGGGCCGGGCTGGGCATAAGTTACCTGCCCCAGGAAAGCTCGATTTTCAAAAAACTGACTGTTCTGGAAAATCTTTTGCTTATCCTTGAATATACTCATAACAAAAAGCAGGATCAGATAAACAGGGCGGATGAACTGATGAACGAACTGGGCATATTGAAGCTGGCCCATCAAAAGGCGTCTTTTTTGTCCGGGGGAGAACGCCGACGTCTGGAGATCGCCAGAGCCCTCATCAAGAACCCCAAATTCATCCTTCTGGACGAACCCTTTGCAGGGATCGATCCCATTGCTGTTGATGATATCCAGAAAATAATATTAAGGCTTAAAGAAAAAAATATCGGCATCCTGATTTCTGATCACAATGTCCGGGAGACTCTGAAGATCTGTGACCGGGCTTCTATTGTTTACGACGGGCAGGTCATCCTCGATGGAACGCCCCGGGAAATAATCGCTGACACAAGGGCGAGGACATTATATCTGGGAGAATCATTCTGCTTGTAACCCGGATGCTTTTGATTAATTATTTTCAAGGTTATAGAACATTATGATTCAGAATATTTTTTTTCCCCTTGTCTAATATGGTTTTATCCAATACGATTTTAATCATAACCCCAATCTTTAACCAGCATTACGGAATTGAATTATGGCCCTGGAACTGAGACAGAACCTTAAGCTGACCCAGCAGCTTGTGATGACCCCGCAGCTTCAGCAGGCCATTAAGCTTTTGCAGTTATCCAGGCTTGAACTGCTGGAAGTTGTCCAGCAGGAGCTTGAGGAAAATCCCATGCTGGAGGAATCTCTGCCCTCTGTTGATCTGGAAATGGAAAAAGATTCCCTTAATGACAAGGACCAGAACTCCAAGCTGACCAGTGAAGAAAGGGAAATGATCAATAACGCCGATTGGGAGGACTACCTTGGACACTTTTCCAGCACATCCAAACAGTCAAGTTCACGGGAATGGGAAGTGCCTGAGGAAATGCAGAGCTATGAAGCCAGGTACGCTTCCAAGCCGTCTCTTGAAGGCCATCTTCTGTGGCAGCTTTTCCTCCAGAATTTTACTGATGAAGAACTCATGATCGGAGAGGAAATAATCGGAAATATTAATTCCAGAGGATATCTCAAGGCAACCGCTGAAGAAATTTCCAGGGCATGCTCTGTTTCAGAGTCAGCTGTGGAAAGTATTCTGGAGAAAATTCAGAATTTTGATCCCGTGGGAGTGGCATCCAGAGATCTGAAGGAATGCCTGAGGATTCAGCTTAAAGCCCTTAATGAAACTGACCCTGTCCTTATGGAGCTTGTGCAGGAACACCTGGAGGACATTGAAAAAAACAGGCTCACGCCCTTACTGAAAAAATTCAGGATCAGCAAGGAGCTGCTCAAGGAATACATAGAAGTCCTGCAAAGCCTTGATCCTTTCCCGGGCTCCAGTTACGGAGCCGACAATGTGGTCTATATCAGCCCTGATATCTTTGTTTACAAGTTTGAAGACGACTTCGCCATTGTGCTCAATGAAGAGGGCATGCCGGCCATTCACCTGAGCCCTTTTTACCAGAATTTCGACCGCAGGGGCAACAATAAAAAAGACAATGATTATATCCAGGAAAGGACCCGTTCTGCAGTATGGCTGATGAAAAGTCTGCACCAGCGTCAGAGAACCCTGTACAGGGTCATGGAGAGCATTCTCAAATTTCAAAGGGATTTCTTTGAACACGGAGTGAGCAGGCTGAAACCGCTTATCCTCAGAGAAGTCGCTGAGGACATCAGCATGCATGAATCAACAGTAAGCAGGATTACCACCAATAAATATGTTTCCACGCCTTTTGGTATTCTTGAATTAAAATTCTTTTTCAACAGCGCTCTGACCATGGACAGCGGGGGAGTGGTGGGCTCTGAAAGCGTCAAGGCTGCCATAAAAAAACTGGTTGCTGAGGAAAACCCCCAAAAGCCCCTGAGTGACGACGCAATAGCCAACAGCCTGAAAAAAGAACTGGAAGTGAATATTGCCAGAAGGACAGTTGCCAAATACAGGGCAGCCCTGAGAATACCTTCATCGTCCAGACGAAAGAAATTTTTCTGATTTAACAGCCGCATATCTCAAAGGAGGATCCCATGAAGATCAAGTTCAATTTCAAAAACTTTGAGCCTTCTGAGCATCTGAAGAAATACGCCCTGGAAAGGTATGAAAAACTTTCCAAATATCTTCATGATACTGACGTTGCAGAGCTTCAGGTTAATCTGGAGGTTGAAAAATTCAGGCATATAGCAGAGGTAATTCTAACCGCCAAAGACATGCATATCTCTGCCACCGAAGAAACCGAGGACATGTACTCAACCGTGGACTTAAGCCTGGACAAGCTTGAGGCCCAGCTGAGAAAACAGCGCGAAAAAGTCAAGGACAAGAAGAAAAAAATCAGGGAAAAACAGGTCAGAATGGATATCATAAATTTCGGACCTGTGGAAAGCGGTCAGAGGGAGACCAGGATAGTGGCCACTGACCTTTATGAACCTAAACCCATGTCCCTGGAGGAGGCCGCCATGCAGCTGGGGACATTGAATTATGAATTCCTGGTTTTCCTGAACTCTGAAACCGACCGCGTCAACGTGGTTTACAGACGAAAGAACGGAGATTTCGGATTTATTGACCCTGGAATGTAGATGAAGAAAAACATATGAACCTTGCAGATTATATTGATAAGAATCAAGTAATATCAGAGCTTTCAGCCAGGACCAAAAACGAAGTCCTGGCTGAACTTATTGATCCCCTTATAACCAGCCGGCCTTCTCTGATCCGGGAAAAGGTCTTTGATGTCCTTGTGACCAGGGAAAATCTGGGCACAACCGGAATCGGCGACGGGGTGGCCATACCCCACGGCAAAATTGAAGAACTTGATGAAGTTCTCATTGTTGCCGGAAGAAGCAGACAGGGCCTTGACTTTGCTGCTCTGGACCATAAACCGGCCCATATCTTTTTCCTGGTACTGGCCCCTGAAAAAAGCGCGGGCAAACACCTTAAAATTCTGGCCTTCATCTCAAGACTGCTTCAGGATCATTCTTTCAAGGAATCTTTTATGCTCGCTGAAACCAGGGATGAATTATGGAACCTGATAACCGGGACCTGAAACCTTTCACTGCCCCTGACTGCCCGGGTGACGGCCGCGGCTTTCCTCTGATCATAATCACCGGCCTTTCAGGCGCTGGCAAAAGTACCGCTCTTAATGTGTTTGAAGATCTGGGATTTTTTACTATTGACGGTTTACCTGTTACCCTTGTTTCGCCTCTGCTCAACCTTTTCTCCAATGAAAATCCCAGCAATTATCGCGGCCTTGCCCTGGGCATGGACGTGCGCCAGCCCGATTTTGCCGCGGAATGGAAAAAGGTTCGTCAGGAACTCAGTCAATCGGGTATCCATCTGCAGATTATCTTTCTGGAAGCCTCGGAAGGCATTCTGGTTCTCAGGTACGCCACCACAAGACGGCCCCATCCTCTGGAGTCCCTTGACCTTGGACTGGAGCAGGCCCTGGAAAAAGAAAGGGAGATCCTGGCCATGATCCGATCCGACGCGCATATGGTCATTGACACTTCAGGCTTCTCCATCCATGATTTGAGGAGGGTCATTCAGGAAAAATGGGAGTGTTTCGGGCAGTCCTTTTCCGGAATGAGAATTCACCTGATTTCCTTTGGATTTAAATACGGCGTCCCTTCAGAAGCGGACATGGTCTTTGACCTGAGATTTCTGCCCAATCCTTTTTTTGACCCTGAACTTTGCCATTTGTCCGGAAAGGACAAAATCATTGCCGACTACGTTCTCAGCCAGCACCCCGGAAATGACTATATCACGCGCACCAGGGATTATCTTGCGTTTCTCATTCCTCTGATAGTGCAGGAGGGCAGATACAGGCTGACCATGGCCTTCGGCTGCACAGGAGGAAGGCACAGATCCGTTGCTGTTGTTGAAAATATGGCCGGATTTCTCAGGGATAAGGGCTACCTGGTTTCAGCTGAACACAGGCATTATAATTTAGGATAAAGGAAAATATGATCGGAATTATTCTGGTAACTCACGGCAACTTTGGCGAGAGCCTGCTCAACGCGGCCTTTATGATCATGGGCGATCATGAGAACTGCAGCGCCCTGGGGGTTGACGTGTCCAGGCCCATGAACGAGATCATAGAAGAACTCCAGAAAGAGGTCAGAAAGATGGACACTGGCAAGGGAGTGCTCATCCTGACGGACATGTTCGGAGGCACACCCACCAATATCAGTCTTTCCCTTTTGAGTCACGGACAGACCGAAGTAATCACCGGCGTAAATCTGCCCATGATCCTCAAGGCACTTGGAAGCAGGGGAAAAAAGCTTGAAGATCTGGCACAGGAAATCAAAGGGGCCGGCAAACAGGGAATCCTTGTGGCTGGAGACGTACTCAAGCGCCCTGTCCCGGGATCGCAAAAAAAAGCTTGAGGCTGTAATGTTCTGGGTACGAGTGGACAATCGCCTTATTCACGGACAGGTAATAGAAGCCTGGATTCCTTTCACCAGGACCAAAAGCCTGCTGGTAGCAAATGATGAACTGGCAGCAGACCCTGTCAGACAGGAAATAATGGCTCTGGCCGTGCCTCAGGGGGTTGAAATCCTTTTCAGTCCTGTGAGCGAATCCCCAGGCATGATCCGGAAAAAATTTGATAATCGCCTGTCCTCTTTGTTCATACTCTTTTCCAAATGCGCCGACGCCAGACAGGCTTTTGATAAAGGTCTTGTTTTCCGTTCCCTGAACATCGGCAATCTGCACTACGGACCAGGCAAGAAACAGATCTGTTCCCATATCGCCGTGAGCAAGGATGACCGCACCTGCCTGAACTACTTCAGCAGGAAAGGAGTAGATCTTGATTTCAGGTGTGTTCCCTACAAGCAGATTCAGGTGGATGAATGGTAAATCCTGAAGGTGAATGAATGGCAAATCTTGAAGGTGAATGAATGGCAAATCTTGAAACTTTGAGCCCTCTATGGGCAATTATTCTTGGCGGTTTTTTTTTGCCCTGTTTTCCCTGACCCGGTTTTCAGTGAACATAAGTGTTCTTGAAAGGCCCATGGTGGTCGGTTTTTTTATTTCCATTCTCACCGGCCAGGTCTTTCCAGTCATGTACATAGCCTTTTTTTTCGAGCTGCTGTGGATAGATCTGATCCCGGCCGGAACATTTATCCCGCCCAATGCCATATTCTGCGTGCTGGCCACCATCACTGTGACACATCTGTTCAACCTGGAATACGCTTCCCAGATTTTTCCGGTCATGCTGGCCACCATCCCAATAGCTTTTCTGGTCTCATGGCTTGAGGGAGTTCAGCGAACAGCCCAGAACAGGAGTTACAATACCATCCTGCAACAGAGCAGAAAAAACGCTCTGGACTTCCAGCCCAGTTTAATGGCTGGCTATTCCATTTTACAGCTGCTGCTTATTTATCTTACCGTGGGAGTGGCTGGAATATACGGCCTGTTCCTGCTTATGGACAAGTTCCACTCTTATCTGCCCGCTGGAGATCACCCGTCGTGGACTCATCTGCTCATGATCGCCTCAATCAGCGCCCTGGCAGCCCTTCGAATAAGAAAAGCCTACGTATCCCTCCTCCTTGGAATTATGATGATTTCTGTCTATTTTGCCCTTGAACTGGCAGGGGTGTGGTAGTCATGATCCAAGGCTTTCTTCAACATTAAGAACCATGGCCCTTAAATGTTCATGAGATTTTTTCATCTGTCTGAATGCATCCAGATCATCAAGAAAGCCTTTGAGCCTGTCATGGTCAATCCTGGCCTGAACAACAGTAAAGCTGCCCGGAAAAACCTGCGTCCCGAAATGCTTTCCGTCCCAGCCCATTCCTTCGACCATGGGATAGCGGACATAATCTGCAATCTCATGCTTATCAAGAATTGATTCAATAACTTCCGTGTATTCAAACCGGAAAGTGATATGCACAAATTTCATGCTTAACAATCCTTTTTTCCATGCCGGCTCTCTGCGGGATAAATGAGCCGGTCTTTAAGAAAAACATGTACTGTGTGTTGCGATTTTCCGGTTTACTGCCCTCTGGCCATTCTCAGAATAAAATTCTGCAACTGGTCATAAAGGGTATAAACCACCGGGATTACTATCAGGGTCAAAACCGTGGAAGTGAACAGTCCGGCAACAATGGAGATGCCCAGTGGCGCCCTGGCCTCGCCTCCTGTTCCAAAGCCCAGGGCAATGGGCATCATGCCCAGAATAGTGGAAAAAGCGGTCATGAGCACCGGCCTGAATCTCTCCCTGGCTGCTTCCTGAGCCGCGTCAAAGGGTTTCCTGCCCCTGGCCACCAGAACATTGGTATAATCAATAAGCAAAATGGAATTTTTAGTCACCAGACCCATGAGCATTATCAGGCCTATGAAAGCGTATACATTGAAATTCATGCCCATGAGCCAGAGTGAACCAAAGGCTCCAACAGTGGCCAGAGGCAGAGAGGTCATGATTGTCAGGGGATAGATGAATGACTCAAACTGCGCGGACAGAACCAGGTAGACAAAAATAATGGAAAAAATTATGGTTATGGTCAGATAATAAAATGATTCTTCAAACACCTGGGACAGGCCTGCGAGTTCATAATCAGCCTGGGAGGGCAACTCAGCGGACAAATATTCCGCAAGGATGTTTACGGCGTCACCCATGGCCACCCCGGGGGGCGTTGAAGCAGAAATGGTAGCCGACCGCATTCTGTTGAAGCGATGAATCTCGCTTGGGCCGACAGTCTCCTGGAAATGCACCAGACTGTCCAGGGAAACAAGCCGGTCATCTGAATTGCGCACGTAAATACCGCGCAGATAGTCAGGGGTCATGGATCCCCTGCCCAGGGCATCGGTAATAACGTCGTACCTTTCAGACAGCTTTTCAATCCTGGATATATCCACTTCCCCCAGGATAAAGCGCAGGGTATTGGATACTGCTGATACTGTAACCCCCATTTCCGCGGCTCTTTCACGGTCTATGGTCACGTCGATCTGGGGCTTGTTCAGTTCAAGGTTGGTCCTTACTCCAACAAACCATTCAGGTCTCTGGCGCATCCAGTTCATCACCCGGTTCTGCAATATATCCAGCTCCACAAGATCAGAATTTTTCAGAACTATTTCAATGGGCGAGCCGCCCACTCCTCCCGGTGTAAGCTCAAGTACAAAGGCCCGGCCATCAGGGATTGACCCCAGAATATTCCTGAACTTCTGCATGACCTCGCTCTGGTGGAGCTGACGTTCCTGCCTGGGCGTGAGAGTGACAAAGGATATTCCCCGATTGGGCTGTCCCGGTCCGGCCGGTCCCAGTCCCACTGCAAGGAACTGATGACTTATGTCCGGGTCTCTGGCCAGTTCAGCCTCGATCTTTCTGGCAAACCGGTCTGTTTCCCTGATGGTTGAACCTTCAGGGGTTTCAAAAACCAGCATAAAGCGTGACCTGTCCTCATCAGCCTGAAACTCCTGGGGTATGCTCATGAGAGCCGCAATGCCCAGACCAAAGGCACAAAGGGCTATGGTCACCACCAGACCCCTTCGCTTGAACGCCCCGCGCAGTATCCAGACGTAAACATTCTCCAGCCCCTTGAGATGATTTTCAGACAACTGAAAAAGAAAGCTTTTGCGTTTCTTGTACTTAAGGAGCCTGGAACACAGCATGGGGGTCAGGGTAAGGGCCACAAAAGTTGAGGCGAAAACAGTAACCGCCACTGTCAGCCCGAATTCAAAGAAAAAGCGGCCTACTATCCCGCCGGTAAAGGCAACCGGAATAAACACCGCGGCCAGGGACAGGGAATTGGCCACAGCCGGAAAAGCTACTTCCGTGGTTCCTACCCTGGCCGCGGGCATAGCGTCGGCCCCGCTTTCCATATGAAAGAAGCTTCGCTCCAGCACAACTATGGCGTCGTCAACCACAATGCCTATAACCAGGATCAGACCCAGCATGGTCAGGACGTTGATGCTGAAACCCATGATGTTGATAAAGGCCAGACCAATCAACAGGGAGGTGGGGATGGTCACAGCCACCACGATGGTGCCCCGCCCGCTTCGAAGAAACGCCAGGACCACGAATACCACCAGAAAGGATGCAATGAGAATGGTTGTCTGAAGATCGCTTATATTTTCCTTGATATAGGTCGAAGCGTCCATGGCCAGACGATATTCAAGACCAGGGGCAAAACCCGTGGACAGCTCATGGATTCTGGACTTGACCAGTTCGGCCAGTTCAACGGTGTTGGCTCCTGTCTGCTTGACCACACCAAGACCCACAGACGGTTCACCGGAAAATCTGGCGATCTGGCGATCACTCTCAACACCGTCCACAGCCTCGCCGATATCGGACAATCTGACCGGAGAACCCTGGCGGTGGGCAATAATCAGGTCATTAAAAGGGGCTGCCTCGGAAAACTGACCCCTGGTCCTGATGAGAAATTCCCTGGAAATTCCCTCAATACGGCCCGAAGGGATATCAACGTTTTCCCTTTGTATGACCTCCACCACGTCCTGAACCACCAGATCGTAAGCAGCCAGGCGCTCAGGGTCCAGGCGGACGCGCACAGCGTAATTTCTGGCCCCGCCCACGATTATCTGACCTACGCCGCGAAGTGTTTCAAGCTGAGGCTTGAGAAAGTTATCAGCGTACTCAGTCAGACGAACTTCATCCCACCTTTCATCGCCCACAAGGGCGATCCACATGATAGCCTGGGAATCAAGGGACAGTTTGCGCACAATGGGAGATTCAGCATCCTGAGGCAGCATCCTTCTGGCCCGCTCAACCGCGTCGCGAACGTCCTGGGCTGCCAGGTCCTGATTCCTCCACAACTCGAATTCAGCCACAACCTGACCCAGTCCGTCACCGGCAGTGGATATGAGATCTTTAAGTCCCTCAATTGTATTAATTTCAGCTTCCAGGGGATCAATGATCTCCTGTTCGATGATTTCCGGGGCAGCCCCGGCCAGAATAACTGAAACGCTGATTACCGGGAATTCAACGTCCGGATTTTCCTGGACCGGCATCTGCAGAAATCCGTATCCCCCGAAAATGGCGAACACCATAAAAATGACAATGGTCATCACCGGCCGGCGAATACATAAATTCCAGATCACTTGGGCAAGTCCTCAGGTCTGATTATTAAGCTTTGGGGCATAAATCAAAAAATCCTGTCACAGGTAGTTTTCATAAGCTTGAACCCAGTCATGATCCGCCTCTTCAACAACACTGATTCTGAAGCCGTGGCTCAGATTCATGTGTCCGGTGACCACTACATTTTCTCCAGGGGCCAGACCCTCAACAATCTCCACCATTCCGGGTCTGCGGGCTCCTATGCTTACACGCCTGCTTTCCACCTGTTCTTTTTCACTGTCCGCGACAAAGACAAGGTAGCCGTCCCTTGTGGCCACAAGGGATCTCTCAGGGATGACCAGGGCGGCCTCCCTGTAGCCCAGGACAAGAACGGCTGAAGCAAAGGAGCCGGGCCTGAGCCTGTTTTCCGGGTTATCAATAAAGGCCTTGACTTCAAAATTACGGGTTGACTCGTCAACCGAGGGGCTGACAAAATTGACTTCGCCTCTGAATCTTTTTCCAGGATAAGCTGAAACTTCAACCATAACCTCCTGGCCCAATTGCACTTCAGCTGAATATCTTTCCGGTAACATGAAGGATATTTCCAGTGAATCAGTCTGATACACCACGGCCAGCACCTGGCCAAGGGAAACAAAAGCTCCGGGATCAACAAGCCGGCCGGAAATAAAACCTGAAAAGGGAGCCCTGATCAAAGTGTCCCCAAGATCTTCCCTGGCCAGATCAACCTGAGCTTCAAGCCGGGTCACCTCGGACGAAGCAGAATCCAGTTCTGTTCTGACCCTGTCGTACTCATCCCTGGAAACCAGATTCTGTTCATACAGAGTTTTGATGCGTTCATAATTGCGCCGGAGGTTGTCAAGCCTGGTTTTGGCCTGGTCCAGGACTGCCCGGCTGGAAGCGAGACGCTGGACCTGCCTTTGCTCCTCAATTTCAAAAAGAAGTTTGTTTCTGCTTACAAATCCCCCCTCCTGAAAATGCACGGCCTTTATTCTTCCTGCTGCCTCGGGCCTGATCTCAACACGTTGAATGGGCCTTAAGGTACCCACTCCCCTGACTGTTTCCGCCAGGGTCATGCCCACCACCGGGGCGATCTGCACGGCCACGGGCGGTCTTTCTCTGGACGCGTCCATGTCCTGTTCATCCCCGGCTGACCTCAGATAGAGAGCAGCGGCCGCAGCAACCAGAACAATGAAAAATGTCCACGGTCCCAGGATTCTGGAAAAAACGCTCCTGTTTTTTTCGGTTGTCTCCCTGGAGGACGGATTTTGATTATCCTGACTCATTCAAGGCTCCAAAAGTCCAGATCCTAAGCTAGGACATTAAATGATCTCTCAAAAAGACTTTCCAGAGCTTTTTTCCCGGATTCTTCAATAAACCTGGTCCCGGTACCTGTAAAATGCTGCTTTGAAATTACCGGGGTCTGCGCGTCCTGCCAGTCTCCCTCAACCCATCTGAACCATGCTTTTCTAGGCTGATCAAATACAAAAAGAGGTTTGTTGCAGATTTTGGCGTACTCAGCGCCCCAGCCTGTCCCGCCTTTGACTGTCTTGTCCTGAAAAATCTCGCCAACCACAAAGATCTCCATCCCGCTGGAAACCTGCCAGCATATGGTCTGTAAAACCTTGCGGAATATGGGAGCTCTGGAATAATTCCTGTTCATGAGCCTGGAAACGTAAGTTATGCTCACGTCTTTTCCGGCCAGCTCTTCATTGGTCAGATACCTGACTCCCCTGGTTCTTTCAATGGCATGATCCTCAAAACTGAAGTTGACTTCGCCCAGACCATACTTTTCCGCAAGCTGGCCAAAACATGCTTCAGCGCCCCTGGCGCCTCCGCTGAACAATATAAAATCAGCTGGCTGCATTATGTCCTCCCTGAACATGTACATTCAAAAATTTTAGCAG
>Ga0209498_1000055_pt1 | contig 59711 bp, 50 predicted proteins | sample WalLakDeSediment_FD_184131 | JGI IMG/M metagenome (GOLD analysis project Ga0209498, IMG submission 184131) | Lake sediment microbial communities from Walker lake, Nevada to study Microbial Dark Matter (Phase II) - Walker Lake 11/02/13 Deep... | ecosystem: Environmental > Aquatic > Freshwater >... | reverse complement strand
CGCGCACATACTGCGAATCGGTGTAGAGATCCACATTGCAGGGGCGCTTGAGCGACTCGAGCGCCATGATCGCGGCCGTGAGCTCCATGCGGTTGTTCGTGGTCAGCGGTTCCGCGCCTTGCAGCTCGCGCTCGTGCCCGGCGGAACGCAGCAACGCGCCCCAGCCGCCCGGGCCGGGGTTACCGCGACACGCCCCATCGGTCCAGGCCTCGACTCGCGTCAAAGCCGGCTCCGCGTGGTGGGCTCGGCCAGGCCGGCCGGCGCCCGCTCCGGCCGCTTCCAGAGCCGCCGCAACGGCGTCACCGCATGGACGCGCTTCACCGCGACGAGCAGGTAGCCGCCGTAGTAACCCGGCAGCCTGCGCGCCCGATAGCGCAGCCGTCCCTCCGACTCGGCGACCGCGGGGAAATAACGCTGCACCGAGGTGACGTCGAAATTCAGCAGCGACAGCCAGTCGCGCAACCTGCGCTCCGAATAGAGCTGGTCGATCTGCGGCGGCCAGGCGCCGCGCGACAACAGGCGCCGCAGGCCCGCCACGCTCCACGGGTTGAACCCCAGCATGATCAGCCGGCCGCCGCCGGTCAGCACGCGCTCGATCTCGCGCAACAGCTGGTGCGGGTCGCTGGAGCGCTCGTGCGTGTGCGGCAACAGCACGGCGTCCACGGAATGGCTCGCGACCGGCAACTGCCAGTCCTCGGCGACGAACCCCACCCCGGGCGCCTCGGCCGGGGCGCAGACCGCGCGCCGCACCGTGCCGGCCATGCCGATGAACTCCTCCGCCCCGCCCCACGCGCCGATCTGCAGCAACTGGCTGCCGAAGACGCGCCGCAGCGGCTCGGCGGCCACGGCCTGCTCGGCCGCGCGCAGCCGCAGCCCGGTCGGGGATTCGAGCCACTCGGCGAGATCTGGCGGGTAGACCGGCATAGGCGCAAGGATAGCCCAATGGGGACATTGCTAAAACCGCGGTTTCGGCAATGTCCCCGTCCGAGGGACCCCGGTTTCGGAAATATGAGAAATCGGTCGTTTCGGCCGCGCACCTGTTTTAAGTAGAATCGCCCGATGCTCAAGGTCACCCCGCTCAAGGCTCTCAGGGACAACTACATCTGGCTGATCCACGGCGCGGACCCGCGGCGTGTCGCGATCGTGGACCCGGGCGACGCCCGGCCCGTGATCCAGGCCCTTGAGGCACAAGGCCTGGAGCCCGTCGCCATCCTCCTGACACACCACCACCCCGATCACTCGGCCGGCATCCCCGCGCTGCGCGAATTGTTCGACATTCCTGCCTGGGGCCCGGCGAACGAGCCGGTGGCGGGCATGACCGAGGCCGTTTCCGGCGGGGACCGTGTCGAGCTGCCCGGGCTGGGCCTCGCGTTCGACGTCATTGACATCCCGGGCCACACCGCCGGCCACATCGCTTTCCACGGTCACGGCGCGCTGTTTTGCGGCGATACCCTGTTCAGCGCCGGCTGCGGCCGGATCTTCGAGGGCACGCCCGCCGAGATGCTCGCGTCGCTGGACGCGCTTGCGGCGTTGCCGGACGACACGCGCGTGTACTGCGGCCATGAGTACACCCTCGCCAACCTGCGTTTCGCGCAAGCCGTGGAACCAGGCAACGCCGAGATCGCGCAACATGCCGCACACGTCGCGGCGCTGCGCGAAGCCGATGCGCCGAGCCTGCCTTCGACCATCGCCGTGGAGCGGCGCATCAACCCCTTCCTGCGCTCCGACGAGCCCGCGGTGCAGGACGCCGCGGCGCGACGCGCCGGGAACACGCTCGCCTCGCGTGTCGAGGTGTTCGCCGCCGTGCGGCGCTGGAAAGACGAATTCTCCTGAACGGGGGCCACGTGTTGCGCCAAAGATTTCTTCGACTCGCCTGTCTCCTCGCCGCCCTGTCACTCGCCGCCTGCGCCGCCCCGCGCGGCCAGGCGCCGGACGGCACCACCGACGCCGACCCGCCGGGCGCGGCGCCGCCCGGCACGACGACGGCGGCAACCCCCGCGCATCGGCCGGACAAGCGCCCGCCGCCCCGGCTCGCCAAGACCCCCCCGCTCGAGGTGCCGCCCGACGACGGGCCCGCCGAGCCGGAGTTCGAGGACCTGCTGGAACGCCTGCGCGGCGGCTTCGCGCTGCCGCCGGTGGAGCACGCCTCGATCACCCAGCAGGCCGACTGGTTCGCCCGCCACCCGGCGTATCTCGAGCGCGTGTTCAATCGCGCCCGCCCCTACCTGCCGCACGTGGCCGACGAGGTGGAAGCGCGCGGGCTGCCTGCCGAGCTGGCCTTCCTCCCCGTCATCGAGAGCGCCTTCGATCCCTTTGCTTACTCGCATGGACGCGCCGCCGGCCTGTGGCAGTTCATTCCCGGCACCGGCACGCGTTTCGGCCTGAAGCAGAACTGGTGGTACGACGGCCGGCGCGACGTGGTCGAGTCCACGCGCGCCGCGCTCGATTACCTCGAGTACTTGCATGGCATGTTCGACGGCGACTGGCTCCTCGCCGTGGCCGCCTACAACTGCGGTGAAGGCACGGTGGGTCGGGCGATCCGCAACAACCGCAGCGCCGGGCAACCGACCGATTTCTGGAGCCTGCGCCTGCCGGCCGAGACGCGCGGCTACGTCCCGCGCCTGCTTGGCCTCGCCGCGGTGCTCGCGGAGCCCGGGCGATACCAGCTGGAGCTGCCGCTGATCCCGAACACGCCCGCGTTCACGGCGGTTGAGCTCGAGGGCCAGATCGATCTCGGGATCGCCGCGGAGCTCGCGGGCATCGAGCTCGCCGAGCTGCAGGCGCTGAACCCCGGCTTCAACCGCTGGGCCACGGATCCGGACGGACCGCATCGCCTGCAGCTGCCCGTCGACGCGGCCGAGACCTTCGCCGCCGCGCTCGCGGTCCTGCCGCCGGATGAGCGGGTGCGCTGGCATCGTCACCAGGTGCGCTCCGGCGACACGCTTGGCACCATCGCGCGGCAATACCGCACCACGGTCGCCGTGCTGCAGTCCGTCAACAACCTTTCCAGCACCCAGATCCGGGTCGGCTCGCACCTGATGATCCCGACCTCGACGCGCAGCGTTGCGGACTACCCGCTCAGCGCCCACAACCGGCTCGCCAGCACGCAGCAGCGCGAGCGCGCCGGGCGCGTGCGCAGCGAGCACACCGTGCGCAATGGCGATTCGCTGTGGTCGATCGCGCGCAGTCACGGCGTGGGCGTCCGCGAGCTCGCCGCATGGAACGGCATGGCGCCGGGCGACACGCTCGCCGTCGGCCGCACGCTGATCGTCTGGCAGCAGGGCGCCGCGCGGTCCGGTACGAGCGCCGCGGCAACGCGCCGCGCGCCGGCCGCCGAGCCGCTGGTCCGGCGCGTGAACTACACTGTGCGCCGCGGCGACTCGCTGTACCGCATCGCGAACAACTTCCGGGTGTCGATCGATGACATCAAGCGCTGGAACAGCCTGGACAGCCAGCGTCACCTGCAGCCGGGGCAAAGGTTGACACTGCACGTGGACGTGACCGCCCAGTCCGGTGGGTGATCCCGCAGAGACGCGGAGGCGCAGAGACGCGAAGAAGAACGGCCTGGCACGGCAGCAAAACGACCGACGGGGGAACAGAGATGGGATTTCTTAATGGCAAGCGCGCGCTGATCGTCGGGCTCGCGAGCGAACGCTCGATCGCGTGGGGCATCGCGCAGGCGATGGCGCGCGAGGGCGCGGAGCTGGCGTTCACCTACCAGGGCGACAAGCTCAAGCCGCGCGTCGAGGCCATGGCCGAGCAACTCGGCGGCGGCTTCACCTGCGCGATGGACGTCGCCGAGGATGCAGAGATCGACGCCGCGTTCCAGGCGCTGGGCGCGCACTGGGACGGACTCGACGTGCTGGTGCACTCCGTCGGGTTCGCGCCGCGTGACCAGCTCGCCGGGCGCTATATCGACGCGGTCACCCGCGAGGGCTTCCGCATCGCGCATGACATCAGCGCCTACAGCTTTGCGGCGCTGGCCAAGGCCGCGCTGCCCATGATGCGCGGCCGCCAGGGCGCGCTGCTGACGCTGAGTTACCTCGGCGCGGTGCGCGCGGTGCCGAACTACAACGTCATGGGTCCCGCGAAGGCCAGCCTCGAGGCCAACGTGCGCTTCCTCGCCGCGGACCTCGGCGCGGAAGGGCTCCGCGTCAACGGCATCTCGGCCGGTCCGATCAAGACGCTCGCGGCGGCAGGCATCGGCGGCTTCCGCAAGATGCTCGGCCAGGTCGCGCGCATCGCGCCCCTGCAGCGCAACGTGACCATCGACGACGTCGGTAACGCGGCGGCCTTCCTGTGCTCTGACCTGGCCGCCGGCATCACGGGCGAGATCCTGTACGTGGACGGCGGCTACAGCCACGTCGGCATGTCGCTGCCGGAAGACTGAAGGCACACCCATGCTTCGCTCGGCCGCATTCATCGTCCAGCGCTTCATGCTTGGGCGCCATACGCTCCTGGCGCAGGTGCCTGAATTCGGGCTCGAGCTGCGCGTGCCTGCGCGCGACGCCGTCGGCCGGCATCTCTACCGCGACGGGATCCATGCCCCGGCCGTCGCCCACTTCCTGGCGACCGGGCTGGAGCTCGAGCCGGGCGACCTGGTGTTCGACATCGGCGCGAGCATTGGCTGGTACTCGCTGCTGCTGGCGCGCATCGCGCCGCGCGGCACGTCGATTCATGCCTTCGAGCCCGACCCGTGGATGCGCGGCATGTTGCAGGAAAACGCCAGCCGCAATCGCGCCGATGCGGTCACCATCGTCGGCGCCGCCGTGGGAGAGGATTCGGGGCCGGCGAAGCTGCGGCGCCAGGGCCGGCGGCGCAATCGCAGCAACCTGCTGCCTAGCCGCGCCGAGCCCATTGCCATCGAGATGGTGAGCCTCGACGACTACTGCCGGCAGCAAGGCCTCGACAAGCGCCCCGTGGGCTTCATCAAGATCGGCGTGGAGGGCTTCGAGTACTTTGCGCTGCGCGGCGCGCTCGAGACGCTGGGGCGCTGCCGTTCATTGCTGACGGAGTTCTCGCCGGCGCGTCTCGCGCAGGCCGACGTTCATCCGGCCGGGATGCTCGACCTGCTGGTCGAACTCGGCTTCGTCCCGGCCGTGGTGGAGCCGAACGGCGTGCGGGCCGTGGCGCGGGCCGAGCTGCTGGCGGACGAGCAGCCGCGCGACATCTTCTGGACCCGGCCCGCGATTTCCGCCCCCCGGCCGCCGCCCGATCCGAACGCGCTGGCGATCTAGGAAGGCGCGGTCGCCAGAACCTCGCCGCTCAGGATCCCCTCCTCGCCCTCGAGTGTCGCGATGATCACGGCGCATGCACAGTCGCCGAGGATGTTGATCGCCGTGCGCGCCATGTCGAGGATCCTGTCGAACACGAACAGCACGCCGATTGCCTCGACGGGCAGGCCGACGGCCGCGAGGATGATTGCGATCGCGACGAGCGAGGCCGACGGAATCCCGGCGACGCCGACCGAGGTCACGAGCGCGGTCACGACGATGATGAACTGGACTCCGAACGTCAGCTCGAGCCCGTAGGCCTGGGCGATGAACATCGCGGCGACGCACTCGTACAGCGCCGTGCCGTTCATGTTGACCGTCGCGCCGAGCGGCAACACGAAGCTCGAAGTCCGGTTGGACACCCCCGCGCGACGCTCCATGGAGTCCATCGTGATCGGCAGCGTGGCGGAGGACGAAGCCGTGGAGAAGGCGGTCAGCAGCGCGGGGGCCGCGGCCCGGTACAGCGCCACCGGGCTCGCCCGCGCGATGAGCTTGACCAGCACGGGGATGGTGATCGCGGCGTGCAGCGCGAGCGCCCCGAGCACGGTCAGGCTGAACACGATCAACGGCTGGGCCGCGTCGAAGCCCGTGCGCGCCACCGTGCGCGCCACCAGCCCGAACACGCCGATCGGCGCGAAGGCCATGACCCAGGTCGTGATCTTCATCATGACCGCGAACAGCGCGTCCCAGAAACGGTACATCGCGTCGCCCTTCTCGTGGCCGACGCGCGTCATGAAATAGCCAAACACGATGCTGAAGAAGATCAGGCCCAGCATCTGGCCGTCGGCTGCCGCCTGGATGATGTTCGGCGGCACCATGCTGAGGAACATCTGCGCGAGTTGTCCGCCGCCGCCCACGCCGGCGGCCGCGCCGACACTCTCCGCCACCGCGCGCGTGGTCTCTTCCAGCGCCAGCAGCTCGCGCGCGGGCTCGCCGTTGACGATGCCCGGCTGCACGAGGTTGACCAGCACGAGGCCGACGAGGATCGCGAGCAGCGTGGTGACGCCGTAGAACAGCAGCGTCTTGCCGCCGAGCCGGCCGAGGTTGCCGCCGCTGCCGATGCCCGCGACGCCGACGATGATCGAGGAGACGATCAGCGGGACGATCAGCATCCGCAGCGCGTTGATGAACAGCGTGCCGACGAAGTCGTACACGCTGTACAGGGTCACTCCGAGCAGGCGGCCTTCCTCGCCGCTGAGCCAGCCGGCGGTGATGCCCGCGAGGATGGCGATCAGGATCTGCCAGTGGAGCTGTAACTTTCGCATCGCGGAATGTTAGCAGCCGCCGCCTTGCGCGCTTGCGCAGGTCACTGCAGGGACTGCTCGAAGATCGTCACCTTTGCGCTCTGGCGCAGATGCTCGAGGTAGCCCTGCAGTTCATGCGAGGCGCGCCCGGCGCGGATACTTTCGATCAGCTCGCTGCTCTCCTCCGGACGCAGCAGGTCCAGCCCGCCCGGCGTGGCAGACAGCACCCGCAGTGCGAAGAAACCTGTCGCGCCCTCGGCGCCCACCACCGTCGGCCTGCCGGCCTCGGGGCGCGGCGCGGCGAAAGCGGCCCGCGAGACATCCGGCGGCACCGTCACGTCATCGCGCACCACGGTGAGGCCCGCTACGAAATCCGCGGACAGCGCCGCCGCGATCTCGGCCACGCTGTCGCCGGCTTCGAGTCGCGCCTTGGCCTGCTCGCCAAGCTCACGGGCGCGCACCGCGGCGTGCTCGCGCTGCAGCTCGCTGGAGATCCGCTCGGCCACGTCCTGCAAGGGCCGCAGCTCGGGCGGGTTGTGCCCGGTGACGCGAATCACGGCAGCGTGACCCTCCTCGAGCTCGAGCAGCGCGCTGTTCTCGCGGCGATCGAACACAGCCTCGCTCCACGCCGCATCGATGACCGCGCGATTCCCACCGATGCCCGGACCGCCCATGCGGGTCACACCCTCGACGGTGCGAATCTCGTGGCCGAGTTCCGCCGCGGCCGGTTGCAGGCTTTCCGGGCTTTCAAATGCGATCCGCGCGAGCGTCTCGGCGTCGTCGTAGAAACGATCCTCGGCGAGGCGGCGGGTGTACTCGAGCACCAGTTCCTCGCGCGCGTCCTCGAAGGTCGCGCCGCCGCTGCGCTCAACCTCGTCGAGCCTGATCAGGTGCCAGCCGAATTCCGTGCGGACCGGCGCGCTGAGCGTGCCGGCCTCCATTGCGAACAGCGCCTCCTCGAAGGCCGGCACCATGACGCCCGCATCGATCCAGCCGAGGTCGCCGCCGACGCGCGCCGAACCCGGATCTTCCGAGGCCTCCGTGGCCACGTCGGAGAAGTCCTCGCCCGCCTCGATCCGCACCCGCAGCGCCTCGATGCGCGCCTCGGCATCATCGGCGGAACGCACCAGGATGTGAGCAGCCCTGCGGCGCTCGCGCCCGACGAAGCGCTCCGGTTCCCGGCTGACTTCCATCTCGTAGAAGGCCCTGAGGTCATCCTCGGATACTGCGACTTGCGCCGCGAACTCATCGAGCCTGAAGTCGATGTAGGCGAGGTCGACGCTCTCCGGCATCATCCAGCGCTCCGGCGTGGCCTGGTAACGCGCCTCGACGTCGGCGTCGCTCACCTCGACCTCCGCGAGCAGGCGGTCCAGCGGCAGCTTGACCCACTCCACCTCGCGCAGCTCGCGCTCCAGCGCGACCCGCTGCTCGAGCTCGTCGCGGGTGAGGAACGAGGACAGGACGATCGCGTCCTGGAGCTGCTGGATCTCGAGCACGCGGCGTTGCTCGGCCTCGAACATGGGCGGCGTGAAACCGGCGCCTGCCAGCGTGGCGCGATAAGCGTCCATGCTGAACCGGCCACCTACCTGGAACACGTCGAAAGACTGGATGTAGCCCAGCAACTCGGCATCGCCGACACGGTAGCCATGCTTTTCGATACGTTGCCGCAGGAGCTCGCGCCGAACATATTGCTCGATGACGCTGCGACGGATTTCCCCGGCGATCTCTTCGGGGATATCGCCCCTGAAAGCTTCCTGGAAACGCGAGACCTGCTCCTGGTAGGCGCGCCGGACCGGCTCGAGCGCCACTTCCTCGCCGTTGACCTTGGCGGCCACCGCGCGCGGCGTGAAACTCAGGTCGATTCCCCAGACGGCGAATACCAGGCCGATGGTGATGATGATCGCCCAGGCGACCCAGCCCGTGATCTTTTCTCGGATTTTTTGCAGCATGACCTGTCTCGGCTCTCCTGGCGTCCGAACCCGGCTCGGAAGTCTTAAAATGAAAGGGCGCCACGGGGGCGCCCTTTCGGTCTTTGGCGGAGCGGACGGGACTCGAACCCGCGACCCCCGGCGTGACAGGCCGGTATTCTAACCAACTGAACTACCGCTCCTGAACTCATCCTGGTGGGTGCTGAAGGGATCGAACCTTCGACCTTCGCCTTGTAAGGGCGACGCTCTCCCAGCTGAGCTAAGCACCCGGGCTCCCCGGGAGGGCGCGCTAGTTTACTGCGTCCTTCAGGGCTTTGCCAGCCTTGAACCCGGGCACGCGGCTCGCGGGAATGTCGATCGTCGCGCCGGTCTTCGGGTTCCGGCCCTGGCGCGCGGCGCGCGACTTCACCGAGAAACTGCCAAAACCGACAATCGCGACCTGGTCGCCCTTCTTGAGGGTCCGGGTAACGGCCTCGAGAACTGCCTCAACCGCCTTGGTGGCATCGGCCTTAGTGAGGTCGGCAGCAGCGGCTACGGCCTCGATCAATTCGCCCTTGTTCATCAGGTTACCTTCGCAAGCTTTGTGTTTTGTGAATGAACCGCCCCGCGGTTCCCGTTTTCCCCCGCGCCGGACAGTCGTCGCTTTGCAGCATTGCAAATCCGGGTGGCGCTTATCTTCTCGCCCCTAAACTGCTTGGCCCGCCAGAGCGGCGGGCCGTTCGATCTAGCGCCGTGAAAGACTGCGATTTATAACAAGCGCACCTCGCAAGGTCAATCGGAAACGGCCGGGGCGCGGCGTGCGAATACCTCATTGAGGAGCATCGCGCGCGCCGTGTCGACACCATGTCGGCGCCAAATCCATATCAGTGCGCAGCCATGTATCATACCGACTGATTTTGCCGGGAGCTGTGCCGATGGAACTCGATCCGCTGTTTATTTCACGCATCCAGTTCGCTTTTGTCGTCTCGTTCCACGCGATCTTCCCGGTATTCAGCATCGGCCTCGCCGCCTACATCGCCCTGCTGGAAGGCATTTATTTCAAGACCGAAAACCCGGTCTACCTCAAGCTTTCCAAGTTCTGGATCAAGATTTTCGCCGTCGTGTTCGGCATGGGCGTCGTGTCCGGCATCGTGATGGCGTTCCAGTTCGGCACCAACTGGAGCAACTACTCGTATGCCGCCGCCAACTTCATCGGTCCACTGCTGGCCTACGAGGTGGTGACGGCGTTCTTCCTCGAGGCGACCTTTCTCGGCGTGCTGCTGTTCGGGCGCGACAAGGTGCCCCACGGCATGCACCTGTTCTCCGCCTGCATGGTGGCATTCGGCACCTTCATCTCGTCGTTCTGGATCCTGTCCGCCAACAGCTGGATGCATACGCCGGCGGGCGTGGAGATGGTCGACGGGGTGATCCAGATGACCTCGTGGACCCAGGCCATCTTCAACTCCTCCTTCCCGTATCGCTTCGCCCACTTCGCCCTGGCGTCCTTCATCACGGGCGGCTTCGTGGTCGCCGGCGTGAGCGCGTGGTACCTGTTGCGCGGCTGGCACCAGGAGATTTCTCAGAAAGCTCTCAAGATGTGCGTGATCATGCTGGCCATCGCCACGCCGTTGCAGCTGTTGTCCGGCGACATGCACGGACTCAACACCCTCGAAGAGCAACCCATGAAGGTCGCGGCGATGGAAGGCCTCTGGGAGACCGGCACGGGCGTGCCCCTGTTGCTGTTCGCCATCCCCGACGCAGCGAACGAGACCAACCATTTCGAGATCGGCATCCCGAAACTCGCCAGCCTGATCCTCACCCATGAACTCGACGGCGAGGTGGCGGGCCTGACCTCCGTGCCGCGCGAGGAGCGACCACCGGTGGGCGTCGTGTTCTGGAGCTTCCGCATCATGGTCGCGATCGGCATGCTGATGATCGCCGTCGCGCTGGTCGGCGCCTGGAAGCTGTTCCGCGGCACCCTGTACGAGTCGCGCGGCCTGCTCACGATACTGAACTACATGATCCCGCTGCCCTTTGTGGCGGTGCTCGCCGGCTGGTTCGTGACCGAAGTGGGCCGCCAGCCGTGGATCATCCAGGGCATCATGACGGTCGGCGAGGGTCTCACCCCTTCGCTCACGGGCTGGATGGCGCTGTTCACACTCATCGGCTACATCGCCGTCTACACGGTCGTGTTCGCCTCCGGCCTCTTCTACCTGCGCAAGATCATCATCGCCGGGCCGAAAGAGGACGAAGAGGACACTGCGAGCGACAGCGGGCGGCCCAAGCGGCCATGGTCGGCGGTCTCCCCGCCGCTGGGTGACGCGCCCGAACCGGCAAGGGGCTGACCATGGAACTGATTGACCTGACACTCATCTGGGTGCTCCTGATCGGCTTCGGCGTGTTCATGTACGTGCTCATGGACGGCTTCGACCTGGGTGTGGGAATCCTCTTTCCCTTCGCCCCGAGCGAGGAGTCGCGCGACGAGATGATGAAGTCGGTCGCGCCGGTGTGGGACGGCAACGAGACCTGGCTGATCCTCGGCGGCGCCGGCCTGCTGGCCGCATTCCCGATGATCTACTCGGTATTCCTGCCGGCCCTGTACATCGGCGTGTTCCTGTTGCTCGCCGGGCTGATCTTCCGCGGCATCGCGTTCGAGTTCCGCTTCAAGGCCACGACCCAGAAGCACTGGTGGAATTACGCCTTCTTCGGCGGCTCTACCGTGGCCTCGTTTGCCCAGGGCGCCGTGATCGGCTCCTACGTGCAGGGTTTCAACGTGGTCGACGGCCGCTACGTCGGTGGCGCCTTCGACTGGCTGACGCCGTTCACGCTGATGACCGGGCTCGGCGTGGTAGCCGGCTATGCGCTGCTCGGCGTCACGTGGACCATCATGAAAACCGAGGGCAGGACCCAGGACTGGGCTTTCAAGCTGGCGCCGAGCCTGCTGGTCATCGTGCTGGCCTTTTTCGTCCTCGTCAGCGTCTGGACGCCGCTGACCAACGAGCGCGTCATGACCCGCTGGTTCGACCACATCAACTGGCTGTGGATTTTCCCGGCCCTGACGGTCGCGCTCGCCGCCGTGGTCTTCGTGCAGCTCAGGAAGCGGGCGGAAACCTTGCCGTTCCTCGGCTCGATGACGCTGTTCTCGATGTTCTACCTCGGCATCCTCATTTCCATGTGGCCGCTGGCCGTGCCGCCCGACTACACGTTCTGGGACGCCGCTTCCGACCCGGGCAGCCAGCTGTTCCTGCTGATCGGCTTCCTGTTCCTGATCCCCATCGTGCTCGGCTACACCGCCTGGACCTACTGGGTGTTCCGCGGCAAGGTGAAGCCCGGGGCAGGATACGCTGGCCACTGAGGCGCAGCCCGGTCACAACCGCTGGCTGAAATCGCGGGCGCCGGCCTGGCTGGCGCCCGCTTCTTTCGGCCTGGCGACCGCCGAGGCCTTCTGCGTGCTCACCCAGGCCGCGCTGCTGGCGTGGGTCATCGCCGCCGCGGTCATCGACGGGCACGACCTGGCCACGCTGCGCTCGCCGCTGCTCGGCCTGCTGGCGGTGTTCGCCGCACGCGCCCTGGTCGGCGGCCTGCGGGGTGTGCTCACCGCCCGCGCCTCGGGCGAAGTGCGCCAACAGCTGCGCGGCGAGCTGTTCGCGCGCATGCTCGACGCGGGGCCGCTGCTGAAAGGCCGCCTCGGCACCGGCTCGCTGACCACCGTGCTGGTCGAACAGGTGGAAAGCCTCGACCCGCACTATTCCCGCTTCCTGCCGCAGATGGCGACGGTGACGGTGGTGCCGGCAACCATCCTGGTCGCGGTGTTCTGGGCCAACTGGCTGGCCGGCGCCTTGCTGCTGATTACCGCGCCCTTGATCCCCGCGTTCATGATCCTGATCGGCATGGGCGCCGAGCAAGTGGCGCGTGGGCAGCAACAGGCGCTGGGCCGCCTGAGCGGCCTGTTCTTCGATCGCCTGCGCGGCCTGGACACCCTCCGGCGCTTCGGTGCGGAGCAGCGCGAATCCGCGCGGATCGCGGCCTTCGCCGAGGATTTCCGCGCACGCACCATGCGCGTGCTGCGGGTCGCCTTCCTGTCGTCCGCGGTGCTGGAATACTTCAGCGCGACCGCCATCGCCACCCTGGCGATCTATATCGGCATGGGCCTGCTCGGCTTCATCCAGCTGGGCCCGGCCGAGACGCTGACCCTGTTTTCCGGCCTGTTCATCCTGCTGTTAGCGCCGGAGTTCTATAACCCCCTGCGTACCCTGGCCCAACACTGGCACGACCGGGCCGGCGCCCTTGCTGCGGCGGAAGGCATCCGCGAAGTCCTCGCCGCGCCGCTGGCCCGTCCGGAACCCCCAGAGCCGGCGGAAGCGATCCCGACGGAGGCCTGCCCGGTGCGCATGCGCGGCGTGCGCGTCACCCTGCCGGGCCGCGGCGTGCTGTTCGCCGGCCTCGACCTCGACGTCCCGGCCGGGGAAAGGCTGCTGCTGACGGGCGCCAGCGGCTGCGGCAAATCCACGCTGCTGTCCCTCGCCGGCGGCTTCCTGCAGCCCGATGAAGGCGAGATCCTGCTCGGCGGCGTGCCGCTGTCAGCCCTGACCAGGACGCAGCTCAGCCAGGTCCGCGCCTTCCTCGGACAGCAGCCGTTTCTTTACGCCGCCAGCATTCGCGCCAACATCCTGCTGGATCACGGCGGGCATGATGCGGACGAGGCGCCGTTGCAGCGCGCCGTCACCCTGGCCGGCCTCGACCGCTTCATCGCCACGCTCCCGGCGGGCCTCGCTACCCACCTCGGGCAGGACGGCCTCGGCGTCTCAGGCGGACAGGCGCGCCGGATTTCCCTGGCCCGCGTGTTGCTGGCGCCGCGCCCGTTGCTGTTATTGGACGAGCCGACAGCGAGCCTCGACGCGGACACCGAGGCCCAGTTCTGGGCCGACCTGGATCGCGCCCTCGCGGCGCAGCCGATGACAGTGATCTGCGCCAGCCACAGTGCGCTCGCGTTGCGCTGGGCCGACCGTGCGCTGTTGCTGGCGGACGGCCAGCTGCGGGAAGTGGAGCGATGAGAGACCGGCTCGGTCTCGGTCCACTGCTCGGGCACCGGCGCTGGTGGCTGGCCGGCGGGGTGCTGCTCATCTTTCTGAGCCTCGCCGCCGGCGTGCTGCTGCTCTCCCTGTCGGGCTGGTTCCTCACGGCGAGCGCGCTCACCGGACTTGGCCTGATTGCCGCGCTCGACGTATTCACGCCCGGCGCGGGGATCCAGTTCGCCGCCATCACGCGCACAGTGTCGCGCTACCTGGAAAGGCTGGTCACCCACGACGCCACCTTCCGCCTGCTCGCCGACCTGCGCCTGCGATTGTTTGATCGCCTGCTCACGCTCGACGAGGGCCAGCTGCGCGGCTTGCAACGCGGCGACACGCTCAATCGCCTCACCGCCGACGTGGACACGCTGGATCACCTGTTCCTCGGCGTCATCGGCCCGGGACTCTCGGCCTTCCTGCTCACGCTGCTGGCCGGGATGCTGACCGGCTGGCTGGTGGATCCCTGGCTGGCGGTGGCTGCGCTTGGACTCCTGCTTGCCGTCAATCCGGTGGTGGCCGAGTTGACGCGGCGGCGCGGCCGCGCCGCCAGCCGCGCACTGGTCACGACGTGGCCGGAATTGCGCCGCCATGCCAGCGACAACCTGGAGGCGCTGCAGGACGTGGTGGCCTTCGACCTCGGCGGTCGGGAACGGCAGGAGCTGGAGCACCGCTCGGCGCAAGTCATCGGGCTGCAGGAACGCTTGCAGCAACTCGACGCGGTCGCGCAGGCGCTGGTGACGCTGACCGGCCTCGCCGCCGTGTGGCTCGCCCTCGTGCTTGGCATCGGCCTGCTGCGCGCGGACATCATCTCCGGGCCGGTGCTCGGCCTGCTGGTGCTCGGGGTGCTCGCGCTCGGTGAGGCCTGGCAGGCACTGCCGGCCGCCTGGCGGCGGCTGGAGCAATGTCGCGGTGCCGCGCAGCGCCTCGGCGAAACCATGGCTCGCGAACCGCTGCTGCCGGCGGCCGACGCCGGGCTGGCGCCCGCCGGACAGCGGCTCGAGTTGCGCCGGGTGAGCTTCCGTTATCGCGCCGACCTGCCGCCGGTGTTCGCGGACTTCGAGCTGGAGATCGCGCCGGGGGAACGGGTCGCGCTGGTGGGGCCGAGCGGCGCCGGCAAGAGCACGCTGGCGATGATGATGATGCGCCAGTTGGATCCGGATGCCGGCACCGTCTGCCTGGAGGGCGTGGACCTGCGCCTGCTGGACCAGGACCTGCTGCGCCGGCACATCGGCCTGCTGGCACAGCGTCCCGTGCTGTTTCGCGACACCCTGGCCGGCAACCTCCGGCTGGCGGCCCCGGCGGCAACCGATGCCATGCTGATCCGGGCGCTGGAGACTGCCGGCCTGGCGGAATTCACGGCGGGACTCGAGGACGGGCCGGAGACCTGGATCGACGAGGCGGCCAGCAACATCTCTGGCGGCGAAGCCCGGCGAATCGCGCTGGCCCGCCTGGTGCTGAGCGATTGCCCGATCGTGATCCTGGACGAGCCGACGACCGGCCTGGATGCGGGCACAGCGCGCGCCATTTCCGCAACCCTCGACGCATGGCTGGCGGGCCGCACGGCGATCATGATCACCCACGACCCCGACGTGCTGCCGCCCTACGACCGCATCGTCCGGGTAGGCTGAGCCGCCCGTCAGCGAGCATGCACGCGCTTCAGTGCGCGTGCACGCCCTTGCCTTCCGGCTTGGCATCCCCGGCGGGCGGTTCCTCCGGCACTTCCGGGCTGGCGGTCGGCATGTGCTTCAACGCCACCTCGAGCACCTGATCGATCCACCTCACTGGGCGAATATCCAGCTTGCCCTTGATGTTCTTCGGGATTTCGACGAGATCTTTCTCGTTCTCCTCCGGAATCAGCACCGTGGCGATGCCGCCGCGATGCGCGGCGAGCAGTTTTTCCTTCAGGCCGCCGATCGGCAGCACTTCGCCGCGCAGCGTGATCTCACCGGTCATCGCGACATCGGAGCGCACCGGAATACCGGTCAAGGCGGAGACCAGCGCCGTGCACATGGCGATGCCCGCGCTCGGACCATCCTTCGGCGTTGCGCCCTCGGGCACGTGAATATGCACGTCGTGCTTGGCATAGAACTCGGGGTCGATGCCGAGCACGCGCGAGCGACTGCGCACCACCGTCATCGCGGCCTGGATCGATTCTTTCATCACGTCGCCGAGCGTGCCGGTGTGGATCAGCTTGCCCTTGCCGGGCAGGGTGGCCGCCTCGATGGTCAGCAGCTCACCGCCGACCTCGGTCCACGCGAGACCCGTGGCGAGCCCGACGCGATCGGTTTCCTCTGCGCGCCCGTAGCGGTAGCGGCGCACGCCCAGGTACTTGTCGAGCGAGCCCGGCTTGATGGTGACTTTCTTCTGCCCGGGGTCGAGGACCATTTCCTTGACCACCTTGCGGCAGATCTTGGCCAGTTCGCGTTCCATGCTGCGCACGCCGGCTTCCCGCGTGTAGTAGCGGATCACATCGCGCAGCGCGACGTCGGTCAGCGCGAGCTCGCTTTCCTTGAGCCCGCTGTTCTTGATCTGCTTCGGCACCAGGTAGCGCTTGGCGATGTTGAGCTTCTCGTCCTCGGTGTAGCCGGGAATGCGGATGACTTCCATCCGGTCCAGCAGCGGCGCCGGGATGTTGAGGCTGTTGGCCGTGCAGATGAACATCGTCTCTGACAGGTCGAAGTCCACCTCGAGGTAATGGTCGTTGAAGCTCGAGTTCTGCTCCGGGTCGAGGACCTCGAGCAGCGCCGACGACGGGTCGCCGCGGAAGTCCATCGACATCTTGTCGACTTCATCAAGCAGGAACAGCGGATTGCGCACCCCGGTGCGCGACATGTTCTGGATGATCTTGCCCGGCATGGAACCGATGTAGGTGCGCCGGTGGCCGCGGATCTCGGCCTCGTCGCGCACGCCGCCCAGGCTCATGCGCACGAACTTGCGGTTGGTGGCGCGCGCGATGCTCTTGCCCAGCGAGGTCTTGCCGACGCCCGGCGGGCCGACCAGGCACAGGATCGGGCCCTTCTGCTTCTTGACGCGCTGCTGCACGGCCAGGTACTCGACGATGCGTTCCTTGACCTTCTCCAGCCCGTAATGATCCTCTTCCAGCACCGCCTCGGCGCGGGCGAGATCCTTGAGGATGCGGGTGCGCTTCTTCCACGGCGCCTTGAGCAGCCAGTCGATGTAGTTGCGCACCACGGTCGCCTCGGCCGACATCGGCGACATCATCTTCAGCTTGTTCAGCTCCGAGACGGCCTTTTCCTTGGCCTCGGCATGCATCCCCGCGGCCTCGATCCTCTTCTCCAGGTCGGCAACCTCGTTGGCGTCATCGTTCATGTCGCCAAGCTCTTTCTGGATCGCCTTCATCTGCTCGTTGAGGTAGTACTCCCGCTGGCTCTTCTCCATCTGCTGCTTGACGCGGCCGCGGACGCGCTTCTCGATCTGCAGGACGTCGATCTCGCCCTCGACGAGCGCCATGACCAGCTCGAGCCGCGCCCGCAGGCTGGCGGCCTCGAGAACGCGCTGCTTGTCCGCCAGGCGCAGCGACATGTGCGCTGCGACGGTGTCGGCGAGCCGGCCGGGATGATCGATCCCTGCCAGCGACGTCAGGATTTCCGGCGGGACCTTCTTCGACAGCTTCACGTAATTCTCGAACTGGGCCACGATCGAGCGGCCCAGGACCTCGATCTCGCGCTCGTCGCGCCCGTCCGTGTCGTCGAGGACCTCGATCTCGGCGCTGAAATACTCGCCCTCGTGAATTTGCTTCAGGGCGACGCGCTGGCCGCCCTCGACCAGCACCTTGACGGTCCCGTCGGGCAGCTTCAGCAGCTGCAGGATGGTCGCGAGCGTGCCCACGTCATACAGGTCGGCCGGGCCCGGGTCGTCGACGTCCGCCTGCTTCTGGGCCACGAGCACGATCTGCTTGCCGCCCTGCATGGCGTGGTTCAGCGCGTGGACCGACCTGTCCCGGCCCACGAACAGGGGGATGACCATGTGCGGATAGACCACGACATCCCGCAGCGGCAGCACCGGGGCGCCGGACTCGGGGGGGGTGGGTGTCTGCGGGCTCGTCAGGCTGTCTTCTGCCACGGCGGGGAGTTCCTCATCAAAACGATTGATCTGCGGGGACCAGCAGCAGCCGGCCCGACCTCACGGAGATATGGGGACGGCGCGGGGCGTTATCAAGCAGACCCCCCCGGCCCGGCGAGGTTCCGGTAAAAAGCGGGGCCGGATACGCTTTTCCTTCCAAAAGCGTATCCGGCCCCACTTTACCCCTGTCCCGCCTAGAATGCCGATCCGGCGGGGCGTCGCTCTTCGCGTCGGGACTCGTCGGACTCGTACATGATGTAGGGCTTGTTCTCGCCATTCACGACGCTCTCATCAACCACCACCTTGGAGACGTTCTCCATCGAGGGCAGCTCGTACATGGTGTCCAGCAGGACGTTCTCGAGAATGGTCCGCAACCCGCGGGCGCCCGTCTTGCGCAGCATCGCCTTGCGGGCCAGCGCCCTGAGCGCATCCTCGCGGAACTCGAGATCCGCGCCCTCCATCTCGAACAGGCGGTGATACTGCTTCGTGAGGGCGTTCTTCGGCTCGACCAGAATCCGCACCAGCGCATCCTCGTCCAGCTCGTCCAGGGTCGCCACCACGGGCAGCCGCCCGACGAACTCGGGGATCAGGCCGTACTTGATCAGGTCCTCGGGCTCGACGTCGTGGAACAGCTGTCCCGCGGACTTCCGGTCCTTCTCGCCTTTCACTTCGGCGACGAAGCCGATGCCGCTCTTGGCGGAACGGTTCGAGATGATCTTCTCGAGGCCGGCGAAGGCGCCGCCGACGATGAACAGGATATTGCGCGTGTCGACCTGCAGGAACTCCTGCTGGGGATGCTTGCGGCCACCCTGCGGCGGCACAGAGGCGACGGTGCCCTCGATGAGCTTCAGCAGCGCCTGCTGCACGCCCTCGCCCGAGACATCGCGGGTGATCGACGGGTTGTCCGACTTGCGCGAGATCTTGTCGATCTCGTCGATGTAGACGATCCCGGTCTGCGCCCGCTCGACATCGTAGTCGCACTTCTGCAGCAGCTTCTGGATGATGTTCTCGACGTCCTCGCCGACGTAGCCCGCCTCGGTCAGGGTGGTTGCGTCGGCGATCGTGAATGGCACGTTCAGGAGCCGCGCAAGGGTCTCGGCGAGCAGCGTCTTGCCGCAGCCCGTGGGCCCGATCAGCAGGATATTGCTCTTCGCCAGCTCCACCTCGTCGCCGCGGCCCGCGCGATCGGCGGTGCGGCTCTCGAGCCGCTTGTAGTGGTTGTAGACGGCGACCGCGAGCACCTTCTTGGCCCCGGCCTGGCCGATCACGTACTGGTCGAGAACGGCATTGATCTCGTGGGGACGCGGCAGCTTGCTCTTGCCGGGCTCGCCCTTGTCCTCGAGCTCCTCGCGGATGATGTCGTTGCACAGCTCGACGCACTCGTCGCAGATGAACACGGACGGACCCGCAATCAGCTTGCGCACTTCGTGCTGGCTCTTGCCGCAGAAGGAGCAGTAGAGCAGCTTGCCGTCTTCGTGCTTGCCGCGGGAGTCGTCAGCCATGCCAGGACCTCGAGGGGAAGAAAAAATGCCGATAGCGCGGGCTGTTACCGGCGTGCCTTATATATCACGGGGCCAACACCGGCTGCAAAGCGCAGCCGCCGCGGCACGACTCAGGACTTGAGCGGCAGTGCCTCGCCGCGGCGGCTCAGCACCCGGTCCACGAGGCCGTAGGCGACCGACTCCTCGCCGCCCATGAAGAAATCACGATCCGTGTCCTGGGCGACCTTCTCTTTCGGCTGGCCGGTATGCGTGGCCAGGATCTCGTTGAGCCGGTCGCGGATCTTCAGGACCTCGCGCGCATGGATGTCGATATCCGATGCCTGGCCCTGGAAACCGCCGAGGGGCTGGTGAATCATGATGCGCGAATGGGGCAGGCAGAAGCGCTTGCCCTTGGTGCCGCCGGCCAGCAGGATCGCACCCATGCTCGCGGCCTGGCCGACGCAAATCGTCGAGATGTCCGGCTTCACGAACTGCATCGTGTCGTAGATCGACATGCCCGCGGTCACGACGCCGCCCGGCGAGTTGATATAGAGATGGATGTCCTTGTCCGGGTTCTCGGACTCGAGGTAGAGCAGCTGGGCGACGACCAGGTTCGCCATGTGGTCCTCGATCGGCCCCACGACGAAGATCACGCGCTCCTTCAGGAGCCGCGAATAGATATCGTAGGCCCGCTCGCCCCGCGCGGTCTGCTCCACCACCATCGGAACGAGATTCAAAGCCTTGGTCGTCATGCCTTTACTCCGCTGCCGCGGTACTGCGGCGCTGCCCGTCTACAACTATCCGAACCCGGCACGGGGCGCAAGCGCGTCCCGCCTCAGGCGTTTTCCCGGTTCATGAACTCGCTGAAGCTCACCGGCTTGTCGGTGACCTGCGCCCGCTCGAGCAGCCAGTCCACCACCTGCTCCTCGAGCACGCCCGTCTGGACCTGCGACATCAACTCGGGGTTGGCGCGGTAAATCTTGATCACGGCCTCCGTGTCGCCGTAGCCCTCGCCGATCTCCTGCAGGCGCTGCTGCACCCGGCCGGCGTCCACCCGGATCGCATTGTTGCGCACGATCTCACCGATCAGCAGACCGAGCGCGACGCGAAACCGGGCCGGCGACTCGAAGGGCTCGCGCGGCGGAAGCTCCGCCTTGTCACCCGGCTGCGCGCCCGGCTTGATCCGGCGCGCCATGTCTTCCCGCAGGCTCTGGATTTCCTGCTCGAGCAACCCGGCGGGAATCTCGAAGCTGTTGGCAGCGACCAGCTTGTCGAGCAACTGGCGCTTGACGGCCTCACGCACGCGCTGCTGCAGCTCTGCGTGCATGTTGTCCTCGACCTCGGCGCGCAGGCGCTCCACCCCGCCCTCCTCGATGCCGAAGGCGCGGCAGAAATCATCGTCCACGTCGGGCAGGTGCGGCTCCTCGACCTTGAGGGCGGTCACCTTGAACTGCGCCGTCTTGCCAGCGACTTCCTCGGCCCCGTAGTCCGCCGGGAACTCGACCTCGATGCCGCGTTCCTCGCCCGCCGAGATGCCGGTGAGGCCGCTCTCGAAGTCTTTCAGCATGCGCCCTTCGCCGAGCAGCACGCCGACTTCGTTGCCGGTGCCGCCGCGGAACGGCTCGCCGTCGATCGTGCCGTCGAAGTTGATCGTGACGCGATCACCTGTGCGGGCCGCGCGCTCCACGAGATGCCAGTGGCCGCGCTGTGCGCGCAGCTTCTCAATCATCTCGTCCACTTCGGCGGGCCTGATTTCGGCGACCGGCTGCTCGACCTCGATGCCTTCGTGGCCCTTGAGCTCGATCTCGGGAAACACCTCGAACACGGCCGTGAAACTCAGGCCGGCGTCCTTCGTGACGGTGTGATTCTCGATCCGCGGGTTGCCGACCGGGCGGAGCTTGTGCTCGCTGATGGCCTCGACCCAGCTCTCGCGGACCATCTCGGACACGACGTCATCACGGACCTGTGCGCCGAACTGCTGGCGCACCACCTTGACCGGCGCCTTGCCGGGGCGGAATCCCTTGATCCGCGCACGCCGGCTCATGTCCTTGAGACGCTTGTCTATCTCGCTCTCGACGCGCTCGGCCGGTACATCGACCTTCATGCGCCGCTCGAGCCCCCCGGTGGACTCCACGGAAACCATCACGGCATCGTTCCTCTCTTGATAGGCGGTGCGCCGCAAACCGCTGCGGCACGCTCGGCATTGCCAGTCCCACGGACTCCGAAATCTGGTGCGAAAGGAGAGACTCGAACTCTCACGGGGGATCAACCCCACCGGGACCTAAACCCGGCGCGTCTACCAGTTCCGCCACTTTCGCGCTTGCACCGGGACCGCCGAATCCGGTCGCGTCCGCGCCAGACCAGCCCGGAATTATACCCGAGAGCGGGGCAATGGGGTCAGGCATGCTTTTCGCCTCACAAGCCTGTCCGACCCGGGCGCCTTTTCCCTGCCCGCAGAAACCATGAGACCGCCTCGCGGCGGTCTCATGGGGATCGAAATGGTGGGCCGCGAAGGAATCGAACCTTCAACCTGCGGATTAAGAGTCCGTTGCTCTGCCAATTGAGCTAGCGGCCCAGTGCTCACGTCGCTCCTGGCGACGCAGGCGCGAAATTCTGGCCGTGCGGCCGGCCTTTGTAAAGACTCGCGCCCGCACGGCGGGAAATGGGGTGGACGATGGGACTCGAACCCACGACGACCGGAATCACAATCCGGGGCTCTACCAACTGAGCTACGCCCACCATTGTCATGGCCGGATGCCCCGGCGCTTCACTTCACTCGCGGCGGCCTGGGCCACCGCCACCGGACGTTGGCGCGCCCGGCAGGACTCGAACCTGCAACCCTCGGCTTAGAAGGCCGATGCTCTGTCCGGTTGAGCTACGGGCGCGAATCCTCGGGCTTCCGTCCACCGGAGCGATTGGTCGGGGCAGAGGGATTCGAACCCCCGACCTTCTGCTCCCAAAGCAGACGCGCTACCAGCCTGCGCTATGCCCCGGCCTGCCCCGGTGGTGGGTAGGATACGATTTTCAGCAAAACCCCATCCGACCCCCCATCAAGGGCAGCGAATGATACGCTCGAGGGGCAGGTGCGTCAACGCGGCAAATCCGGGTTTTTCTTGTTCGCTCCGATGCTTGCGTGCGACAATCCGGGCCCCTTCGAACGCGGGGTGCGGTGCGTGACGGCAGGAATCATCGACGGAAGGCAGGTGGCCGCCGACATCCAGCGGGAACTGCGCGCGCGCATCGAAAACCGGCTCGCCGCAGGGCGCCGGCGCCCCGGCCTGGCGGTGGTCATGGTCGGTGAGGACCCGGCTTCGGCGATCTACGTGCGCAACAAGCGCCGCGCCTGCGACGACGCCGGGATCCGCTCGGTCGCCTACGACCTGCCCGCGGACACCGGCCAGGAGGCGCTCGATGCCCTGATCGACGGGCTGAACGCCGATCCCACCATCGACGGCATCCTGGTCCAGTTGCCCCTCCCCGCGCAGCTCGACGCACGCCGCGTCATCGAGGCGATCGATCCCGCCAAGGACGTCGACGGCTTCCATCCCTACAACATCGGCCGGCTCGCGCAGCGCATCCCGCTGCTCAGGCCCTGCACCCCGTTCGGCATCATGAAGCTGCTCGAGGCCTACGACATCCCCGTGCGGCGCAGTAACGCGGTCGTGGTCGGCGCGTCGAATATCGTCGGCCGGCCGATGGCGCTCGAGCTGTTGCTGGCCGGCGCGACCACCACCGTCTGCCACCGCTTCACGACCGACCTGCCGGCCGAACTGGCGCGCGCCGAGATCCTCGTGGTCGCGGTCGGCAAACCCGGGCTCGTGCGCGGCGAGTGGATTCGCGAGGGCGCGGTGGTCGTCGACGTCGGCATGAACCGGCTGCCGGACGGGCGGCTGTGCGGCGACGTCGAGTTCGACGCCGCGGCCGAGCGCGCTGCATGGATCACGCCCGTCCCGGGCGGCGTCGGCCCGATGACGGTGGCGATGCTCATGCAGAACACGCTCGACGCGGCCGAGCGCCGGGACCCCTAGCGGCCTCAGCAGGGACCCGTCGCCGCCTCATCCTGCGGGATGTCGCATTGCTTGATCTCGTCCGAGACGATGGTGACCTCGATCACGGTGCTGAACTCCAGCTCCTCCAACGGGTAAGTCTCCGCCACGCCGTCATCGGCGCTCGCCGAGCAGGTGAATGCGAGGGTGTAATCGCCGGGCAGCAGGAACATGAAATGGTATTCGCTGGCGCCCGTCTCGATGTTGAAGTCGACGATGTCAGTGACCAGCGGCGGCCCGGCCAGCGGCTCCACCCCGAGTCCCTCGAAGGCATAGACCGCGTTGCCGCCCAGGCAGGCCTCGTCATTGCCGACGGCTGCCGCGAGCAGGTCGTCCGCCACGACCCCCCAGACGCCACCGGTCTCCACCACGTTCATCATGCGGATCGTCGGCTTGAGCAGGAAGGTGCGATCCTCGCCGGAAGGCCCGCCGAGCCCTGGCGGCGAGAGGAGCGACTGGCGCAGGTCGAAGTCCAGGAGGTACTCGACCGAGCCGTTGACCGGCACGGTGAAACCGCTGACCAGCTTGTACCCGGTCTGTGCGCCGCTGGGGATGAACAGGGGGTACATGCCGCCATCATCGAGCCAAACGACGGAACTGTCCTCGTCGAAATAGATCCGCAGCCACTCGTAGTCGCCCGCCGGCACTTCTTCGCCGTCGATGATCAGCGCGGTTTTGCCGTTGGTGAACTCGAGCAGGTTCAGCTCGCGCCCGGCCTCGGTGACCGCCACGCGAAACGGCGCGCCGCCGGCAGGCTTGAGCTCGAATTCGGTCATCGCGATGATCACCGCCGCCGCTTCGTCCACCGGCGCGTCCGTCATGGAGAAGCTCAGCGTGCCGGTGCCGGACTTGCTGTCACTGCCGCAAGCGGCGAGCATCAGCGCTCCGGCCGCAAGCATCACCAGTCCCAAACCCGAATGTGCCTTTTTCATATGATTGCTCCCTTCGATCGAAAAAATTCAGTGTCGGCGGCGCATTGCCCGTGCTCCTCGCCCTTGGGAGCTGTACGCATGGGCCCTGTAACTGACACGAACGGGATGCCCGATCGGTTCCATGCCGCCGTCGAGACCGTCGCGCCAAAGGACCACCGACAATGCCCCGCCAGCCTTCGATGGAACCTTCGCGCCCGGTCGATCGTGTAGAGTCTTGATGGCACAGTGCCCCGTACCAGATCAGCAGGCGAAGGACCGGTCGGCCGATGAATTCGATCGCCTGCTGCGCCCGCTGATCCCCCTCTTGTATCGGCAGGCCTTCCGCTGGACCGCGGCCCGGGACCAGGCCGAGGACTTGGTGCAGGATCTGCTGGTCAAGATCTATCCCCGGCTCGACGAGCTGGCAGCGCTGGACAATGTCCAGCCATGGGCGCTGCGCGTGATGTACAGGATTTTCGTTGACCAGCATCGCCGCGTGACCAACTCGCCGGTGCGACCGGCACACGAGTTGCCCGAGCACGGCCAGGGCGACATCGAGAATCCAGGCGAGCATTTCCCCGATGAATCTCCGCAGCCCCCCGAACAGCTGGAGCGCGAACTGCTCGGCCGGCGCCTGGCTGCCGCGTGGACCATGCTCGGCGAAGACCAGCGCATCGTGATCGCGATGCACGACATCGAGGGTTATCGCCTCGAGGAGCTTGCGGGGATGCTCGAGACGCCGGTCGGGACGCTCAAGTCGCGGCTTCACAGGGCGCGGGCTCGACTGCGCGAGCTCCTTGCCGCGGAACCTTTTGCCGACGCCATTCGTGTCAGCGAGCGGAGGGGGACGCTATGAACCAAATCGATTGCCAGCTGGCGCAACAACATCTCGACGACCTGCTGGATGGCTATCTGCCACAGGCCGAGGCGGCGGCCACGGCGCTGCACATCGCCGGATGTGGCGCCTGCGCCGCGCAGCGACAGGCAGCCGAGGAATTCCGCGCGGCCCTGCGGCAGATGCCGGCACCTGAGCCGCCCCCGGGATTCGCGGACGCCGCCCTGGCGGCAGCCGCCCGGTCGCATGCCCCTGTGCCTACCGCGTGGTGGAAGCAACGCGAGAGGCGGCGACCCCGGGGCACGCCCTGGCAGCGGCTCGAAGTCTGGGCGGGGGCGGCGATCGGCGCCGCCGTAGCCATGGCCCTGATGGTCGCGCTGTGGGGCGTGCCGCAATCCGGCGAGCTGCTTCCGGAGCCCGCGGATGTGCGCGTCGTCATGTATGAGGCGCGCGAGATCGGCGTGGCCATCGATGCAGGAGCAGCCATGCCGGGCGCGACCCTGACGGTATTCGTCGAGGGCGGGATCGACCTGGTTGGCTACGGCGAGCGGCGCGAGGTCAGGTGGCAAACTGACCTCGACGCCGGCACCAACCTGCTGTCGCTGCCCATAATCGCCCACTCGCTCCAGGATGGCCGATTGACTGCACTTGTCGAACATGGCGAGAGGGTCCAACGAATCGACGTCAGGGTGGGGGTCGATACGCCCCCAGCGAATTGAATATTTCCAGGCCGACCGGCGCGCGTGGCGCTGAGGCTCCGCAGCAAGAGAGGATTGGGAAATGATGAACAGGCAGATTGCTCTCGCGGCAATGCTATGCGCCTTCGGCTGGTCCGGAGCAGGCGCCGCTGACGCGCCGCCGCCAGGCACGCGGGCCGATGGCCTTGATGTCACCATGCGCATCATCGAGGACCCCGACGCAATGAGCACGGAGGCCATCGCGCGCCGACTCGAGTTGCCCTTGCCCCGCGGCGAGAACGATGGCTCGCCACCCGGCGGACCGGTGGATGGCGAGGCCGTCAGCGAGGCGGCCCGCGAACTCGGGCGGGAGTTCGGCGAACAGGTTTCGGACCAGGCGCGGGAGCTTGCCGAACAAGCCAGCGGGATGCGCGAGGAGTTCGGCCGCACCCGGGCCGAGGAAGCCAGGCCCGAGTTGCCCGAGCGGCCGGAAATCGAACCCCCGGCGCCACCGCGTCCCTGAGCGCCCACGGCGACACGGTCGACAACCTTTAGCCCTTGGGGCAGCCAGATCCTGCTATCTTGTCGAACGGATTTCGACCGGGAGGGGCGGTGATGCTCCGCAGGTGCTGCTGCGCGCTGGTGCTCGCCTGCGTCGCTGCCGCGGGCAACGCGCTTGCCAGTGAGCCGCGGGACGCGCAGGCCCGTGCCCAATTCTCAGCAGGCAGCGAGGCATTCCGTGCGCAGGACTATGCGGCGGCCCTCGACGCCTTTCGGGCGGCGGCGGCCGCCGGCCTGCGCGGGCCGGCCGTGTACTACAACATTGGCGTGTGTGCGTGGCAGCTCGGCCTGCTCGACGAGGCCGAGGATGCGTTCCGCGTCGTGGCCGAGCACCCGCCGATGGCGGCAACGGCCTACTACAACCTGGGACTGGTCAGCCTGGACCGTAAAGACGACGACACGGCGCGCGCCTGGTTTGCGCGCGCCCGCGCCGAGACCGCAGACGAAGGCCTGCGCCGGCTCGCCACGCTGCAGCTGGAGGCGCTGGGCCGCACGCCGGACGCCACGCAAGCCATCCCCGGCCCCGTCGTGTTCCTGGCGGCACAGGCCGGCTACGATGACAACGTTGCGCTGGTCGCAGATGGCGAAATACTCGGCGTCAGTGGCACGGAGAGCGCCTACGCCGACTTGCAGCTGGCCGCGGTGGCGCCGCTCGGCGCGCACCTGCGGCTGGAGGCCAGCGCCTTCCTGCTGCGCTACGCGGAGCTGAACGAGTTTGACCAGGCGGGCGCCTTGTTTGGCCTGGTCGCGCACCGCGCATTCGGCAGCTGGAGCGGCGAACTGGGCGCAGGCTATGGCATCAACCAGCTCGATGGCGACCGCTTCGAGGACCGGCGCGCCTTGTCGCTCACCGCATTGCGCAAGCTCGATGCAGCCTGGGATCTGCGCCTGCGTTATCGATTCGAGGACATCACCGGCCGCGAAGCTTTCACGGGACTCAGCGGCGACCGTCACGAGGCGTCGATCCGGCTGCGCCGGCACAGCGATCCCCACGGGCTGCGCATCGAGTATCGCTTCGAAACCAATGATCGCGCAGCGGATTCGGTGTCCCCCGAGCGGCACCGCATCGAGGCGGAGTGGACGCTGGGCCGACCGGGCAAACTGCAAACCACGCTGGGCGCCGGTTGGCGCCACAGCAGCTATGCGCTGCCCGAGGGCAACGAGAGTGAGCGCCAGGGTTTCGCCTCGGCCGGCCTGCGCGGGCCGTTGACTGGCCGCTGGATGTGGACGGCGCGCTATGACTGGGTGCGCAACAGCGCCACGACGGAAGCGTACGACTACACGCGGCAACGCGTGTTTGCCGGCATCGAGGCGGTGTTCTAGCCTCTGCGCCAGGTGGTCCCGCCCGGACCATCCTCCAGCACGATGCCCGCCGCGGCGAGTTCTGCGCGAATCCGGTCGGCTGCCGCGAAGTCCTTCCGCTTGCGCGCCTGGTTGCGGCCCTCGATGCGCGCCTCGATCTCGTGCTCGCACAACGGGAAGGCCTGGCCCGTGGCCGTGCCCGGGGCAGGTTCGCCCAGCGCCGGCGCACCGGTCTCCAGCCCCTCCGCATGCAGCGCCGCGTCCGTCGAGCGCTGCAGCGGCTTGCCGTCGGCGGCGAAGGCCCGCCCGCCGCTCTTCAGCCAGGCATCCGGCTCGGCCTGCGCCATGCCGAGCACGCCCGCAACCGCGCGCAGGGTGGCCGCAAGCGTCGCGGCCCCGCTGTCGTCCCCACCGGCCTTGGCCGTGTTGAGCTGGCCGGCCAGCTGCTGGAACAGCGCCAGCGCCTCCGCCGTGTTGAAATCGTCGTCCATCACCGCGCGGAAGCGCGCCACCCAGTCCTCGTCGGCCTCGGCGGCGGGCGTGACGCCGCGCAGCGCGGTGTAGAGCCGCCGCAGCGCCGCCTCGGCCTGGTCGAGGTTCTGCTCGGTGTAGTTCAGCGGGCTGCGGTAATGGCTCGACAGCACGAAATAGCGGATGGCCTCGGCCGGATAACGCTCCAGCACCTCGCGAATGGTGAAGAAGTTGCCGAGTGACTTCGACATTTTCTCCTCGTCCACGCGCACGAAGCCGTTGTGCATCCAGTAGTTCACGAACTTCGCGCCGGTCGCGCCGCAGCTCTGCGCGATCTCGTTCTCGTGGTGCGGGAACTTCAGGTCCAGGCCGCCGCCGTGGATGTCGAAGTGCTCACCGAGGATTTCAGTGGACATCACCGAGCACTCGATGTGCCAGCCGGGCCGCCCGGGCCCCCAGGGCGATTCCCATGCCGGCTCGCCCGGCTTCGCCGCCTTCCAGAGCACGAAATCCAGCGGGTCGTCCTTCGCCTCGTCGACCTCGACACGCGCGCCGGCGCGCAGGTCCGCGAGGCGCTTGCCGGACAGCCGGCCATACTCGGGAAAACTCGCCACGCGGTAGTAGACGTCGCCGTTATCCGCCGCGTAGGCATGGCCGCGCTCCACGAGCGCCTGGATCATGTCCTGGATCTTCGCGTTGTCGGTGTACTCGGTCGCGCGCGGCTCGTGGTCGGCGGGCAGGATTCCCAGCGCCGCGAAATCCTCGTTCATCGCATCGACGTAGCGCTGCGTCAGCACCTGCAGCGTCTCGCCCTTCTCGGCGGCGCGCCTGATGATCTTGTCGTCGATGTCGGTGATGTTGCGGACGAAGGTCACCGCGTAACCCGACCAGCGCAGGTAGCGCACCACCACGTCGAACACCACGTGCGCGCGCGCATGGCCGATGTGGCAGTAATCGTAGACGGTCATGCCGCAGGCGTAGATGCGCACCTTGCCGGGCTCGATGGGCTGGAAGGTTTCCTTGGCGCCGGTGAACGAGTTGTGAATGACGAGCATGGCGTCCCTTGTCAGCATGCGGCGTGCCGCGCGAGGCGGGCACGAATGGTATCGCGAGGCAGCGCCGCGAACAGCGCGCCGAGGTCCGGGCCCTCGGCCCGCCCGGTCAGCGCCATGCGCAGCGGCTTGAAAAATCCCTTCCCTGAGACGCCGGCGGCCTCCTTCACCGGACCCGCCAGCGCCCGGTGATCTGCGGCGCCCGCGTCCCAGGCAGCGAGTGCGGCGGCAAACAGCTCGGGACCGGCGCCGGGCTCTGGCGCGGGACTGAGCTCGGCGGGCCCGAACAGGATCTCGGCCCACTCCGCGACCTCGGCCGGACTCATCACATTGTGGCGCACGGCCGCGAGGAGGGCCGCGCGGGACTCGGCAGGCACGGGCCGGAGCGCCGCCTCTCCGGCCCAGCGCGCGAGCGCGTCCGCCGGCAAGGCGTCCAGCGCCAGGCGCTGCCAGTGGCCGATCTGCGCCGGATCGAAACGCTGCGCCGCGCTGGTCAGCCGCGCCGGATCGAAGCCTGCCGCGAGCGCCTCCATGGACGACAGGCCGTGTTCCTCCCACGGATGGCCGATGCGCGCGAGGGTGTTGGCGAGCGCGAGCGGCAGGATCCCGGCCGCGCGGAACTCGGCGATGCTGGCCGCGCCAGTGCGCTTCGAGAGCTTGGCGCCATCGGGACCCGCGAGCAAAGGCATGTGGCCGTAGCGCGGCTTCGGCAGCCCGAGCGCATCCAGGATCACGAGCTGGCGCGCGGTATTGACGAGGTGGTCCTCGCCCCGCAGGACATGCGTGATGCCCATGAGCGCGTCGTCGACGGTATTGGCGAACAGGAAGCCGGGCGCGCCGTCGCTGCGCGTGAGCACGAAGTCGGAGACCTCGCTCGCCGGCAACGCGCGCGGACCCTTGACCAGGTCGTCCCAGGCGATCTCCCCGCTCGCCGGGGACGCAAAGCGGATCACGGGCAGCTGGCCCTCGTTGCGGCGGCGCACGATCTCGTCGTGCGGCAGTCGCGCCCACTCGCGATCGTAGCGCGGCGGCAGCCCCCGGCGCCTGAGCTCGGCGCGGCGCTGCTTCAGCTCTGCCTCGCTGCGGTAACAGGCGTAGGCCCGCCCCGCTTCGGCCAGCTGGCCGAGGAGTTCACGGTAGATATCGCCGCGCTGCGACTGGCGGAACGGGCCCTCGGGCGCGGGGCGGTCGGGGCCACCGTCCCAGTCGAGGCCGAACCACGCGAGGTCTGCGAGCTGCTGCGCCAGGGCTCCCTGCCCCTCGCGGCTTGCATCCGTGTCCTCGGAGCGCAGCAGGAACCGGCCCCCGGCGCCCCGCGCGAGACACCAGTTGAACAGCGCCGTGCGCAGGTTGCCGGCATGGAGCCGTCCTGTCGGGCTTGGCGCGAAGCGGGTGACGATCGACATAGCCGCGTAATGGTACCGGAAATGCGGGCGGGCCTTGGCGTCGGCGGCGTCCGGCGCGGCGGTGCGGAGCCTGCCGAGACGCAGGAACGCGCCTCTGCGTCTCCGCGTCTCCGCGTCTCCGCGTCTCCGCGGGAAACTTCGGTCCACGCTGAAGCGCCTGCCGCGTTGCGCAGGGGCCTCGCCTCGACTATGGTTCCGGCCTTCATCTTCCAAGGAGTAAATAATGCGCCCGATTCTCTCCGCGCTCGCGCTTGCGCTGGTGGCCGCGCCCGCCGGCGCCGAAGACCCCGGCTCGAAGGCCCCCAAGGTCGAACTGGTCACCTCGCACGGCTCGCTCGTACTCGAACTCGACCCGGTCAAGGCGCCGGTCACGACCGAGAACTTCCTGCGCTACGTGCGTGACGGCCACTACGACGGCCTGATCTTCCATCGCGTGATCGCCGGGTTCATGGCCCAGGGCGGCGGCTACGACACCGACTTTGCCGAACGCGAAACCCGCGAGCCGATCCAGAACGAGTCGCGCAACGGCCTCTCAAACGAGCGCGGCACCATCGCGATGGCGCGCACCAACGATCCGCACTCGGCGACCTCGCAGTTCTTCATCAACCTGGTGGACAACTACCGCCTGGACGGCGCGGCGGCGCGCTGGGGGTACACGGTGTTCGGTCGCCTGACCGACGGCCAAGACGTGGTCGACAGGATCGGCGCGCTGCCCACCGGGCGCGGCGGTCCGTTCCCGACTGATGTCCCGCGGCAGCAGGTCGTGATCGAGAGCGCGCGCGTCCTCGAGGACGAATGAGCCGCGCCATGGCCACGCTGTTCATCTCCGACCTGCACCTCGACCCGGCGCGCCCGGACATTACGAGCCAGGCGCTCACGTTCCTCGAGTCAGAGACGCGCGGCGCCGATGCGTTGTACATCCTCGGCGACCTGTTCGAGGCGTGGGTCGGAGATGATGACCCCGAAGCGGAGAAGCGTCGCGTCATCGACGCGCTCAAGCGGCTCACCGACGGGGGCCTGCCGTGTTACTTCATGCACGGCAACCGTGATTTTCTCGTCGGCGAGGGCTTCGCGGAAGCCAGCGGCTGCACGCTCCTCGAGGATCCGACGATCGTCGAGCTCCACGGCGCGCGGGTCATGCTGATGCACGGCGACACGCTGTGCACGGACGACCACGAGTACCAGGCCTTCCGGAAAATGGCGCGCAACCCGGACTGGCAGCGCGCCATGCTGGCAAAGCCGCTCGCGGAGCGCCTCGCCCTGGCGCGTCACCTGCGTGAGACCAGCGCCGCGAGCATGGCGGGCAAGTCGATGGAGATCATGGACGTGAACCAGGATGCGGTCATCGCGGCGATGCGCGAGCACGGCGTCTATACCCTGCTGCACGGCCACACCCATCGCCCGGCGATTCACCGTTTCGATGTGGACGGCCAGGAGGCCGTCCGCATCGTGCTCGGCGACTGGTACACGCAGGGCAGCGCGCTCTCCTGGGACGCCGACGGCTACGTGCTGCGGACCTTGCCGCGGTAGCAGGCGGGTCCGCCGGAGCGGGACGTCACGACGACTCGGGCGGTCCGCTGTGAAAGCGCAGCTCCGTGTCGGGCGACGTCGCCAGCTCGTTTTCGATGCCCCTGATCGCGGCGACCCGCGCGTCCACGCCCCCTGGGTCTAAGCCGCGCGCCAGCTCGAGGTAGTGGCGAAAGTGGCGCGCCTCGGAGGCCAGCAGCCCGGCGTAGAAACGCCCCAGCTCGGGATCCAGCCGCGGCGCAAGCAGCGCAAAGCGCTCGCAGGAGCGCGCCTCGATGAAGGCCCCGACGATCAGCCGGTCCACGAGCCGGCCCGGTTCCGCCTTGCGCACGGCCGCGGCCAGTCCCGCGGCATAGCGGGAGGCAGGGACGCGGCGCCACTCGATGCCGCGCGCCCGCATGACCTGGCGCACCTGCTCGAAGTGGCGCAACTCCTCGCGTGCCAGACGCGACAGCCGCTCGGTGAGCACCTCGTGCTCCTCGTAGCGGAACAGCATGGCGAGGGCGGTCGACGCCGCCTTCTTCTCGCAGTTGGCATGATCCACCAGCAGCGTCGGCAAGGCGCCCTGCTCTGCGGCCGCGTCCACCCAGGCCCCTGGCGTGGCTGCACCCAGGAATTCGACCAGCTCGCGCGGGGCCGCGCTCAAGCCGCGCCCTCGATGCGCCTCGCTTCCGCCGTCCCTCCGGCCAGCAGGTTCTCCACCGCCTCGAATACCGCCCGCGCCGATGCAAATCGCTCCTCGACGGCTTTGGCCATAAGTCGATCCAGCAGCGGCTGGCAGACCCTGAACGACTTCGGCAGCACCGGCAGCGGCGCGTGGCGATGCTTCCAGATGACCGCCATCGGCGAGCCCGCGACGTAGGGCTTGCAACCGGTCAGCATCTCGTGGAACACCACACCGAGGCTGTAGATGTCGGCACGCTCATCGACCGGGGCGCCCTCCCCTTGCTCGGGGCTCATGTAATAAGGCGTGCCGAAAATCTCGCCCAGCCCGGTGAGCTCCGGCGCGGCATCGCGCAGCTTGGCGACGCCGAAATCGATCAGCGCCGGGTTGCCGTCGTCACGCAGCATGATGTTGGCGGGCTTCAGGTCGCGGTGCAGCACGCCGACGGAGTGGATCGCATCCAGTGCCCGCGCAATCTGCGCGAGACGCTCGAGCGCCTCCCGCATCGGCAGGCCATCCGCGATGCGCTCGCCGAGGTGCCCGCTGGCGAAGTATTCCATGACGATGAACGCCATGTCGTCGTCGATCCCGAGATCGTAGATCTGCACGACGTTCGGATGGCGGATGCCAGAGACGACCTCGTACTCGCGCAGGAAGCGCTCCAGCGGCGCGAACTGGTCGCCATGCTCCGGCGCATGGCGGAACACCTTCGCCACCACGAGCCGCGCGTTGCGTTCCTGCTCCATCAGGTAGACCGAGGCCGTCGAGCCGCTGCCGAGATGTTTCAGCAAGCGGTGTCCCTTGAGCCGGAAAGCCGCCGTCTCGACGGCTTGCTGCGCCTCGGCCGGCCTGGGCGCGGCGCGGCGGCCGCGATGCACCGCCTCGCGCACCACGCGGCCGATATGCCCGTGGGTGGCGGGCCCCTTGGCCAGAAAGTCATCAGCGCCTGCCTCCAGGGCGCGCACGATCGTTTCCTGGTCGCCCTGCGGCGTCAGGAAAACGATCGGCGGGCACTCTGGGTGTGACTTGAGCTCGCGCAGCAGCGTGAGTCCATCGTCCTGGCCAGGCCGGTGATCGAGAAAGAGCAAATCCCAGCAGACCGGGTCGAAGCCCGGCGGCAGCAAGCCGTCCACCACCGGATCATGACCGACGATGACCGCGCCCGGGTGCGCGGCGGCGACATGGTGTCCCAGCCATGACCGGTAATCGCTGTGGTCATCGATGATCAGGATACGAGGCGACACGGCGGCTCCAGGCTAATCGCGCCCGCTAGGATATACACCTTGGTCGCAGAGTTGCCAGCAGGCGCTCGTCTCGGCTCGCGCGGGATCACGAGCGCAGCGCGAGCACCAGGTCCATGACGTTCGTCCCGGTCGATCCCGTCGCGAGGGCATCCCCGGTCGCGGCGAGGTAGCTGCCGGAATCCGCGCGCGCCAGCGCGGCGCGTGCGTCCAGTCCGAGCGCCGCGCCGCGCTCCACGACCCTGCCATCCGCCCAGCCGCCGGCCGCGCCGCCCGCTCCATCCCGGCCGTCGGTCGCGGCGCACAGCACCAGCGCATCCGCCCGGCCAGCGAGCGCGATGGAAAGCGTCAGCGCCAGGTGGCTGTTGCGCCCGCCCTCGCCAGGAGCCTCGGGCAGGCGCACCGTCGTCTCGCCGGACCAGGCATGCATGCCGGGCCCCGGGTTCGCCAGTGCCGCGAGAATGCACTGGGCCGCCGACTCGACCGGGCCCTGCAGTGGCGCCTCGTGCAGCACGGTCGCCACGCCGGCCGCGCGCGCGACCGCCGCGGCCGCCGCCATCGCTCGAGCGCCATTTGCGATGATCCGGTAATCCACTGCCGCACTGGCGGCGGTGCCGGGTTCGGGCATTGGCACGGGCGCTGCGCGCGACAGCAAGGCCTCGAGCCAGCCCGGCAGCTCCTCGCCCGGACCGTCGGCCGGGCACTTCGCGGGCGCTGTCCACGGGCCCGAGCCGATCACGGCCGGATCGTCCCCCGGCACGTCGGAAATCGCCAGCACGATCACACGTCGCCCCGCGAGTCGTCGTGCGAGCCGCCCCGCCTTCAGGCAGGACAGCCGCGCGCGCACCCGGTTGACCGCGTCGATCGGCAGGCCGCTGGCGAGGAGCCAGCGGTTCATGCGCGCGAGGTCGGCCGCGTGCACGCCCTGGGGCAGCGCCTCGACCAGCGCCGAGCTGCCGCCGGACCACAGGCAAAGCAGGGGCATGTGCGCGGGCAGCGCATCCAGGAAGGCCAGCAAGGCCTGCCCGGCGGCGAGGCTGCGCGCGCCCGGGACCGGGTGATCTCCCAACAGCAGGCGAGCGTGCGCGAGCCCTGGCTCGCCAGGACGCGCGGCGTCGGCCTGCGTGATGCAGAGTGCCTCCCCGACGCGTCCCCCGAGGGCGTCCGCCGCGCCGGCCAGCATCGCAGGCGCGGCCTTGCCGACCGCCAGCACCGGGCAACCCGTCGGCACATCGGCGCTGGCGAGGGCCTCTGCCACCACGCGCCGCCCATCGACGGCCGCGAGCGCCGCCGCGAGACAGCGTTGCAGCAACTCGCGTCCGCCAGCAGCCATCATCCCTCCGCGCCTCTGCGGGCGCGCCTCCGCGCGACCCATCTCCGCGCCTCCGCGCCTCCGCGGGCCGGTCTCCCCAGGCGCCGTCGCGCTGCCCTTACAGGACCTCCATCGCCACCGGCGCCCCCGCATGCCGCCGGTCGCGACTCACCTTGACCCTATCGCTGCGCGCAGCCTCGATCTTGCGCAGGTACTCAGGGGTGATGTCGCCGGTCAGGTACTCGCCGGAGAAGCACGAGGTGTCGAACTCGCGGATGTCTGCATTGTCATGCTGTACGGCGCGCACCAGGTCGTCCAGCGTCTGGTAGATCAGCCAGTCGGCGCCGATCAGCTCCTGCACCTGCTGCTCGCTGCGGCCGTGCGCGATCAGCTCCGACGCGGCCGGCATGTCGATGCCATAGACATTCGGATAGCGCACCGGCGGCGCCGCGGAGGCGAAGTAGACCTTGCGGGCGCCGGCCTCGCGGGCCATGTCGATGATCTGCCGCGAGGTCGTGCCGCGCACCACCGAGTCATCGACGATCAGCACGTTCTTCTTGCGGAACTCCAGGTCGATCGCGTTCAGCTTGCGGCGCACGGATTTCTCGCGCAGCGTCTGGCCGGGCATGATGAAGGTGCGGCCGATATAGCGGTTCTTGATGAAGCCCTCGCGATACTTCACGCCGAGCCGGTGCGCCAGCGGCAACGCGCTGGTGCGGCTCGTGTCGGGCACCGGGATCACGACGTCGATGTCGTGATCCGGAAATTTCTTGATGATGCGGTCGGCCAGGGCCTCGCCCATGCGCAGGCGCGCCTTGTAGACCGAGATGTTGTCGATGATCGAGTCGGGCCTGGCGAAATAGACATACTCGAAGATGCACGGGCTGCGGCGCTCCGCGGGAACGCATTGCCGCGTGTGCAAGCCGCCCTCGAGGTCTATGAACACGGCCTCGCCGGGCAGCACGTCCCGCAGGAGTTCGAAGCCCGCGATGTCCAGCGCCACGCTCTCCGAGGCGAGCATGTGCTCGCGCCGTTCACCGACGTTGCGATAACCGACCACCAGCGGCCTGATCCCGCACGGATCCCTGAGGCCGAGGATGCCCGTGTTCATGATGAGCGCGACGATGGCGTAGCCGCCGCGGCAGCGGCGGTAGATACCCTCCGCCGCGCGGAATATCTCGTCCGGCCCGGGGAATGCGCCGTCCACCTGCTCGAGCTCGTGCGCGAACACGTTCAGCAACACCTCCGAATCGGAGCCGGTGTTCAGGTAGCGGTGGTCCTCGCGGATCACCAGGTCGGCCAGCTCATCCGCATTGGTCAGGTTGCCGTTGTGCGCAAGGCAGATGCCGTAAGGCGAGTTCGTGTAGAAGGGCTGGGCCTCGTCGCGGCTCGAGCTGCCGGCGGTCGGGTAGCGGCAGTGCCCGATCCCCATGGTGCCCGTGAGCTTGAGCATGTGGCGGCGCTGGAACACGTCGCGCACGAGCCCGTTGTTCTTGCGGATGTGAATCCTGTCGTCCGCGGTCACGATGCCGGCCGCGTCCTGCCCGCGGTGCTGCAGCACTGTGAGCGCGTCGTACAAGGCCTGGTTGACCGCGCCGGCGCCAACGATTCCCACGATTCCGCACATTGCTCGCTTACTCCGCCATTGCGTCGCCGAGCTTGTCGAGCCCGGCATCGGTGTATTCCCGGATGGTCCGGGTCAGTTCCGCCGTCTTCGGCACGATGACCGACTCCTCCCACCACTGCTCGCGGTCCATTTCCAGCAGCTGGAACACGATCACCAGGATGCCGACCACCAGCACGCCCCGGCCCGCGCCGAACACCATGCCCAGCGTGCGGTCGGCGCCGGTGAGCCCGGTCTTGCGCACCAGCAGCGCGACGAGGTGGGACAGGAGCGCCCCGGCCAGCAGGGCGCCCAGGAAGACGAGGACGCGCCCCAGCCAGAGTTGCACCGCAGGGGAGCTCACCGAGGCAAGCAGCGGATCAAGCACGCCCGAGAAACGCCACGCCAGCCAGAGCGCCAGGGCCCAGTTCACCAGCGACAGCGCCTCGCGAAAAAAGCCGCGAAAAAAGCCTATGGCGACGGAAACGACAAAGGCGGCCAGCAAGATGTAGTCGACGATTACCATGCTCGGGGCCGCCGCCGGATCAGTCCTCGGCGCGCACGACGCGCGCGCCGCTGTGGCCCGCGGTGCGCAGCCGCGCCAGCAGCCGCTCGGCGGCCTCGCGCTCGGCAACCGGACCGACCCGCACGCGGTGCATTGTCCCCGCGTCCGTCGCGACCCGGGACACGAAGGCTTCGAAGCCCTCGGTCGCGAGGCGACGCTGTAACGCCTGCGCATTCTCAGCCTGCGAGAAGCTGCCCACCTGCACGGTCCATGGCCCCTCCGTGGTCGCCACGGGTTGCGGCGCCTGGCGCTGGGCGGGTTGTTCCGCGGGTGCCGGCGCGGGGCGCGGCGGCGGCTGGGCCGGTTGCTGGGCGGGGCGCGTCTGCTGGGGCTCGGGACGGGTCACCGGGGTCACGGTTTCCTCCGTGGCCGGCCGCTGGACCGCGCCGGCGCCGGGACGTGCCGGCACCGGCTGTGCGCCGTTGCCCGTCTCGACCTGCACCGGCGGCCCGGCGCCCGGATCGAGAGGAATGGTGAAGGTCCGCCCGGGCTGATCCACGGGCGGCAACTCGATGGCCTGCTCGACCGAACGCGACGACTGCGCCGGCCCGTCGAGAAGCCAGGGAATGACGATGATGCCGAGCGCCACGATGACGGTGGCGCCGACGATACGCTCCTTCAGCTGCCGCTCCATATTGCCAGGGTCAAGACGCTGCCCGGCGCTATCCTGTCAGGGGTCCGCAGTATAACTCAAGCCATTCGAGTGCCGGACCTACCGCGTGAAAAGAACCGCACACCACGACCCGGTCGCCCGGCCGGGCCGCGGCGCGGGCCGCCTCGCAGGCATGCCGCACGGACGGGGCTGTCTCGACCGCGGCGCGCACCCGCAGCCCGAGACGTTTTGCCAGCTCCGCTGCATCCAGCCCGCGCGGCGGCGGCAGGGTTACGGCGATCCAGTGGTCGATGCACGGCGCGAGCGCCGACGCCACCGCGGCGGCGTCCTTGTCGGCGAGCATGCCGATGACCGCAAGCGTCCGGCCCGCGCGCGGCGCGGCGGCCAGCGCGCCGGCAAGGACGGCCGCGCCGTCGGGATTGTGCGCGACGTCGAGCCACCACTCGACCTCTCCCGGGACCCGCTGCAGGCGCCCGACGAGTCGCATGCGGCCGAGGGCGCGCGCGACCAGCGCCGACTCTCCACGCAGGGGGGTCAGCCTGTCGAACGCGGCAATCGCGCAGGCGGCGTTGTCCAGCAAGGCCGGGGCGACCAATGGCCCGCGCGGCAGGCCGGGGAACTCCAGCGCAGCGCTGCGCCAGCGCCAGCCCGCGCCGTCCTCGCTCCAGTCGAAGTCGCGGCCGAGCCGCAGCGCACCGTCGCCGGCTGCCCGCAACAACGTGGCCGGCGGATCGCGGTCGCCGATCACCGCCGGGCGACCGGGACGAAAAATGCCGCCCTTTTCCCGGCCGATGCTCTCGCGATCCGGCCCGAGCCACTCGAGGTGATCGAGCCCGATGGAGGTCACGACCGCGACCTCGGGATCGACCGCGTTGACGGCGTCCAGCCGGCCGCCGAGCCCGACCTCCAGCACCGCGAGTTCGACGCGACGGCGCCTGAAGATCTCCAGCGCCGCCACGGTGCCGTACTCGAAATAGCTGAGGCTGGTAGTGCCGCGCGCGGCCTCCACCGCCTCGAAGGCAGCAACCAGTTCCGCGTCGCCGGCGTCCGCGCCATCGACCCGGATGCGCTCGTTGTAGCGCAGCAGGTGTGGCGAGGTGTAGGCGCCGGTAGCCAGGCCGGACTCGAGCGCGAGCGCCTCCAGGGTTGCCACGCAACTGCCCTTGCCGTTCGTGCCGCCGACCGTGACGATACGAAAGGGGGGGCGCTCGAGGCCCATGGCCGCGAGCACGCTGCGGATGCGGTCCAGGCCGAGCTCGATCTCCCTGGGGTGGAGCTGCGCCTGCCAATCCAGCCAGGCGGCAAGGTCGCGACGCACCCGGCGCCGCTCAGCCCTGCTGCTGCATCGGGCGGCCGGTCAGCATCGACAGCAGGCGCGCGATGCACTCGCGCAACTCGCGCCGGTCCACGATCATGTCGAGCGCGCCGTGCTTGAGCAGGAACTCGCTGCGCTGGAAGCCCTCGGGCAGCGTCTCGCCGACGGTCTGCTGGATCACGCGCGGTCCAGCGAAGCCGATCAGGGCCTTCGGTTCCGCAATGTTGATATCCCCGAGCATCGCGAGACTGGCGGACACGCCGCCGGTGGTGGGGTCCGTCATCACCGAGACGTAGGGCATGCCCGAATCGCCGAGGCGCCGCAGCGCGGCGGCGGTCTTGCTCATCTGCAGCAAGGAGTACAGGCCTTCCTGCATCCGCGCGCCGCCGCTCGCCGAGAAGCACACCAGCGGCATGCGCTCCTCGCAGGCGGCGTCGGCCGCGCGCCGGAAACGCTCGCCCACGACCGAGCCCATCGAGCCGCCCATGAACTGGAACTCGAAGGCGCACGCGGTCACACGCAGACCCATCAGCGCCCCGGTCATCGCGACCATCGCGTCCGTCTCCCCGGTCGCCTTCTGCGCCTGGGTGAGGCGATCACGATAGCGCTTGCTGTCGCGGAACTTCAGCGGGTCCTCGGGCTGCAGCGCGGCGCCGATCTCGCGGCCGGAACCCGGGTCCAGGAACAGCTTGAGCCGCGTGCGCGCGCTGATGCGCATGTGGTAGTCGCACTTGGGGCAGACATACAGGCTGCGCTCCACCTCGGCCCGGTAGAGCACGGCGTCGCAGGCCGCGCACTTGGTCCAGAGCCCCTCGGGCACGGAACGGCTGCGGCCCTGGGTCCCGCCCTGGGTCTTGATCCGCGACGGCATCAGTTTGTCGAACCAGTTCATGCCCTACCCTCGTGCCCGGAGCCACACCCCGGCTGGCAGCGCAGCATGCCGCGCGGGCCGGAGACAGGGAAGCGATGATAAACGATGGCTCGCATCCGGTCGCACGGTCACGGGGCAAACGGCCCGGGACGGTCCGCGGGCGGCATCTGCAGCAACTCGCCGTAGTCGACGTGGACCAGGTACAGGCCCTCGGCCGGCGCCGTGGCGCCACCCTGGCAACGGTTGCGTCCCTCGAGCACCTCGGCGACCCAGTCCTCCGGCCGATCTCCCCGGCCTACCGCGGCGAGCGTCCCGACGATGTTGCGCACCATGTGGTGCAGGAAGGCGTTGGCGGTGATGTCCAGCCGCAAGAACCCGTCGCGGCGCACGACGGACAGGTGCTCGACGCGGCGCGTTGCGCTCTTCGACTGGCATTCGGCGGCGCGAAACGCGGAAAAATCATGCTCGCCGACCAGCACCTGCCCGGCAGCATGCATGCGCACCGCATCGAGCGGCCGATGCACCCACCAGGCCCGGTGACGCCAGAGCGCGGAACGCGTGTCGCGGTTCAGGAGCAGGTAGCTGTAGCTGCGCGCCCGCGCCGAGAAGCGCGCATGGAAACCCTCCGGCGCCTCCCTGGCCCAGCGCAAGGAGATGCCGGGTGGCAGGTGGGTATTGGCGCCCAGCACCCACGAGCGCAGGCTGCGCTGCGCCGAGGTGTCGAAATGCGCCACCTGCCCGGTGGCGTGCACGCCCGAATCGGTGCGCCCCGCGCCGATCACGTGCACGGGATGGTCCGCAACCCCGGACAGCGCCCGCGCGAGCGCGTCCTGGACGCTCGGCCCGTCTTTCTGCGCCTGCCAGCCGAACAGGCCGACGCCGTCGTACTCCACGCCGACGGCAATCCTCTGCACGGCGGCGTCCGCCTGCATGGTCAGATCCCGCCGGCCAGCAGGCAGGCCGCCGCGCCCGCCGCGAGCAACAGCCAGTCGCGGGCGCCCGGCCGGCGCAGCACCGCGAGGCGCGCCTCGCGCGGCGCGCCGGCTACGCCCGTCTCGATGTCCCGGACGAGCATGGCGGCGGCGTCGCCCCACCCTGCGACACCCCGGCGGATGCCCTGCGTGGCGGCCGCATGCGCGACGCGCTCGGCCGTCAATGGCACCGCATCCAGGGTCAGCGCGAGCCGCCGCGCGAACACGCCAGTGTCGACGCCGAGCCGAGCGAGGGGACTCAGGAGCATCACGAGCCCGGCCGCCATCTGCGGCACCTCGGTGCGTCGCCGCAGCAACTCGACCGCCGTTACCAGCACGACCAGCACGCCGCTGCGGCGCAGCGCCGTGTCCAGCTCGTGCCACGAGGGCAGATACCAGGGACGCCCGGCCAGGCCGGGCTCGGGCGCCAGCCAGAGGTAGATGATGACGATCGACAGGAGCAGCCAGCGGATCCGGCGCAGCGCCCGGAGAATCCCGCGCAGCGTGTCCGCACCGGCGGCGGCCGCGCCGAGCAGCAGCAGGGCGAGCACGAGACCCATGGCCGCAAGCGAGTAGCGAAACAGCATCCCGGCCAGCACCAGCAGCAACAGGATGCGAAACGCCGGATGCAGCCCGGGGGAGGCCGCATCCGGCGTGTCGCCGCCGGGAACCCGGTGCATGTCCTCAGTCGAGGCTGTCGAGGAGCTGACGGGCCTCTGCGCGCTGCGCCTCATCGCCCTCTTCGACGACCTCGCCGAGGATGCTCCGCGCGCCGTCGGGATCGCCCATGTCAAGGTACGCCCGGGCGAGGTCGAGCTTCGTGGCCACCTCGTTCATCTCGGCGGGCGGCAGCTCGGCAGTATCCCCGACCTCGGGCTCGGGTACCGGCTCCGGCTCGGCCTCGATGCGGGTCGATTCCTCGGCCTCCTCTGCTGCGAGGTCCACGTCAGCCTTGAGCGCCTGGGTGAGCTCGTCGAGGCCCAGATCCGCATCGTCATCCTCGAAGCCGCTGACCGCGGTGGTCGGCCCCTCCTCGGAGATTTGAACCTTCTTGATCTGGGTGTGATCGGCATCGTCCTCTTCTTCTTCGAAGCCCCCGAAACCGGTCACGGTCGGCGGCTCGTCATCCTCGAACTCCCAGCCTTCGGCCGTCTGCGTCGGCGCCTCGCTGGCGCCACGCACGTTCGGCGCTTCCAGCATCATCGTGCCGCCGTCATCTTCCGGCTCGGGGATTTCGGCCTCGCCCTCGTCGGCAGGCCCCGGCCCGCGCGGCACATCCGCGCCGAGCGCGCGCTCGAGGTCTTCCCCGGCGTCCTCATCCGGGAACTCGGGTGCGCGCTCCGCGAGATCCTTGAGCGCATATTCGCCCGTCGCGCCGAGGTCGAGATCCATGCCGAGCTCCTCGAGATTGAGCTCGGCCGTCTGGTCGGGAGCGATGTAGTCGTGCCCGGGTGCCGGCTGCTCACGCGTGTCGCCGAGCGCCTGGGATGGCTCCTCCGCCCCGCCGACATCGAAATCCAGCCAGTCCTTGGAGGCATCAGGGCGCTCGCCGAGCAAGTGCTCGCCGGAACTCTCGTCGCCCAGGTCGAGATCGATTGTGCCCGCCGCGGCCACCTCGAACATGGGCTCGCCGGGGCAGATCTGGCGACCCATGATGCCGATCTTGGCCCAATCCGCTGCCGCGGCCTCATCGTCCATTTCCCTGATCGCCTTCGCGTGAACGAGGAATTCCTCGCCATTGCCCCAGACGAAACAGATGTCCAGCAGCTTGCGCCGCAGGTCGTACCGGTCGGGCTCGCGCTCGACCGCCTTCCTGACGATCTCGGCGGCCTGGTCGTAGAGGCCGTAGGCCATGTGAAAATCGGCTTCCGCCATCGGGTCCGACGGGTCCAGGTTGACAGCGGACTCGCCGGCGATCGTGTCTTCGAACGGATACTGGTATTCATCGTCGTCGGAGCGCGCCTCGACGTCCGGCGCCTTCCGCGGGGCCGCCGGGGCCAAGGGCGCCGGGGGTGGCGGCGAACTCATGGGCGGTTCCGATTCCTCCACCAGGATGGAACCTCGCGTGTCGCCGCGCCCGGGCTGCGGCTCGATCTTCAGGCCGGCCGCGCCGGCCGCGGCAAGCTTGCCGCCGCCGTCATCCAGCCTGCCCCAGGTTCCGGTTTCGGCCAGGTCCTCTTCGATCGAGCGCTCCTGCTCCCTGCGACCCCGCAGGAAAACGCCGACCGCGGCCGCGATCACGACCACTGCCAGCAGCACCCAGAGCCAGAGGCTCCCGAGCAGCCCGAAGACCCGGTCCATCAGCGTTGGCGCCGGGGCAGGGGCGGGCGTGGGCGCAGGTGCGGCTGCCTCAGGGGCCGGCGCCACCGGGGCATCCACCGGCGCGACCACCGCACCCTCCGCCTCGAGCTCCGCCAGGCGCGCCTGCAGCGCGGCGATCTCGGCGTCCCTGACCTCCATCAGGCGCCGGCTCTCCGCGAGCTCGGTGCGCAGATCCTGCACGGCCTCCAGCAACTCCGGTGCGGGCGCGACCGGATCACGCGCCGTCTCGGTCACCGGGGCCGGGGGCCGCGCGGTTTCGACCGGTGGCGCGAGCTCGAGACGGCGCGCCACCGGCGCCGCCGCCGGCGCCGCGTCGCGCCAGGAGTCCGTCTGGCGGCGCACCTCGGCGGTCGCTTCACCCCCGGACAGCGCGGCCATCTGTTCACGACTCGGCACCCGCAGGACCGTACCGGCGAGCAAGCGGTTGATGTTGCCGTCAAAAGCCTGGGGATTCTCCCGGAACAACGCCACCATCAACTGGTTGGTGGAGATCCCGTCGTCGGGACGCACCCGTTGCGCGATCGCCCACAGCGTGTCGTTGCGCTGCACCGAGTACTCGGTGCGCACCGGGGCCGGCGCGGCCAGCGGCGCGGGCGCCGGCGCGGGACGCGCGACCGGGGTCGGCTCGGGCCGTGGGGCTTCGACTGCGGGGGCCGGTGCGGGGGCCGGCGCGGGGGTGGGGGCCGGCGCGGGCGCAGACACGGGCTCGACCTCGGGTCCCGGCATGAAAATCGGCGGGTCGAGCAGCACGGTGTACTCGCGCACGATTCTGCCCCCGCTCCACCGCGCTTCGACGAGGAAGGTCACGAACGGCTCGATCATCGGCCGCGACGAAGTGACCTGCACGATCGCGGTGGCGGGCCCCGCGGGGCGCACCTGGAAGCGCAGGTCGTCGAAGTATTCCGGGCGGTCCACGCCGGCGCGCTCGAAGGCCTCCGGTGCCGCCAGCTGGACGCGCAGGGTCTCCAGCTCGGCGGGCGAGGACACGTTAAGCGCGATCTCCGCATTCATCGGCTGATTCAGGTATGAGTTCAGCCGGATATCGCCGAGCCCGAGCGAAAAGGCCACGCCCGGCGCGAGGATGAACGAGAGCAGCCCGAGAAAAAACAGCTTGCGCGACATTGTCACTCCCTGCATGCGAACCCGCGCGACAGCGCACCGGGCGCCGCTCGACCTTAGCGCTTGGTGGTGAGAAAACACATTATGACAAAGGCAGGACTATAAGCTCACAGATATTTTTTTACAAAAGTTTCAGCGATCTGGACACTGTTCAGCGCGGCGCCCTTGCGGATGTTGTCGGCCACGACCCACATGCTCAGGCCGCGCGGATGAGAAATGTCCTCGCGGATCCGCCCCACCCAGACCGCGTCGGCGCCACTCGCCTCGGTGGCCGCCGTCGGATAACCGCCCGGCACGCGGCGGTCGAGCACGGTAACGCCGGGCGCCTTGCGCAGCAGGCGGCGCGCCTGCACGGCGGTGATCTTTTCGACGGTCTCCAGGTGCACGGCCTCGGAATGCCCGAAGAAAACCGGGACCCGGACGGCCGTCGCATTCACCCCGATCTCGGGATCCGCGAAGATCTTGCGCGTCTCCCAGCTCATCTTCATTTCTTCGCGCGTGTAACCGTTGTCCTCGAACACGTCGATCTGCGGCAGCGCGTTGAACGCGAGCTGCCGCGGCGACAGGATCTCGCCAAGCGGACGGCCGTTCATCAGCGCTCCGGTCTGGCGGGCCAGTTCCTCGACCATGCGACGGCCCGCGCCCGACACCGACTGGTAAGTCGCGACGTTGATCCGGGTGATGCCCACCGCGTCATAGATCGGCTTGAGCGCAACGACCATCTGGATCGTCGAGCAGTTGGGGTTGGCGATGATGTTGCGCACGCGCGCGCCGTCGAGCGCCTCCGGGTTGACCTCCGGCACGACCAGCGGCACGTCGTCGTCGTAGCGGAAGCACGAGGTGTTGTCGATGACCATCGCGCCGGCTGCCGCCGCGCGCGGCGCGTGTTCCCTGGAAACGGATCCGCCGGCGGAGAAGAGCGCGAGGTCCACGCCCGCGAAATCGTGGCTGGCGAGATCACGGACGACGTGCCCGGTGCCGCCGAAGCGGATCCTGGTGCCGGCCGAGCGCTCGCTCGCGAGCAGGTGCAGCTCGCGGACCGGAAATTTGCGCTGCTCGAGACAGGCGAGCATGGCCTCGCCCACGAGGCCCGTTGCGCCCACGACCGCCACCGAATACCCGTTCTTGTCGCTCATTCCCCGTCCCGCCTGTTGTGCCGACCCCGATCGATGTCTGCTTGCGCCAGGCCCCGCCAGGCCACCAGCATGGCGAGCCCCGCCACCGCAGCCGCCCCGGTCCATGCGCCCGCGGGCCCCGCCACCGCCCAGGCATAGCCGCTGCCCAGGCTACCCAGCGCGCCGCCGATCCCGAACCCCACCGCACTGTACAACGCCTGCCCCCTGCCCTGCAGCCGACCGCCAAACGCCCGGTGGATCAGCAGCACCGCCACGGCATGAAAGAGGCCGAATGCCGCCATGTGCAGGGTCTGGGCAAACAGCAACAGCGGCAGCGAGCTCGCCGCCCAGCCGGTAAGCAGCCAGCGCAGCGAGGAAACGCCGAGCGCGAAAACAAGCAATGCGCGCGAACCATGACGCTCGATCAGTCGCGGAGTATAGATAAACATCACCACCTCGGCAGCCGCGCCCCAGGCCCACAACAGGCCGGCCGCGCCCGTGCCATAACCCAGCTGGTCGAGATAGATGGTGAAGAACACGTAATAGGTGCCGAAAGCAGCCTGTTGCAGGACGCAGACGACGAGCAGCGCCAGGACCCACGGGCGACGCAGGACGGTCCAGAGGCGTTGCTCCGGTTGCCTGCCGCGTTCGGCCGGCGGCGCGGGCACGCGCCAGACGGCGACCGCGGTGGCGGCGACCAGCAGCAGCAGCACCAGCGGCACCGCCGAGACCCGATCTGCGTCGAACACGACGCCGCCGACGACGACCGCGAGGATAAACCCGACCGACCCCCAGAGCCTGACCAGCCCATAGCGATGGGGCTGGTCCCCGAGGTGGCTGAGGGTCGTGGCCTCGAACTGGGGCAGCAGGCCGCTCCACGGCAGCGCGAAGGCGGCAAGCGCAAGGGCGACCGCGATGAAACCGGACGCGCCCAAAAGCAGCGCGGCGCCGCCCGCGGCAAGCAGCACCCCGACCCTGAGGGTCAGGTCGCGCCGCCCGCTGTGATCTGCGGCCCAGCCCCAGAGGCCGGGGGCAAGCACGCGCATCGCCATCGGGATCGCCATGAGCTGCCCGATCGCGACGGCGCCGAAGCCCTCGCGCTGCAGGTGGAGGGAGAAAAACGGCACGAACACGCCGATCGCGCCGAAATAGCACAGGTAGAAAACCGACAGGCGTGAATACAGTCCGCCCGGCCCGCCGCGCGGCGCCATCGCGGCCGTCGGCTCAGCCCGGGGCATCGGGGATCAGCGGCGCTCCCGGCACGACACCCGCGTTCTGCCCCCGGTCCCTGAGCACGTGATCCATGAGCACCAGCGCAAGCATCGCTTCCGCGATCGGCGTCGCCCGCACGCCCACGCAAGGATCGTGGCGCCCCGTCGTGATGACCGTAGCGGCCTCCCCGCGCACGTTGACCGTGCGTCCGGGCAGGCGCAGGCTGGAAGTCGGCTTCAAGGCCATGCTGACGCGAATCGCCTGGCCCGAGGAAATGCCGCCGAGCGTCCCGCCGGCGTGATTGGAGAGGAAGCCCTCCGGCGTCATCTCGTCGCGGTGCTCCGTGCCCTTCTGCTCCACCACCGCGAAGCCGTCGCCGATCTCGACCGCCTTGACCGCATTGATGCCCATCATCGCGTGCGCGATGTCGGCGTCCAGCTTGTCGAACACCGGCTCGCCGAGGCCCGGCGGCACGCCAGTGGCGATCACGTTGACGCGCGCCCCGATCGAGTCGCCGGACTTGCGCAGCCGGTCCATGTAGGTCTCGAGCTCCGCGACGCGCGCAGGATCCGGACAGAAGAACGGGTTGTCATCGACGCTGTCGAGATCGACCGGCTCGAGCGCGATCGGCCCGAGCTGCGCGAGCCAGCCGCGGATGTCGATCCCGAGGCGGGTAGCGAGGTACTTGCGCGCGATGGCGCCCGCCGCAACCCGCATGACGGTCTCGCGCGCGCTGGAGCGGCCGCCGCCCCGATGGTCACGGAAGCCGTACTTGCGCGCCCAGGTGTAGTCGGCGTGGCCCGGCCGGAACAGCTCGGCGAGCTTCGCATAATCCTTCGACTTCGCATCGACGTTCTCGACCACAAGGCCGATCGGCGCGCCGGTGGTCAGGCCCTCGTAGATGCCCGACATGATGCGCACCTGGTCAGGCTCGCGCCGCTGGCTGACGTGGCGCGACTTGCCGCTGCGGCGCCGCTCGACGTCGCGCTGGATGTCTTCCTCGTCGAGCGCCAGGCCCGGCGGGCAACCGTCGATGATGCAGCCCAGCCCGGGGCCATGGCTCTCGCCGAAGGTGGTGACGGTGAACAGTCGACCGAAGCTGTTGCCAGACATCAGGGCAGCTCCTCGGCGGTCAGCAGGAACACGCCGCCGTCGCCGCGCGAGAACTCGAGCCAGGTAAACGGCAGTTGGGGCCAGGCGGCCACCACCGCCTCGGCAGAATCGCCGACCTCGACCACCAGCACGCCGCCGGGGTGCAGGTGGGCGCGGGCGTGGGCGAGGATCCGCGCGACCACATCGAGTCCCTCCGGCCCAGAGCGCAGGCCGAGCTCCGGCTCGTGGGCGTACTCGGGCGGCAGCCCCGCCAGCTCGACATCGCTGACGTACGGCGGGTTGCTGACGATGAGATCGTAGCGCCGTCCCGCCACAGGCGCCCACAGGTCGCCCTCGAACAACGTCACCTGTTCTTCGACGCCGTGGCGCTCGACGTTGCTCCGCGCCACTTCAAGCGCGTCCGGCGACAACTCCACGGCGTCGACCGTCGCGCCGGGCAAGGCAAACGCACAGGCAATCGCGATGCAGCCGCTGCCCGTGCACAGGTCCAGCACCCCTGTCACGCGGTCCGCCTCCAGCCAGGGCGCGAAGCCCGCATCGATCAGCTCGGCAAAGGGGGAGCGCGGAATCAGCACGCGCCGATCCACGAAAAACGGCAGGCCGGCGAACCAGGCCTCGCCCGTCAGGTAGGGCGCTGGCACGCGCTCCACGATGCGGCGCTCGATGAGCTCGAGCACGGCCTCTTTCTCTGCCAGGGTGAGGCGCGCAGCGTAGAACTCGCGCGGCAGGTCGTGGCCAAGGTGGAGCGCATGGCGCACCAGCACCAGCGCCTCGTCGACGGGATTGTCGGTGCCGTGACCGTAGTGCAGCCCGGCGGCCGAGAAGCGGCTGGCGCCCCAGCGGACGAAATCCGTGATGGTCTCCAGACTGTGTAGGGCCTGCTCGCTGGGGCTCACGCGCGATCTCTCCCTTCGCCTGACGGGGGTGCGAAGGCCGCCATCATAACCGAGCGGACGGACGATGGCGGGACCTGCGGGCGGCTGTGAGATAATCGTCCGCATGTCACGGAACACCTTCATCGCCGTTGCGATCGTGCTCGCGATCTCCGCCGCGGTCGCGGGCGCCTGGTTCGCCGCGCACCTGGGCGCGCCACAACTGCCGGAACATGCCCGTGTCCTGTCGACACCCCGTCCGGTGCCCGACGTGCCCGGCGTCGACCACACCGGCACCGCGTTCGGCCGCGCCGACCTGGAGGGCCGCTGGACGATTGCCTTCTTCGGCTTCACGTACTGCCCGGACATCTGCCCGGCGACGCTCCACGTGCTTGCCGGCGCGCGCCGCCTGCTGGACGACCTGCCGGACGGAGACCGGCCGGAAGTCGTCATGCTCTCGGTGGACCCGGGCCGCGACACGCCCGAGCGGCTCGCGGAGTACGTGCCGTTCTTTCATCCGGAGTTTCGCGGCGTCACGTTCGAGGCCCAGCACCTTCCCGAGCTGGCCCGCGCCTTTGGCGCGGCCTATGCCTATTCAGCGCTCGGCGAGGACGGTTACACCGTCGACCATACCGCCTCGCTGTTCCTCGTCGATCACCAGGCGCGCGTCGCCGCAGTATTCCCCACGCCGCACACGGCCGAGGGCATCGCCACCGACCTGCGCCGCATCATCAAGCTGGAGACCGCCCGATGAGACTGACCATCCTCGCGCTCACCGCCCTGCTGTGGGGCTGCGCCCCCGACTCGGCGCCACCCGCATCGCCGCCGCCCACGCCCTCGGCGACCGCCCCCCAGCCCGCCACGGCCGGCCCGGCAGTCACTGATGCCTGGGTGCGACAGGTGCCGCCCGCCGCGCGCATGACGGCCGGCTACCTGAATGTCTACAACCCGGGCCCGGACGAGCTGGTCATCGTCGGCGTCGAAAGCCCGTTGTTCAATTCGATCGAGTTGCATGGCACGTTCGTGGTGGATGGCGTCGCGCGGATGCGCCACCAGGAGACGGTCACCGTCGCTCCCGGCGAGACCGTGCGCTTCGAGCCCGGTGGCCTGCACCTGATGCTGATGCAGCCTGTCGACGGCATCCCGTCGAGCGGCGCCATCGAGATGTCGCTGGTGCTCGATGAGGGCGAGCGCCTCGAGTTCCTCGCGCCGGTCGGCCAGCCGGGGGGCTGATGGGCGGACAGCTGTTCGCCTGGCTCCAGCGCCTGCTGCCCCAGCATGCGCTGTCGCGCTTCATCGGCTGGCTCGCGCTGCTGGAGCAGCGCGCGGTCAAGAACTTCCTCATCCGCGGCTTCATGGTCATGTTCAAGGTGAACATGGATGAGGCTGCGGAGCCGGAACCGACGGCCTATCCGACCTTCAACGCCTTCTTCACGCGGGCGCTCGCGCCGGGCGCTCGCGGCGCGCCGAAGGACCCTGCGGCGCTCGCCTGCCCCGTCGACGGGACGGTGAGCGAGAGTGGCCCGCTGGAGGCGGGCCGGCTGCTGCAGGCGAAGGGCTTCAGGTACGAGCTGACCACCCTGCTGGGCGGCGAGACGCCCGATGCGCTGCTGCGCGGCAGCTTCGCGACCATTTACCTGGCCCCATGGAACTACCATCGCATTCATGCGCCGGCCGACGGCCGCCTGGTCGAAATGCGCTACCTGCCGGGCGCCCTGTTCAGCGTCAACCGCGCCACCGTCGGCGCGGTGCCGCGGCTGTTTGCCCGCAACGAGCGCGTCGCCTGCCTGTTCGAGACCGACTTCGGCCCGCTGGCGTTCGTGCTGGTCGGCGCGCTGAACGTGGGCTCGATCGCCACCGTCTGGGCCGGCCAGGTCGCACCCGGGCCCGACCGGCAGGCCTCGACCTGGCGCTACCCGGGGAAAGGCCCGGGCTCGGTGCAGCTGGCGCGCGGCGCGGAACTCGGGCGCTTCAACATGGGCTCGACGGTGATTGTCGTGCTGCCCGAGGGCGGCCCGCGCTTCGCGCCGGAAATCACCGCCGGGAACAGGGTCCGCGTCGGCCAGCTGCTCGCCCGCTGACGCCGCTCAGCCGCCCGTGCTCCGGGGAGGGGCCGTGGCCCAACCCCGCTACAGGACCCGCGCGAGGCGCTCCAGCCCGGCGAGATCCGCTGCGTCGAAGCGTTCCGGCTCGGGGCTGTCGATATCCAGCACCCCGAAGATCACGCCGCCGGAATCCATCAGCGGCACGACGATCTCCGCGCGCGAGGCCACGTCGCAGGCGATGTGCCCCGGGAAGGCGTGCACGTCAGGCACGAGCTGGCTGCGCGCAGCCGCGACGGCCGTGCCGCATACGCCCCGCCCCACCGGGATGCGCACGCAGGCCGGCTTGCCCTGGAAGGGACCCAGCACCAGTTCGTCGCCCTGCAGGAAATAGAAGCCTGCCCAGTTGATCCGCGGCAGCGCGTGGAAGATCAGCGCGGCGATATTCGCGGCGTTCGCGACCCGGTCCGGCTCGCCCTCGACCAGCGCCCGCGCCTGGGCCTCGAGTTCGGCGTAGAAGCGGGGCTTGTCGCTGTAGTCGGGGCCGGCGAGGTCATGCATGGAAAGGACTCAGGGGGACATTGCTGAAAAGGGGATTTCAGCAATGTCCCCATGGAAACGCCAGCACCTCGTCGATATGCGAGGCGCCAGCAAGAATCATGACGAGGCGGTCGAAGCCGAGCGCAACGCCCGCGCAGGCGGGCAGGCCGTGCGCAATCGCGGCCAGCAGGCGCCGGTCCATCGGCGGTTCGGCGAGCCCGCGCGCGCGGCGCGCGGCGAGGTCGGCCGCAAAACGCGCCGCCTGCTCCGCGGCATCGGTGAGCTCGTGGAACCCGTTCGCAATCTCCATGCCGCCGAGGAACAGCTCGAAGCGCTCGGCGACCGGCGGCTCGCCGGGCCTGATGCGCGCCAGCGCCGCATGGCTTGCAGGAAAGTCATAGATAAAGGTGGGCCGGGCCGGATCGAGGGCCGGCTCGACGATCGTGGCCAGCGCCAGATCCAGGCAGGCGTCGCGATCCTCGCCGAGGTCGCCCGCCACGGCCACGCCATGAACTGCCAGGCTGCGCAGGATTTCCCCGGGACCCGCGGTGAACGGATCGAAGCCCGCATGTCGCATGAAGGCCTCCCCGTAACTGAGGCGCAGCCCCTCACCCGGCATCCGGCCCTCGCCGGCCAGGCTCCGCACAAACGCCTCCACCTCGTCCATCAGCGCAGCGGCATCCCAACCCACGCGGTACCACTCCAGCAGCGTGAACTCGGGATTGTGCCGTTGCCCGCACTCGCCCCCGCGGAACACGCGCGCCAGCTGCCAGATGTCCCCCGAGCCCGACGCCAGCAGGCGCTTCATCGGGAACTCGGGCGAGGTGTGCAGCCAGCCCAGCGGAGCGCCGCCGGGCCGCTGCGCCACGAGGCTCTCGAGATGCAGGTCGGTCGCTGCAGCCGCGGACAGCTGCGCCGTCTCGACCTCGAGCACGCCCCGCGCGGAGAAGAACGCGCGCGTCCGCTCCAGCAGGCGCGCGCGCAACCGCAGCGTCTCGATCGACGCCGACGGCCGCCAGTCGCTGTCCTTACTTGACCCGGGAAACGTAGGCACCGGTGCGCGTGTCGATGCGGATCACCTCACCCTGCTCGATGAACAGCGGCACCCGCACCACGGCGCCGGTCTCCAGCTTGGCCGGCTTCTGGCCGCCGGTGGCGGTGTCGCCGCGGACGCCCGGATCCGTTTCCACGATCGTGAGCTCGACGAAATTCGGCGGGGAAACCAGCAGCGGCTGACCGTTCCAGAGGGTGACCTGGCAGAAATCCTGCTCCTTGAGCCAATCCTTCGCCTCGCCCACCACCTTTGCATCGGCCGCATGCTGCTCGAAGGTACCCGGCACCATGAAGTGCCAGAACTCGCCGTCGTAGTACAGGTACTGCATGTCCGTGTCCATGACGTCGGCGCTCTCCACCGACTCGTTGGACTTGAAGGTCTTTTCGTTTACCCGGCCGGTCTTCAGGTTGCGGATGCGCACGCGATTGAAGGCCTGGCCCTTGCCGGGCTTGACGAACTCGTTCTCGAGGATGACGCAGGGGTCGCCGTCGAGCAGGATCTTCAAGCCGGACTTGAACTCGTTGGTACTATAGTTCGCCATTAATATTCCCGCGGGTGGGCTGTCTGTGGAAAGCATTGCAGCTAATCGGACGATGATACCGCCCGATGTGGCGACGCGTCACTTCGAATCGTGGCGCAGGGAACTCGCTACGGCGGTGACCGATCCCGACGAGCTGCTGCGTCTCCTCGAGCTGGACCCCGCCCTGCTGCCGGCCGCGCGGCAGGCGGCGGCCCGCTTCGGATTGCGGGTGCCGCGCGCCTTCGTCGCGCTGATGCGGCGCGGCGATCCGCGTGATCCATTGCTGCTCCAGGTCCTGCCGCTTGCCGCCGAGCTCGCCGCACAGCCGGGATTCGGTCCCGACCCCGTCGGCGACCTCGCGGCCCTGCACGCACCGGGCCTGCTCTCCAAGTACCGCGGCCGTGCGCTGCTGATGACCACCGGGGCCTGCGCGGTCCATTGCCGCTATTGTTTTCGGCGGGAGTTCCCGTACGAGGACGGCGCCCTGACCCCCGCCCGACTCGCGACAGCCATCGAGGCGCTGGCCGCCATGCCGGAGCTCGAAGAGGTGATCCTCTCCGGCGGCGATCCGCTGGCATTGCCGACGGCGCGACTCGCGCGCGTCAGCGACGCGCTCGGCGCGCTGCCGGGGCTGCGCAGGCTGCGCATCCACACGCGCACTCCCATCGTGCTGCCCACACGCGTGGACGCCCCGCTGCTCGACTGGCTGCGCGGCCTGCCCTGGCGCCCGGTCATCGTGCTGCATGCCAATCATCCGCGCGAGCTGTCGGCGGACGTGCGCGCGGCCATCGCGCTGCTCGCGGCAAGCGGAGCGACGCTGCTGAACCAGTCCGTGCTGCTCAGGGGGGTGAACGACGACGAGGACACGCTCGCGGAGCTCTCGGTCGGGCTGTTCGATGCGGGCGTGCTGCCCTACTACCTGCATCTCCTGGATCGCGTCACGGGGACAGCGCACTTCGACACCGCCCAGGACGAGGCCGCGCGGCTGCATGCGGGGCTGCTGCGCCGGCTGCCCGGCTACCTCGTCCCGAAGCTCGTGCGCGAGGTCGTGGGCGCCGCTTCCAAGCTGCCGCTGCCCGCGACTGGCCATCCGGAGAGCGGGTGCTAGAATGCGACGCCGGCCCGCCGGGCGCGAGGATCAAGAATTGAGCGAAACAACCGCCGTCCCGGTGATCGTGATCAGCCGGCATGAAGACAATGCCGAGACCGTCAATCGCGTGCTGCGCAACAGCGGTCGGGCCGCACATGTGCTGCGGCTCGACGACGCCGGCGACCTCGCGGAACACCTGGTTCTGCACGGGTGCGAAATCCTGGTGGTCTTCGCCGACGAGAGCGAGAACCTGCTGATCACCGCGTCTGCGGTGCTGGATGCGACCGGCCTGGATGTGCCGCTGATCAGCTGCCGCAAGGAGCTGGATGAGGACGCGATCGCCGCGGATATCGCGTGCGGGGCGCAGGACGCCGCCAGCCTGCAACGGCCCGACCGCCTGACCGCGGTCCTCGAGCGCGCGCTGCGGCTTGGGCGCCTGGATCGCGCGCTGCGGGGCGCCATCTCCAGCGCCTCGAGTTATCGCGAGCAGCTGCGGCGCGTGGTGGCCGGCACGGCGGATGCCCTCGCACACGTCGGCGAAGGCATCGTGCTCGATGCGAACCGCGCCTGGGTGCAGCTGTTCGGCTTCGACGACGAGGAAGAACTGGCCGGTTACACCTTCATGGACCTGTTTCCGGCCGAGGACCGGCCCGCAATCAAGGGCGCGCTGGTCGCGTGCGCGCAGGGACGCTGGCCACAGCAGGGCATCAAGGCCACCGGCATCACGCAGCATGACAAGCCCGTCGCCGTGTTGCTCGAGATGGAACCCGCCAGCTTCGACGAGGAGCCCTGCGTCCGGGTGCGGATCCCGGCGCGCGCCGAGGAGGACGACGAGGCGCTGGCGGAGCGCCTGAACGCCGTATTGCGGCTGGACCAGGGCACCGGGCTCTATGGTCGCCGCTACTTTCTTGAGCGGCTCGCAGAGCAACTCGCCGCGGATCCGCCGGCGGGCGTGCAGGCGCTGGTGCTGTTCGCGCTCGATGATCTTCCCAACGTGCAGCGCCAGGTCGGCGCACGCGGCCTCGACATGGTGCTCGCCGGGCTTGCCGACCTGTTGCGGGACTCGGTGCAGGCACGTGATCTTTACGGGCGCCTCGGCACGGCCGAGTTTGGCGCGCTGGTGGCCCGCGGGACGCGGCGCGATCTGAAGGCCTGGGCCTCGAGCATCGTCAGCAAGGTCGGACGCACGCTGTTCGAGGCAGGCGGCAAATCCGTGTCGCTGTCGGTCAGCGTCGGGATCGCGCGCGCGGATCGTCGCGGCCTGGACCTGGATGCGCTGCACGCGGAAGCGAGCTCCGCGCTCGCCAGGGCCGGGGAATTGGGCCCCGGCCAGGTGGTCACGAGCAGCCAGGAGGCGGACGCCACCCAGATGGAGGAGTTCGACGAGCTCTGGGTCAAGCGCATCAAGAAGGCACTGCTCGAAAACCGCTTCCGGCTGGCAGACCAGCCGATTGCCAATCTCAGCGGCGAGCCGAAAGAGCTGTGTGACCTGTTCGTGCGCATGATCGACGAGCAGGGCGATGAAGTCCTGCCTGCCCAGTTTATCCAAGCGGCTGAACGCAACCGGCTGGTGAAGAATATCGATCGCTGGGTCATCGGCGCGGCGATCTCATTCTGCCTGGCGCGCCCGTCGGCAACGGTGTTCGTGCGCCTGTCCAGAGACACGATGCTCGACGCGATGCTGCCCGCCTGGCTTGAGACCTGTCGCAAGAATACCGGGTTGCCCGAGGGCGCGATGGTTTTCCAGATTGCCGAGCAAGTTGCCGCGAATCACCTCAAACCGGCCCGCGAAATGGCTACCAAGCTGCGGCGCATCGGCTTCGGCGTCTCGATCGAGGGCTTCACCGGCGACCCCTCCTCGACCCAGCTGCTGGGCCACCTGCCGATCGATTACCTGAAGATCGACGGGTCGCTGATGCAGGGTCTCGCTGGCGACCAGCCTTTGCAGGAGCGCGTCAGGAGCATCGTCCAGGAAGCCCGCAGCCGCGACATCAGGACGATCGCCGAGCGCGTCGAGGACGCCAACACCATGGCGGTGCTATGGCAGCTCGGCGTGCAATATATCCAAGGCTACCAGATCCGCGAGCCCGAGGTCGTGCTCGCCGCGGACTAGCTGCTCCCGCGCCTCTGCGCCTCTGCGGGCCTGCGCCTCTGCGCCTCTGCGGGCCGGCTACGCATCCACCGCGAGGTCATCCACCTTGCGCCAGCCGCGCGGCAACAGCACCCCGCGCCGCGCACGCTCCCCTGCATAGGCCTCCAGGTCGCGCGGCTTCAGGGTCATGGTGCGCTGGCCGCAGAGCACCCTCAGCGAGCAACCCGGCGGCAGCGCCACCGCCGCGACCATCGCTTCATCGCCGGCGGAGAATTTCTTTGCGTCGATTCCCAGCATCTTGTTGCCGCGGCCGCGCGCAAGCTCCGGCAAGTCGCCCACCGGGAAACAGAGCAGCTTGCCGGTTTCGCTGACGGCCGCCACCATGCCCTCGCCGCCCGCCGGCACCGGGCACGGCCGCAGCACCCGTGCCTTTCCGCCGGTCTTGAGCACGTGCTTGCCGCTGCGATTGCGCGACGCGAGCTCCGCCAGCGGCGCGATGAAGCCGTAGCCGTCGGACGCGGACAACAACCAGCGGTCGTCGGGCGCGCCGATGAGCGTACCCGCAAACGTCGCTCCGTCGGGCGGGTTGAGCCGCCCCGACAGCGGCTCGCCCTGGCCGCGCGCCGACGGCAGGCCGTGCGCCGGCAGGCTGTAGACCCGCCCGGTGCTGTCGAGAAACATCGCGGCCTGGTTGCTGCGACCCTGCGCCGCGGCCAGGAAGGCATCGCCGGAGCGGTAACTCAAGGCCAGCGGATCGATGTCATGCCCCTTGGCCGCGCGCACCCAGCCGCGCTCCGACAGCACGATCGTGACCGGCTCGGTGGGCAGCAGGGCGCTCTCGTCGAGCGCCTGGGCCGCGGCGCGCTGGACGATCCGGGTGCGCCGCTCATCGCCGTGCTTCTCGGCGTCTGCCGCGAGTTCGTCCCGCACGAGGCGCTTCAGGCGCGCCTTGCTTCCCAACACCTTCTGCAATCCGTCGCGCTCAGCCGCCAGCGCATCCTGCTCGCTGCGGATCTTCACTTCCTCGAGCTTCGCGAGGTGCCGCAGCTTCAGCTCGAGAATGGCCTCGGCCTGCAGGTCGGACAGCCCGAAGGTCGCGATCAGCACCGGCTTCGGCTCGTCCTCGCCACGGATGATGCGGATGACCTCGTCGATGTTGAGATAGGCGATCAAAAGGCCCTCGAGGACGTGCAGGCGCGCCTCGACCTTCTCGAGCCTGTGATTGAGCCGGCGCGTGACGGTCTGCAGGCGGAACTCCAGCCATTCGACCAGGAGTCCCCGCAGGTCCATGACCCGCGGCCGGCCGTCGAGGCCGATGATGTTCATGTTGACGCGCACGGTCCGCTCGAGGTCCGTCGTGGCAAACAGATGCGCCATCAACGCATCGCAGTCGATGCGGTTCGAGCGCGGCACGATGACCAGCCGGATCGGGTTCTCGTGGTCGGACTCGTCACGCAGATCCTCGACCATCGGCAGCTTCTTGGCGCGCATCTGGCCCGCGATCTGCTCGAGGATCTTGCTGCCGGACACCTGCCACGGCAGCGCATGGACCACGATGTCGCCATCCTCGCGTTCCCAGCGGGCGCGCAGCCGCAGGGTGCCGTTGCCGGTCTCGTAGATCGCCCTGATGTCGGCGGCGAGTGAAACGAGCTCTGCGCCGGTCGGGAAATCCGGGCCGCGGATATGCCCGAGCAGCTCGTCCAGCGTGGCCGAAGGCTGTTCGAGCAGGTGAATGCAGGCGGCCGTGACCTCGCGCAGGTTGTGCGGCGGGATGTCGGTGGACATACCGACCGCGATGCCGGAGGCGCCGTTCAGCAGCAGGTTGGGAAGGCGCGCGGGCAGGCGCACCGGCTCGCTGAGCGTGCCGTCGAAATTGGGCTGCCAGTCGCTGGTGCCCTGCCCCAGTTCCGCCAGCAGCGTCGCGGCATAGGCCGTAAGTCGTGCTTCGGTGTAGCGCATCGCCGCGAAGGACTTCGGGTCGTCGGGCGCGCCCCAGTTCCCCTGGCCGTCGATGATCGGGTAGCGGTAGCTGAAGGACTGGGCCATCAGCACCATCGCCTCGTAGCAGGCCGAGTCGCCATGCGGATGGAACTTACCGATCACGTCGCCGACCGTGCGCGCCGATTTCTTCGGCTTCTGCCCCGAGGACAGGCCGAGCTCGCTCATCGCGTAGACGATGCGCCGCTGCACCGGTTTCAGCCCGTCGGAGATATGCGGCAGGGCGCGATCCAGGATGACGTACATCGAGTAGTCGAGGTACGCCTTCTCCGTGAACTCCTTCAGCGGGAGGCGCTCGACGCCCTCGAAGTCCAGCTTGAGCTCTTTCATCGGCCGATGCCCCGCCGCAGCGTCATGGCGTCACCTCCGCCAGGTTGCCCTTGGCTTGCAGCCACTCGCGGCGATCGCCGGCGCGCTTCTTGGCGAGCAGCATGTCCATCAACTCGTGCGTCTGGTCGCCCTCGCTGAGCGTCAGCTGCACCAGGCGGCGCGTCTCGGGCGCCATCGTCGTTTCCCTGAGCTGCATCGCGCTCATCTCGCCGAGGCCCTTGAAGCGTGTCACGGTCACCTTGCCCTTCATCTGCTCAGCCTCGATCCGGTGCAGCACGCCGCGTCGCTCGGCGTCATCGAGCGCGTAGAACACCTGCTTGCCGACGTCGACGCGAAACAGCGGCGGCATGGCTACGAACACGTGTCCCGCATCGACCAGCGCCGGGAAATGACGCAGGAACAAAGCGCACAGCAGGGTCGCGATGTGCAGCCCGTCGGAATCTGCGTCGGCGAGGATGCAGACGCGGTTGTAGCGCAGGCCGCGCAGCTCGCGGGAGCCCGGATCGACGCCGAGCGCGATGCTGATGTCATGCACTTCCTGCGAGGCCAGCACCTCGGCGGAGTCCACTTCCCAGGTGTTGAGGATCTTGCCGCGCAACGGCATGACGGCCTGGAATTCACGGTCGCGCGCCTGCTTGGCCGAACCGCCGGCCGAGTCGCCCTCGACCAAAAACAGCTCGGAGCGCTCGGAATCCTGGCCGCTGCAGTCGGCCAGCTTGCCGGGCAGCGCCGGGCCGCTGACGACGCGCTTGCGCACGACCTTGCGGCTCGCCTTCAGGCGCGCGCTGGCGTTCGCAATCGCGAGCTGCGCGATGCTCTCGCCCGCTTCGGGGTGCTGGTTGAGCCAGATCGCCAGCGCGTCCTTGACCGTGCCGGAAACGAATGCCGCGCACTCGCGCGAGCTGAGCCGCTCCTTGGTCTGGCCCGAAAACTGCGGGTCCTCCAGCTTCACGGACAGCACGTACGCGACCTGCGCCCAGACATCGTCCGGCGCGAGCCGAACCCCCCGGGGCAGCAGGTTCCGAAACTCGCAGAACTCCCGCAGCGCCTCGGTGAGGCCGGTGCGGAACCCGTTCACGTGGGTGCCACCGAGCACGGTGGGAATAAGATTGACGTAGCTCTCCGCGACCGGCTCGCCGCCGTCGGGCAGCCACGCCAGCGCCCAGTCCGCCGCCTCGGTGCCGCCCTGCACGCTGCCGGTGAACGGCTCGGCAGGGATCGCGGCCACACCCTGGAGCGCCTCCTTGAGATAGTCGCCGAGGCCGCCCTCGTAGTGCCATGCGTCGGTCTCG
>Ga0209498_1000054_pt1 | contig 60580 bp, 63 predicted proteins | sample WalLakDeSediment_FD_184131 | JGI IMG/M metagenome (GOLD analysis project Ga0209498, IMG submission 184131) | Lake sediment microbial communities from Walker lake, Nevada to study Microbial Dark Matter (Phase II) - Walker Lake 11/02/13 Deep... | ecosystem: Environmental > Aquatic > Freshwater >... | reverse complement strand
ATTATGACTGTAAATCCTGGTTTCGGAGGACAGAAATTTATTCCAAATTCCATAAGAAGAATTGAGGAAGCAGTTTCTCTGCGAAAAAAATATAATGCTGATTTTTTAATTGAGATTGATGGGGGAGTAAACAAAGAAACAATTGCTGCTGCAAAAAAAGCTGGAGTCGATGTTTTCGTTGCTGGTTCGGCTATATTTGATGCTGATAACATAACAGCGGCAACTGCTGAGTTAAAAAATCTGGTAAAATAAAATATTTAATTTTTATCGAATCAGTAATCCTTCTTTTTCTAATTAGCTGGAAAAAAGCTTGATCTCACAAGTAATACATTTATCAAATACCGGAGCATTCAAAGTTTACAGAGAGAAGTATAAGTTTTCTGTAATACTTTATCACGGGTTGTATACGGTTGAATTAAGAGATGTCCCCTCAGAATTTCTGAACAATTCAGATAATGAAGAAAATCCGAACATTTTTTTTGTGAATAATGATATCCTGATAGTTGGCTCTTTTAAAGAAATACTTGATTGTTTACCATCTTCTTCATCATTAAATGAAGCAATTAAATCAGAAGCAGTAAAAGCGCTTCAAAATTTTGCAAAATCAGAAGTCATTCAATATAAAATTGGTGAAAAGAGTTTCGATTTTAGGTTTGCTTATACGATGGGAATCCTTAATGTTACTCCAGATTCATTTTCTGATGGCGGAAAATACATTGATAAAGTATCAGCAGTGAAATTTGCGATGGAAATGATTGATGAAGGAGTTGATATAATTGACGTCGGCGGTGAATCTACTCGACCGGGCTCTGAACCAGTTAGTGAGTCAGAAGAAATTAACAGGGTTATTCCTGTAATTGAAGAAATTCTCAGAAGAAAACCTGATGCTGTTCTTTCGATTGATACAACAAAGGCAAATGTGGCAAAAGAAGCTCTTCATAATGGAGCGCTGATTATCAACGATATAAGTGGTGGAACTTTTGACCCGGATATTTTTAATGTTGCAAAAGAATTTAATGCTGCAGTAATCCTGATGCACATCAAAGGTAAACCAAAAATAATGCAGACTTCACCAGTTTATTCTGATGTTGTATCGGAAGTATATGATTATCTTGCAAACCAGTCTGAAATTGCCAAAAAGGAAGGAATTGAAAAAATTATTATTGACCCGGGTATCGGATTTGGAAAAAAAACTGAAGATAATCTTGATTTGATAGAGCGGCTGGAAGACTTTAAATCTTTAGGCTTCCCGATTATGATTGGGCTGTCTCGTAAATCTTTTATCGGAAATATCTTAAATTTGCCTGTAGGAGAAAGAGATAATGCGACAAATGCTTTAAACTCGCTCGCACTTTCAAAAGGAGTACGATTAATAAGAACGCACAATGTAAAACAGGCCGTGCAGACCTGTAAACTTTTTAACTCACTCACAAATTAATGTTTGAATTATTCAAAATAGGATTTTTAACTGTAACGTTTCTCGACGTTGTTGATATTCTGATAGTTGGGTTTATTGTTTATAAGCTTTATGTATTGTTGAGAGGAACAATTGCTGCCCAGATATTTCTTGGTCTGATAATTATTTTACTAATTTCTTTTGCAGCACAGGCTATTCAATTCAAAGCTCTTAACTGGCTGCTCAAATTAGTAACGGATGTCTGGGTAATAGCATTTGTAATTTTATTCCAGCCTGAGATAAGAAGACTGCTTGTTATTCTTGCAAGGAATCCTGTTATGAGGATATTCGGAAAACACGAAATGAATGAAACGGCAGATATCATCGTTGATGCAATATTTGAACTTTCTCAGCGGCAGTATGGTGCACTTATAGTCATCATTAGAGAAACTGGTATCAGAACTTATATTGAATCAGGAGAAATTCTAGGTGCAAAACTTAGCAAGCCATTGCTAACTTCGATCTTCTTTCCAAAATCATCACTTCACGACGGAGCAGTGATTATTAAAGGAAATATTGTTGAAGCAGCACGCTGTACTTTGCCTCTATCTGCAACAACACAAATTGATGGCGAAAATTTAGGTATGAGACATCGTGCCGGGCTTGGAATCACCGAGCAAGCAGATGTTATCAGCGTTATTGTTTCTGAAGAAACTGGTAGTATTTCCATTGCAGAAAACGGACGATTATCATCGGGGCTTTCAAAAGATTCTCTCAGAAAAAAACTTCAGGAAGCTTTTATTGCCCCCACTCCCAAAGGCTGGAAAGCATTATTTGAGCAATTCAAAACTCACAATGATTAGCTCAGTTTCAACCTGTGCTATCATTCCATTCTACAATGAAAAAGAGACGATAAATACAGTTATCTCTGAAACTTTAAAGTATGTTGATTTTGTTTATGCGGTAAATGATGGTTCGACTGATGGATTTCAATTTGAATTAACAAACTCATCAAATTTAGAGATTATTAATCTTGATAAAAATTATGGTAAAGGAAAAGCTTTAAGTGCTGGATTTGAAGCCGCAATTTCTGCAAATTTTAAAATTATAATCACAATCGATGCCGACCTTCAGCATAAGCCAGAATATATTCCAAAACTGCTTGAAGGTTTACAAAAATTTGATATCATTATCGGAAACAGATTAAAAAATCTAAAGGGAATGCCGATCCAGCGAAGGCTTAGCAATAAACTAACTTCATTTTTGCTTACTGTAAAAACCGGTCAGGAAATAATTGACAGCCAGTGTGGTTTCAGAGCATTTAAATCTGTGGTTTTGAAAGAAGTAAAAACCATTTTACCAGGTTTTGAAGCCGAAAGCGAAATTTTTGTTAAAGCAGCCCGTAAAGGTTTTAAGATTGGTTTTATTGAAATACCAACCCTTTATGAAAACCAAAATAGTAAAATGAGACCAGTTCAGGCTATTATTGGTTTCCTGCGGGTTCTGTTTTCATAAGAAAAAATTATTTTAAAGAATAATTTTTAAGTCGATTAAAAACTAATTATACGTTATTTTTGGACGTTAGAAAATTTACCAAATAACTTTATACAAAAAACCAGGAGGGGTAAAATGAAATTAAGATATTTTTCCCATTCAGCTTTTCAGCTGACTGCCTTAAATGGTAAGAAAATTTTGATCGATCCATTTCTTACTGGTAATCCAACTTCACCAGTTCAGGCAAAAGATGTATCAGCGGATTACATAATTTTAACTCATGCACATGGAGACCATATCGGAGACAGTTTTGAAATTGCAAAAAGATGCAATTCAATATTTATCTGCGTTAATGAATTAGCTGAATATTGTAAATCCAAAGGATTTAATGCTCACAATATGCATATTGGCGGCGGATATAATTTTGAATTCGGAAGAGTTAAATTCACAATTGCCCATCACGGTTCTCTTACTCCTGATAATCATTATGGAGGCGAACCCGCAGGTGTTATTATTTCTGCTGATGGTAAAAATATTTATCATACCGGTGATACAGGTTTGTTTTATGATATGAAGCTTATTGGCGAAATGAATTCTATTGATTATATGCTGCTTCCGATTGGCGATAATTTTACAATGGGAATTACTGATGCTGTTAAAGCAGTTGAATTTGTAAATCCCAAAACTGCTATTCCAATGCACTATAATACTTTCCCGGTAATAGCTGCTGATCCTAATGAATTCAAAAAATCGGTTGAGGCAAAAGGATTAAAAGCAAGAGTGCTGAACTTCGGTGAAGAGATTGAACTTTGATAAAAAATACTTAAACACAATTACGAATAGATGACAAAAATTATTGCGATAGCAAACCAAAAGGGAGGAGTTGGAAAAACTACAACCGCTATTAATCTATCCTCCCTTCTTGCTGCTGCTGAAAAGAAAACTCTTTTGATTGATATTGACCCTCAATCTAATTCTTCATCAGGTTTAAGTATTTACAAGCATACTCCATCTATTTATGAAGTGCTGATTGGAAATGAGAATATACAAAATGTGATCATTGAATCTTATATGCCGTTTCTTGATTTGCTTCCTTCAAACATAAATCTTGTTGGTGCGGAAATTGAGATGGTTGAACTGCCAAAAAGGGAAACCGTCCTTAAAGAAGCTTTGCGTGATGTTTATGAAAGATATGATTATATTTTAATTGATTGTCCTCCTTCACTTGGTCTTTTAACGCTTAATGCACTTACTGCGGCTAATTCAGTTCTTATTCCAGTACAATGTGAGTATTTTGCTCTCGAGGGATTAGGACAGCTTTTAAATACAATTAACATCGTAAAACAGTATTATAACACTGACCTATCTATTGAGGGCGTATTGCTGACGATGTTTGATACCAGGCTGAGACTATCACACCAGGTCGCAGAAGAAGTCAGAAAATATTTTGGCGAGAAAGTTTACAACACAGTAATTAATCGTAATGTAAGAATTTCAGAAGCGCCAAGCTATGGAAAGCCAATAATTCTTTACGATGCTGTTTCAACTGGTGCACAAAACTATATGGCATTAGCTGCCGAGTTAATAGAAAGAAATTCAAAATCCGTTAACACATAAGAAATGAGTAAAATGAAAACAGGTTTGGGCAGGGGATTAGATGCTTTGATTAAGCCTCAGGAATATATTAAGAATACTGATGTACCGGAAGATCTCTCTAAAGTTAAAGACGACGATGGTAAACAGGTTGATATACTGGCAAAGATTGCTGTAGATTTTATTTCAAGAAATCCATATCAGCCGCGTTTTAATATTGATCCTGTATCTCTTGGAGAACTTAAAAAATCTATTCTTACAAATGGTTTAATTCAGCCAATAACTGTAAGACGAACTCCCGATCATAAATACCAATTGATTTCAGGTGAAAGAAGACTTCAAGCCTGCAAGGATATCGGCTTCAAAGAAATTCCAGCTTATATAATTGATGTTGATTCAGAAGAATTGATGCTTGCCCTTGCATTGATAGAAAATATCCAGAGAGAAAAACTTAATGCAATCGAAATAGGAACAGCTTACAAGAGACTGATGGATGAATGTCACCTGACTCAGGAACAAATTGCAGAAAGAGTAGGGAAAGATAGAACAACAGTAGCAAATACTATCAGGTTACTGAAGCTGCCTCAAAAAATTCAGGACGCACTTGCCCAGGATAAAATTACTTCAGGACATGCAAGAGCTTTAATTAATCTGGATAATGAGGCATTGCAGCTTCAGCTTCTTGAAAACATTCTTGCAAAAAATCTTTCTGTAAGAAAAGTTGAGCGACTGGTTCGTGAGTTGAGTGAAGGCGGTCATCGAAAAGCAAAGAAGCACCCGCCGCAAGATGAGACCAGTATTTCATTAAATACACCAAATTTACGCGATGTTGAAGATAAACTTCGGGTAACATTCGGAACGAAAGTACGATGCCTCCAGAGAAAAGATGGCAGTGGAGAAATAATTTTAGAATATTATTCAAGTGATGAGTTTGAGCGTTTAATTGAGCTTATTGAAATTATCAACAAGAATTACAATTAAGATATTAATTGTACTTTTCATTCTGACCACATCAATTAGCGGACAGGAATCTTCAGAAGAAAGCCCTCCACCCGATACTGTATTTGAAATGCAAAAATCTCCGTGGGGTGCTGTCGCACGCAGCGCTGTCGTTCCTGGACTCGGTCAATTCTACAATGAGTCATACTGGAAGATACCGGTCATCTGGGGTGTAGGCGCTTTATTTATTTCTGGTTGGGTTTATAACAATAATCTTTATAATGATAATAAAGATTTGTTTATTGAGACCGGAAATAATAATTATAAATCATACAGGGATTTTTACAGAGATCAGCGTGATAACTTCACTATCTATCTTTTTTTGCTCTATATACTGAATTTAGTAGATGCTTACGTTGATGCACACTTGTATGACTTTACAGTTGAAGAGGATTTCATCACAGGATCTTCACGATTTAATTTCCGTTTTTACTTCTGAAAACCCTGAAATAAGATTATGAGAAATTCGGTTACCTGTCCTAACTGCAATTCTGAAAACGCTTTCTACAATTATAACTGTTCAAATTGCAGATATTATCTGCGGGATAGGATTTATAACCTGGATCTTTGGTCTCTCATTGGCTCACTCATTGAAACTCCATCTAAAGCATTTCGAACAATTATTTTTTCTGAGCACAAGAATTTCATTGTTTTCATTTTTGTATTCCTAATCATCAAATACCTGATTAATATAAGAATTCTTTCGCTGGTAACGGTTGGAACCTTTGAATCAACAGTTGAGTTCTATTGGAGCTATCTGATTGTTTTGGGTTCAGTGTTACTTTTTTTTCTACTATTTTGTTCAGCTCATTTACAAACAGGACGAGGTCTTAAATTTAACCTGCGATTCAAAGACACCTTTGCTATTGTAATCTTCTCACAAATACCTTTTCTTTTCGGACTTGTTATTCTTTTTCCGCTTGAACAGGTAATCTTTGGTGATTATTTGTTTTCATTGAATCCCAATCCGTTTGTCATTAAGGGAACCATCGCATACGTTTTTCTCGCTGTTGAAATTGCTCTCGTGATTTGGAGTATGTTCCTCATCTTTAAAGCTTTCAAAGCACAATCGCAGCATTTATTATTTAGTCTCATATCCTCATTCGTCTTCGTTGTTTTGTTCTGGACTTTGCTATACTTTTGCTCGGTAACAGTTTTCACAATTTAAGCGATGATAGAACACAACAATTTATTAAACAAAGAAGCCGAATATCTTCTTCAAACATACAAACGTATCCCGATCGAAATAGAACGTGGTGAAGGTGTTTACCTTTTCGATAAATATGGTAAAAAGTATCTGGATTTCTTCTCTGGCTTAGCTGTAAATGCCCTAGGTTACGGGAATGAAAAAGTAATCAGAGCCATTGAGGTACAATCAAAAAAGTATATTCATCTTTCAAATTATTACATCAGTTCACCACAAGTTGAGCTTGCCGAAAAACTTGTTAAATATTCAGGTCTATCTAAAGTCTTCTTTACAAACAGCGGCACTGAAGCAGTTGAAGCGTCATTAAAACTAATTCGAAAAGCATTTGGCCCTGAAAAAAAGATAATAACATTTTCGGAGGCTTTTCACGGAAGAACCTACGGTGCATTAAGCTTAAGCGGCAAAGAGAAATACAAAAAATATTTTGCACCCTTACTCCCCAACATAATTCAGCTTAAATTCAATGATATTGATGAGCTTGAACAAATGGCGGATGAAAATATTGCTGCTATCTATATTGAGTTTATTCAGGGAGAAGGCGGTATTAATTTAGCTTCGAAAGAATTTACGAGTACAATCAGTAAGCTAAGAGAGAAATTCGGATTCGCGATTATTTCTGATGAAGTTCAAAGCGGAATTGGCAGAACAGGAAAGGCATTTGCATACAACCACTTTGATGTTGTTCCAGATATTGTTGTAGCTGCTAAGGCAATCGGAGGTGGTTTACCTCTTGGTGCAATAATTACAGGCAAAAAATACAGTGATATTTTCTCTGCAGGTGATCACGGAAGTACATTCGGTGGTAATCCGGTTGCCTGTGCTGCTGGACTGGCTGTACTGAATCAGATATTTGAGGATGGAATTTGTGATGAAGTGTCTAAACTAGGAGATTATTTTCTGGTAGAATTAAAATTGCTTCAAAAAAAATTTCCTCAAATTATTCTTGATGTCAGGGGAGTAGGATTTATGATCGGAGTTGAAATGGTCAATCCTTGCTCAAATCTTGTTGATAGATTCCGTGAAAAAGGAATTCTTGTTAACTGCACAAATGAAAATATATTGCGAATTTTACCGCCATTAATATCCACAAAAGAAAACATCGATTTCTTCCTAAAAATATTTTATGAAATATTATCTGAGAACACCATATGAATTCCTCATTAAAAACAGATGTCCTGGTAATTGGAAGCGGAATAGCTGGCTTGTTTGCAGCGCTGAAAGCATCAGCTTTTGCTGATGTAATTCTTGTAACAAAGAAAGACAAAAACGAATCAAATACCAACTATGCTCAGGGTGGAATTGCGTCAGTAATTTCTAAAGAAGATTCTTTTGAAAAGCATATTAATGACACTCTTATAGCCGGAGCAGGTTTATGCAATGAAGTAATAGTAAGAATTATGGTTGAGGAAGGTCCTTTAAGAATCAATGACTTGATAGAAGTAGGCACAGAGTTTTCAAAGAAGGATGGGAAGCTTGATTTGGTTTTAGAGGGAGGACATTCATTTCCAAGAATTTTACACGCAAAAGATTTAACGGGTAAAGAGATTGAATCAGCTCTAATTAATAAAGTTAACTCCATTCAAAATATACAAGTTATAGAAAACACCATAGCTATTGATTTAATAACTGAACACAACATTGAGAACCTTAAAACCACAACCCTGCAAAACAGAAATTGCTGGGGAGCTTATGTGCTCGATATAAATACTGCAAATGTTATAAAGATAGAATCAAAAGCAACTATTCTTGCAACTGGTGGTTTAGGTCAGGTTTATCTGCACACAACAAATCCAGGAATTGCTACTGGTGATGGAATAGCAATGGCTTATCGTGCCGGAGTAAGAATAGGGAATATGGAATTTATTCAGTTTCATCCTACATCACTCTATTCTAACACAAAAGAAAATTCAGGTGAAAAGTCATTTCTAATCAGTGAGGCAGTTCGTGGTTTCGGTGGAAAGCTGCTTACAAAAAGTGGCAAAGAATTTATGAGTAAATACGATGCTCGAACGGAATTGGCTCCCAGAGATATAGTTGCGCGTGCAATTGACTCTGAATTAAAGATCAGCGGTGAAGAATTCGTTTATCTTGACATCACGCATAAAAACAGTGATGAAATAATAAGCCGTTTTCCTAATATTTATGATAATTGTTTGAAATACGGAATTGATATAACTAAACAACCCATTCCCGTTGTTCCAGCTGCTCACTATTCCTGCGGCGGCGTAATGGTTGATGAGTTTTCACGTACTTCATTGAAAGGTTTATACGCTTGCGGAGAGGTAGCGATGACAGGAGTTCACGGTGCAAATCGTCTTGCAAGTAATTCCTTGCTTGAAGCTGTAGTTTTTGCGGAAAGAGCAGCTCTCGATTTGAAGTTATTCCTGAATGAACAAAAAATTATTTTTCCTGATATACTTAATTGGGATGATTCGGGTACTCTAACTCCCGATGAAAAAGTTCTTATCTCGCACAACTTTAAGGAAGTCAAAACGACAATGTGGGATTATGTCGGCATTGTGCGTAGTAATCAGCGATTAAATAGAGCTGCAAACAGAACACACATTATTTACCAGGAAGTTGAAGATTTTTATAAACGGACAAAAGTCTTTTCTGATATTCTTGAGTTAAGAAATCTTGTTGCCTGTGCTCACGTAATTATTAAATCTGCCTTGATACGGAAAGAAAGCAGAGGTTTACATTACACACTTGATCATCCACAGTTATCTTCAAAAACAGAGAATACAATTATTTAAAACGTCAATCCTTAGTTTAGATTTAGCAAATGCTTGACGATCGCACCGTACCTTATCCCTCTTGTGCTCACTAAAATATTTTCCGCACCGAAGTATTCCATAAATCTGTAAAGAATATAAACCCCGGCAAAAATAATATCCTCACGTCCTTCCATAACTGAGCCGTATTGCTGTAGTATCTCGGACGGCTTCAGTTTACTTAGCTGTTCTAACATTTTATTGAGATTGTGCAGAGAGAGACTACTGTTATCAACTTTTTCTTCATCAAATTCTTTCAGACCAAGCTGCATACAAGCTAAAGTTGTGGCTGTGCCAGCGATTGCTATAACATCATTGGATAAAGTCTGCTTATTTAGTTGCGAAAATTGATTCTGTATTTCCTGATTTAAGTTCTCAATTTCTGTTTCCGATGGAGGTATACTTTTCAGAAACTGCTCCGTTGCTGTTACAGAACCCAATTGCAAACTTGTTTTGGACGAAATTTTTCCATCGCATCCAGAGATAATTTCAGTGCTGCTTCCACCAATATCTATTACTGTTGAATTTGAATAATTACTCAGACCTGATACAGCTCCATAATAGGCAAACTCAGCTTCTTCCCCGCCAGATATTACTTGAAGATTAAAACCGAATTCTCTCTTAATTTCTTCGGTTATTTCGATTGTATTTTTTGCTATTCTGAAAGCGTTAGTCCCGGTAATAATAACGTGTTCACACTGAAATTCTCTTATTAAATTTTGGTACTCTTGCAAAACATCTAATAGTGCATTTATTCTATCCTGACTTATTAATCCAGTCTGCTTTGTACCTTTACCAATCCTGGGCATACGATACTTGTTAACCAGCGGTGTGATTTTACCAGTAGAATTATCAATATCCGCAATTAGTAATAAAACAGTATTTGTTCCGATATCAATTGAAGCAACAATCATAATTTTTTTTTAATTTTAAATTAACAATTGGATAAATAAATGAAAAAAGAAAGAAAATTATCCCTCATATTCGGTTATATAGCTTTAGCTTCCGGCAGCATCTGGTTTGGTGCATACATCGCAAGGTTATTGACCACTTATCAACTATTTGAAGTTACTGATCTTGTATTAAAAAGTTATGTAACCGGCGAAAATCTCCCTGCAATTTTTCAAACAACAATTCCCTTAGTTAATATAACTTTTTTTACATACTTAATATTAATTGTTTCATTTACATTATTTGTAATTTCTTCAAAAATGAAACTTAAAGAGAATGGCTGGTTGCTGATAATTTCATTAATTATTTTCTTAACACTTCCGCTTGAAACCGTTCTGATGCTGATTGATTATAAGTTGATTGTTATATTTCTCAATGAACAATTTGCTTCAACGGAGATACTGCGACTAATAAAAGAACGAATTACTGTATTAAGCAGTTTTCCGATTATTCTGTTATTAAGTTATCTTTCAATACCGTATTTCCTAGTGTTTAAGCCGTTCACAATTTCGTCTAATGATGAGAATTAAAGAAAAAGAATTCGAAGAGATCCTGCAGGAATTAAAAGCAGTAGCCGATCAGCTCGGAGCAAGTGTAAGATTCGAAAAAGGCGATTTTAAAGGAGGATACTGCATTGTACAAGACAAGAAGGTTATTGTAATAAATAAAATGACTAATCTTCAGAGAAAGGTTATGATTCTTTCTACTGCCCTTAAAGAACTGGGTGTTGATAGTATTTATCTTAGTCCCAGGATCCGGGAAGTTATTGATGAATTGTCAGGTGTTTCATGAAGATATTAGCGTTAAACGGTCCCAATCTAAACTTACTCCATCAGAGACCTGGTCAGACCTATGGAAGTTTCTCACTAAATGAGATAAAAGAAATTGTAATTACAGAATTTCCACAGCATCAGTTTGAATTTTTTCAAAGCAATCATGAAGGTGAATTGATTGATAAAATCCAGTCAGCCAGTAAAGTGTTCAATGGTTTAATAATAAACCCTGGTGGATATTCGCATACATCAGTTTCAATTAAAGATGCACTTGAGATCTGTACCATCCCCAAAATTGAAGTTCATATATCTAATCTTGCTTCTCGTGAAAACTTCAGACAGAATCTGCTAACTGCTTCAAGCTGCAATGGTTATATCTCGGGTTTTGGAGAGAAAAGTTATCTTGCTGCAGTTTATCTTTTAGAAAAAATATTGACACAATAGCGTTATTACAAAGATCATTTAATGCTCAAATGCATTCCTATCTATTCTGTTATCCTGCACTTTTTGAGCATAATTAAACGAGTTATAGGATATGGTTAAAGCTAATGCTTAAAAAAGTAAGGCAATATTGATATTATAAGATGGATTGCTTAAGTTTATTGCGAGGATTTTTATAAAAACTATGCGAGATCTTTCAATTAAAAAACTATACTACTCTATCAGTGAAGTCAGTAAGATCACTGATATTGAGCAGTATGTTCTTAGATATTGGGAAACTGAGTTCGAACAACTTTCACCTCAGAAAAACCGTGCAGGAAATCGTATATACACAAATAAAGATATACGACTGATACTTTACATAAAAGAACTACTGCGTGAGAAAAAATATACTATTGAGGGTGCTAAAAAAATTCTGGAAAACTACGAGCAGGAAAAGAAACCTATCATTGAATTAAAGGAAAAGAAAGTACAGAATAATACTCCAGTATCATTCGAAGCTGAAAAGAGTAATAATACAATAAAAGAAGACCTGGAGGAAATAAAGAAGTTTTTAGAGGGACTACTGAAAAAATTATAAATCACGGAACGTGGCGCAGCCCGGTAGCGTACCTGAATGGGGTTCAGGTGGTCGGGGGTTCAAATCCCCCCGTTCCGACAATAGAAGCTCAACTTGTAGTTGAGTTTTTTTATTTTTACTGGTTCAGATGGTCGGTAGAGTTCTTCCAAAGGTATGCAGAGCGTGCTAAAATTGCCACGAGCTTTAGCTCGTGGTTTATAAACAGAAATTTTGTATGGCTTTAGCCAAACCATTTTAGGCTAAAGCCAATAGTTTATTTAATTTTAAGTCATGGCAATTCATAATTTTCACACAGCCTCAATGCCTATAGCAAAATTCCCCCGTTCCAACACATATCAGCTCAATCTAGTTTGATCTATTTTTAATATTGCTCTCCATTCTGTTAATTCATCATGTATATATAAATTTGACCTTTAATTTTCCATCAACCATTATATTTTAAGCTATGCAATTAAATCTTCAAAGAGAGAAACCAACCTGCAATTGCGGCGTATTTGGGATTTATGGCTCACACAATGCCTCACTTGAAACTTACTACGGTTTACACGCACTTCAGCACAGAGGACAGGAAGCCTGCGGAATTGTAACGAGGAGCATTAGTAAAAAAGGAAATCCGGTTTTTTCTATACACAAAGGCGAAGGACTGGTTACTGAGGTTTTTGAGGATCATGAAATTTTTCAAAATAAGCTTATTGGAGAAGTAGCAATTGGCCACAATAGGTATTCCACTACAGGGTCTGCTCAATCGATAAAAAACATTCAGCCTTTTATTGTTAATTATAGATTAGGTAATCTTGCTGTTGCACACAATGGTAATCTTACAAATGCTAGAATTATTCGGGAAGAACTGGTCAATGAAGGAGCAATATTTCAGACGACGAGTGATACCGAGGTTATTCTTCATTTGATAGCACGAAACAAATTAAATGACCAGGTTGAACAGATAAAAGAAGCTGTAAACAGAATTGAAGGAGCTTATAGCCTTGTTTTAATGACAGATGATAAACTTGTTGCTGCAAGAGATCCTCACGGATTTCGTCCATTAGTGATAGGGAAATTACACGGAGCTTATATCATAACTTCTGAGACCTGTGCGTTTGATATATTAAGCGCTGAGTTCATCCGGGAAGTTGAACCTGGTGAAATAGTTGTAATTGATGATGAAGTAATAAAATCAGGCGAGATAAAGTCTTATAATTTATCTGAGACAGCTGCCTCAAAGAATCATTGCGTTTTTGAATTTATATACTTCTCCAGACCCGACAGTTTCATCTTCGGTCATAACGTTGATAAAATGAGAAGAAGACTTGGAAAAGTTCTCGCCAGAAATCATCCTGTTTATAATGAAGACGATAGCAAGGTAATTGTTATCAGTGTACCTGACAGCTCAAATACTACCGCATTAGGCTATCAGACTGAATTAGAAAAGCTTGGTGTTAACTGCCGTTTAGAAATTGGTTTAATAAGAAGCCATTACATTGGCAGAACATTTATTCAACCAGGACAGGCAAACAGAGAGATAGGTGTTAAAATAAAATTTAACACTGTTAAAGGTGTGCTTGAAGGCCGCACTGTTGTTTTAGTGGATGATTCAATTGTTCGCGGAACAACATGCAAACAGCTGGTTAAATTAATTCGTGAAGCAAATCCTAAATCAATTCACTTAAGAATATCCTCTTCTACAATAACTCATCCTTGCTTTTATGGAATGGATTTCCCAAGCAAAGAAGAACTCATTGCCCATAATTTTAAGTCAAACATTAAACAGATAGCCGAACACCTCGGCGTTGATAGTCTGGAATATTTAACCATTGAAGAAATGCTTGAAGCAGTATCAGAAGCAGGCAAAGAAAATTTTTGTTATGCCTGTTTCTCAGGAAATTACCCAATCGAAGTAGATCATCAATTCAAAAAGGAAATCTATGAAATTTAACGTGCTCTTTTTCCTTTCTCTGCTGATTATTAGTTCATCTTTTATTTCAGCACAAACCACCTATTTCATAAAGTATAAAGAGAATGTTTCTCTGTCTGAAGTAGAGCAAAAAGTTCAGCAGGATGAGTTTATTCCTGCAGGAATTCAGTTGAGATTACAGGCTGATACTAAATCAGTTGATCATCTGGCAAAAGGCATAGCAAAGTCAAATGAAGTATTAGGAAGAATAGTTAAGATAACATTCACTGATGATGTTGATGAAGGTGCAGTGCTTCAATTACAAAGTCTTGATGAAAATATTGAGTACATTCAAAAAGCAACTACATACCAGATAGATTTCGTTCCGAATGACAGTCTTGTTTCTCAGCAATGGGCATTAAGTAAAATTCAGGCATTTGATGCCTGGGATAAAACACAGGGAGCTGATTCTGTTCTAATCGGAGTAATCGATACTGGAATTGATTATCTCCATCCAGACCTTCAAAACAAAATATTTTACAATCCCGGTGAAATGGGAATGACTAGTCCGGGTGATCCTTGCTGGACTGGTGTACCCGAAGATAAAAGATTTAACAATTGCGATGATGACGGTAATGGCTTCATTGATGATTATATGGGATGGGATTTTACTGATCGCGTTGGCTTTCCTTTTGATTCAACCGGCGGCGATTACCTTGACTGGGATAATGATCCAATGGATGAACAGGGACACGGAACTTTTATCTCTGGAATTGCTGCTGCCCAGGTAAATAACTCAGTTGGAATCGCTGGTGCTGCACCGAATATAATGCTGATGAATCTTCGTGCTTTTGATCCCGGTGGTTATGGAGAAGAAGACGATGTTGCAGCCGCAATATTGTATGCTGTTCAGATGGGGGTTAAAGTTCTTAATATGAGCTTTGGCGATTATTCTTTTTCTTTTGTACTGAGAGATGTAATTCAATTTGCTTATTCTAAAAATATGGTTTTGGTAGGTAGCTCAGGTAACAGAAATTCGGCTAATCCACATTATCCTTCAGGTTACTCTGAAGTAATATGTGTGGGTAACTCAACTCAGGATGATTTCCGTTCAGGCAACTCAAACTATGGTTCAACTTTAGATTTGATGGCTCCAGGAACCCAGGTAGTTACTACCGCACGAAATAATAACTATGCATCAATAAGTGGAACTTCTGCGGCAACGCCTCACGTCGCAGCTGCAGCAGCATTAATCTTATCGATTGGAAATTTTTCAAACGAAGAAGTAAAGCAAATACTGAAATCAACTTCAGATGATATTGGAGAACCGGGCTGGGATATTTTTACTGGTGCTGGCAGACTTAATATGTATCGTGCAGTTACTGTTACTGCACCTTCGGTTATAAAGTTCAATCATCCAAAGCAGGATTTTGCTACTCTCGATTCAGAACTAAAAATTAATGCAAGTGTTCTCTCAGCTTTGTTTTCTTCTTACAGTCTCTATTACGGTTATGGGTTAAATCCAACCAACTGGATCTCGTTGATAGAGCAGGGGAGTAATCAGTTCTCGAATGAAGATATCTATACTTTGAACTTAACATCACTTCCTGATTCCGTTTATTGTTTGAGGTTAGTCGTTACCTTAACTAATGGAAGAACTTTAGAAGAACGTGTTAACTTTTTCATTAGTAGAAATCCACCAGTAACAGAATTAATTTCAGTTGGTCCTGCCTTTTATGGCGATAAAACTACAATACTTGCAGCAATGTATACAGATGAACCCACTGTTACACGAATGTATTACCGCAAAATAGGCGACGCTGAGTTTAACTTCGTTACACTCGATGGTTTTACAACGAACAATCAATTTGTCAAGTATATTCATTATGGTTTTCTTCCAAAGCAAATTGTTCAGCAAAACTCAGCTTATGAAATTTATTTTGAAGCAGAAAATCTGGTTGGATTAAAAACTGTAGTTAAGAATAATGGTCAAAACTTCTTGTTTGCTACAAACTATGATGCTGAGTACGCTGCTGAAATTGAATTGCCTTTTACATTACCAGCAGGAACAATTTATCAAAATCCTGTAGATGTAACCCAAAATGATTTTACAAACGTTTATTTGAGAACATTTGATAATTCGAGAGTGACAAATCTTTTTAAATTAAATAATGACACATTTGAAATAGTTGACTCACTTCAGGATAGAATTATAAGGGATTTCGGTGATTTCAATAACAATGGCTTAAAAGATTTACTCACTTCATGGGTACGCAACGGTTATATTTTAGAGCAGCAGAGTTCAAACTCATCAGCATTCAATCAAAAATATGCAGATGAATCAGGTAAGTTCTGGCCAATTATGGCAAAAGATATTGACAACGATGGAGTCATTGAAGTTGTTGTTGTAAATTCTGATACTTCAGTTAATATCTGGAAAGTTAATAATGACTTAACCCTTTCTAATCCAAAAACATTAAGTAATTTTACAGAACGATGGTTCGGTAATAACATTCTCGATGCACCAAATGGAGTTCTGGCAGACGTAAATTCAGACGGCATAAGAGAGATGTGGTTCGTAGATGTAGATGGCGATATTTTTAGTTATAATATTTTGGGAACCGATAATTATCAGCAGGGAAGTGTCATCAATACCGGATTTCTCGGTTCAGCAGCATATCTTGCAGTCGGCGATTATAATGGGGATAATAATGATGACCTCGCTGTTCTTCTTCACTCAATTAATGCAATTGATATTGCACCTTACTATCGACTGGTAGTTTTCAATCTGCTAGGTAACAATCTTAATATTCTTTACGACCAGGTGTTTATCGATGCTTCGACTGAATTCAGGTCATCATTTCAGAGAGCAGATAACAGTATTCGTTTCGTTGATCTTGATGCTGATGGAAGAGATGAACTGGTTGTATTTATGTTTCCGTATTCATACATATTTAAGCATCAGTTTGTTGGCTCAAATAAAATTATTTCATTCAAAGAAAATATTAATTCAAACTCAATATTCGTTGGCGATTTGAATAACAATGGTGTACCTGAAATTGCTTTCCCGATGAACCAGGGGATAAGTTTTTACGAATTCACAATCTCTAAAAAGGCGAGCACACCGTATAATGTGAACGGTTACAGTATTGATTCAGCAACCGTTTATTTATCCTGGCATGGAAATGTAGATCAGTACTACATTTATCGTGGACTAACTGCTGATAACCTTGAAAAAATAGATTCAGTAATTGCTGTTACTGAGTATGTGGATTTTAATCTGAATCAAAACACTAATTACTACTATGGCATTCAGGCGTTTGATCTTTCAAAAGAGGATCCATTTTCAAATTTATCAAAAGTAATTGAAGTTTATTGCCATACTCCTGGAAAGGTTATTTCAGTAACTGCCAGCAGTCAGAAGACGGTAACAGTTAAATTTTCAGAGAAGATGAACAATACAATTGAGAATTTGCAAGCGTTCAAGTTGAATGGTAATGTAATACCAAACTCAATCGCTCCAGCAAGTCAATATTCATATCTACTGACATTTCGTGATGAAATTCCAGTTGGCTTGAATGAATTATCTGTTTCAAATTTGCATGATCTCTATGGCTCACCAATTCAACCGACAGATACAACTTTTATAATGGATACTGTATTTGTTTCACCCGAATTTTTCATAAGCTCTTTCAGAATTGTTGATGCTTACAATGTAAGAATATTCTTCAACGAAGAAGTTGAGGAAGCAACTGCAATGAATGTCAACAATTATATCTTCGATCCTGATAACAAAGCATCCTCTGTTACAGTTGATGCAGCGAATAAAAAGATGGTAAACATAAATCTGAAAGGGCAGAAGCCCGTTGGTTCAATCGGAAGGGAATATGTGCTGAGAGTAAAAGATGTCTATTCATCTGCTTCAACAGGCAGCTTAAAAATAAATGAGGGCGCAGGAAGCTATATTGTTCTTTCTTCCTTCGCAAATGATCTTTCAGATGTTTACGTCTATCCGAATCCAGTTAAGCCTACCAATGGTGAATCTCTGACCTTTGCTAATCTGCCAAGGTATGCTCAAATAAGTATTTGGACTATTGATGGGACCAAAATCGGAGAGATTGAAGAAAGTGATGGAAACGGTGGTGTGACTTTCAATTTGCGTGATTTAAGTGGGAATACTCTTTCATCAGGAATTTATATTTACCGAATTGTTATGCTGGATGAATCAAAGAATGAGCAGGAAGAAAAGCTGGGTAAATTTGCTGTGATAAAATAGAATGAGCAGTCATCAGATATTTAATGCTTCAAATACATTAAGCTTCATCAGGCTTCTTCTCATTATTCCTGTATGGTTAGCATATAATTATTTTGATGAAATAACTGCTGGATATATCGTTGGCGGAATCGGAATTTTCGCTGCGATAACAGATATTCTCGACGGCTACCTTGCAAGGAAACTGAATCAGGTAACTGAATTTGGAAAGATAATTGATCCGCTTGCCGACAAAGTTCTGGTAGTTTTTGTTGTGCTCAATTTATTTTTCCTTGGAAAAATTCCGCCTTACTATTTTTATTTAATTGTGGGAAGAGACTTGCTGATACTTACAGGAGGACTTATTGTATCAAAGAAAATCGGCAAAGTCCTTCCATCTGACCATATAGGGAAAGCAACTGTATTAGCAATTTCCTTTACTCTGCTGATGATTTTATTAAATGTTGACAGGCAATTTCCCATTTATTTAATCATATATTATTCAAGCATCGTCCTGATATTTGTATCACTTGGTAATTATATCATCAAAGCAATTAAAGCTTTATCACAAAAGTCAATATGAAGTTTTTTAAGAATATAAATCTGAATCGCTTAAAGGAAGGCTTAAGTAAGGCACACGATAAGCTTGTTAACAGAATTACAGAAACATTCTCTGGTAAAGCTGTTATTGATGATAATACTCTTGACGAGCTTGAAGAAATACTAATCTCATCTGATTTAAGTGCTTCATTATCGGAAAAAATAATAAATAACCTCAGAATTAATTTAAAGGATGAAAAAGATCGTTCAGTATCAAAAGTAATAGAACTCTTAAAGAAAGAGTTACATCAAATATTGGTCTTTAGAGAAAAAGATAATTCTGAAGTTGTGCAGAATAAACCTTATGTAATTCTTATCGTCGGTGTAAACGGAGTAGGGAAGACCACAACAGTAGGAAAGCTGGCAAGTAACTTTAAGAATGCCGGCAACAAAGTTATTGTCGGCGCTGCTGATACTTTCAGGGCTGCGGCAAATGAGCAGCTGAATATCTGGGCTCAGAGAGCTGGTGTAGAATTGATACAGCAAAATAAAGGCTCTGACCCCTCTTCTGTAGCCTTTGAAACAGTTAAGAAAGCAGTTGACGGTGATTATGATATTGTATTGATTGATACTGCAGGAAGATTGCAAAGCAAAGTCAATCTGATGAATGAATTAGGCAAAATTAATAAGGCAATAGGCAAAGTGCTCCCAGGTGCTCCGCACGATACCTATTTGGTTCTTGATGCAACAGTTGGTCAAAATGCTATCCATCAGGCTGAGGAGTTTTCAAAAGTAACCGATGTTACCGGTCTGGTCATCACAAAACTTGATGGCACAGCTAAAGGTGGAACGGTTTTCCAGATTGTTAATGCACAGAAAACCCCTGTTAAATATGTAGGTGTTGGTGAAAAGATTGATGACTTACAGGCATTTGATCCAAATCTATTTATTGAAGCTCTATTCAAAACAAACAATGATGCTCAGTAATGTTCTTTAAGAAACCACCTCATAGGATATTCGACTACACTCCGCGTTTTTACAAGCCTGAAGACGACAAAGATGAAAAACGAAAAAGAAGACTCGGATTCAAAAGACAACTAAAAATGAGTAGAAAAAAAAGAAGTCCGATGATTTGGTTAGCGCTTATAGTGCTGGCTGTATACATTTATTTGAAATTGAGTGGAATAGTATAAAAAGGGTATTTGTAAGTTTACATAATATACATTATCGGACAATTTCATTAAGTATTCTTAAATTTTTCAATATCCTCATCTTTACCGAACACAACCAATTTATCACCCCACTTTAGCTTGTAATTCGGATCGGCACTGATGATTAACTCATTACTCTCTGAATCATCGAACAAATCCTGAGGATGTTTGATCATTAAAACTTCCAAACCGTAGCTGCTCCTGATTTTAAGATCAGATAAACTTTGCCCGGCAAGATTCGTATCTACTGTAATTTCGGCTATTGAATATCCTTTTGCAACTGTTGATGTTCCTCCTGAGTTACCAAGTGTTTTAAGCTCATCAGATAAACCCTCCGGCAGATTTAGCTTTAATGTTTCTCTGTTGTATATAGATAAAACTTCCTGGCGATAAATACCGCCAATTATTTTACTTTCAACCTTATTTGATATCACTGGGATGCAATCTACATTAACTTTGCCGAAGAGTCTTATAACGTGGTCCAGATCATCATCTGGTGTAACAGTTACAAACTGCGGATTAGCAATATCGTTTGCTACCAAAAAGTCTTTTACGTTTTCGTATTCGGTCATAATTGGTCTGAGCTCAACCTCAGTGATAACAGCAGTAATTTCTTCTCTATCATTGACTGTATAAAAAGAACCGCCAGGACTTTGAATCATTTTACCAATGAGTTCAGTCAATTTTGTTTTTTCGTGAATAATGTTGAGAGGTTTAAGATCTATATTCCTAATTAGAATTCTCTTTAAAAGATTTGCTTCCCGTCCTTCATATACCTGGTAACCCTGTGCCTCCAAATGCTGAACGTGAACAGAGCTTTTAAGAATGATTCTGGTGAATGTTGTACTCACAATTACAGCAAGCATTAATGGCAAAATAAAACTGTATTCCTGAGTCATCTCAAATATTATTAGTATGGCTGTGATTGGAATTGTATTGATGCCACCAAGCATCGCACCCATCCCAACAAGAATATAAGTAGTTGTGTCCAGTTCCATTCCAAAAAAACTATTAGCTGCAGTGGCAAATAAGAAACCAACACAAGCACCCATAAACAATGAAGGTGCAAACATTCCACCAAATCCACCTGAATTTATTATTAGCGGAACAAGAAGAAATTTTAAACCGAAAAGAATCAGAACTACTTTCCAAATGTGCTGCCCACTAAGAATATTATTAATTGCCGAGTAACCAATTCCAAAAATATCTTTAAAGAAATAGCCGCTTATGCCAACGAGTAATCCAACAATAATCATCAAAAGCCATTGTGGAACACCTTTAGCAAGTATTTTCTTTTTCAAAAAATGGCTCGTTGAATTATTGTATCTGAGGTATAAGACTGAAGCGAGTCCAGCAATCAAACCTAATACAGCATACATATAAAGATAATGATAGCTCCCTGTTTCAGGTGAAGCGAACATGAAAACTGATTCATTACCTAAAAGTTCTCTTGAAATAGTGCTTGCCGTAACTGATGCAAGTATTACAGCGGATAAAGTTGGTGCCTTAAAATCATTTAATAAAATTAATTCAATCGCAAAGAAGACACCTCCGAGTGGAGTATTGAAGATTGCCGCAATCGCCGCTCCAGCACCAGCAGCAGTGAATACTCTTCTTCTTGAATCTGATAAGCCAATTAACTGGCATACTTTACTTGAAACTCCCCCACCGAGTTGAGCCGCAGGTCCCTCTGGACCAACAGTTCCACCAGAACCAATACAAATTACCGGTGCGAAGAAATGAAAAATTGTTGTCTTTAAAGGAATGTATCCACCTTTGAGAGAAACAGATTTGATAACTTCAGGGACTCCTTTTTTTGCTGCAATATCAGGAGCCAATCTAATCATAAAGGCTTGTATAAGCATTCCGATTGCAGGTAAAACTATTACAGCAGCAGCACCGAGAAAGTAAAGTCCTTCAGCAGTTTGCTCAAAGAAGATTTTGTTAAAGAAGTCAATTGAATTGTGGAAAAGAACCGCAGCTAATCCTGCAACAATTCCAATGATTATTGCATAAATTGTAAAGCTGAGATAGTCGGGCAAAGTTATTTTTGTAAGCTGCTTCTGAAAGAACTCAGTAATAGACTTTGCCCATAAAAATATTTCAGAGGATTTTTTCTTTTCTTCCTGGTTCAAAATGATTTACTAAATATCACTTATCATATTTGAAGAAACCCTCGCCGGTTTTTCTGCCAAGCTTCTTTGCTGCTACCATTTTCTTCAGCAATGGACACGGTCTGTACTTGGAATCATTATACCCATTGTAGAGAACTTCCATAATAGCCAGACAAACATCAAGTCCGATGAAATCAGCAAGAGTTAAAGGTCCCATCGGATGATTCATTCCGAGTTTCATTACGGTGTCAATATCCTCAGCTGAAGCAACACCTTCCATTAAAGCGAAAATAGCTTCATTTATCATCGGCATTAACACGCGGTTGGATATAAAGCCTGGATAGTCAAATACTTCCACTGGAACTTTGCCCAGCTTTTCAGCAAGTGACTTTATCGTCTGATAAGTTTCATCGCTGGTTGAGTAGCCGCGAATAATTTCTACAAGCTTCATCATCGGAACAGGATTCATAAAGTGCATACCGATGAATTTATCCGGCCGGGTTGTAGAAGATAATTCAGTAATTGAGATGGAAGAAGTATTACTTGCAAATATAGAATCAGGCTTAACTATAGCGTTTAACTTATTAAAGATAGAGAGCTTAGTAGCTTTATCTTCAAACACAGCTTCGATAACTAAATCAGTGTCATTTGGTATTTTATCCAATCCTACAATCTTAACGATATTTTTCAGTGCATTATGCTTATCTTCTTCTTTGATGACCTCTTTCTTAACCTGGCGATCCAAGTTTTTTGTAATTGTAGCTATCGCTTTATCAACCAAATCCTCACTGATATCAACTAAAAAAACACTGAAGTTATTCATTGCAAACACATGAGTAATTCCGTTACCCATAGTTCCACCGCCGATTACAGCAACTTTTTGAATTTCCATTATTAACCCCTTTCTAATTAAAATTTTTGACAATTAACGCAGCAGCTTCACCACCGCCAATACAGAGTGAAGCTAAACCGTAAGTTGAATTTCTCTTTTTCATTTCGTGAATCAATGTTACGAGTACGCGTGCTCCACTGGCTCCAATAGGATGACCAAGTGCTACGGCTCCTCCATTCACATTTACATTGCTGCCATCAAGACCGAGTAATTTATTATTTGCAAGAGAAACAACAGCAAAAGCTTCATTGATTTCAAACAGATCTATATCGGAAATTTTCAGACTAGCTTTCTTCAATACTTTGTTAATCGAATCTGCAGGTGCGGTTGTGAAGTGCATTGGGTCTTTTGCTGCAGAGGATTGTGCTATGATCTCGACTAAAGGTTTGAGACCAAGTTCCTTGGCTTTATCCTCACTCATAACCAGTAATGCAGCACCTCCATCGTTAATACTGGAAGCATTAGCTGCTGTTACAACACCATTTTTATCAAATACAGTTTTAAGAGAAGGTATCTTTTCGAATTTTACTTTTCCTGGTTCTTCATCTGTGTTAACAACAATCTCTTCCCTGCCAGCTTTTACTTTTACATCAATAATTTCGTCTTTAAATCTTCCGCTCTTTTGTGCTTCAAGCGCTTTCTTATATGAATTGATTGCAAACTCATCGAGTTCTTCCCGCGAAAAATTAAATTCTTTTGCACATGCTTCAGCGCAACTCCCCATATGGACATTATTATAAACATCCCACAAACCATCCTTTACCATTGAGTCAATTACTTCCCCATTTCCTAAACGATAACCATTTCTTGCTTTGTCAAGAATATAGGGAGTGTTGCTCATACTTTCCTGTCCGCCAGCGACTACTATGTCCGCATTGTCTGTTTGAATCGCTTGTGCAGCAAGCATCACAGCTTTAAGACCGCTTCCGCATACTTTGTTAATGGTCATACATTCAGTCTTCTCAGGTAAACCCGCAAAAAGTGCTGCCTGTCTTGCAGGTGCCTGACCAAGCCCTGCGGTCAGCACATTTCCCATAATAACTTCATCAATTAAATCTGGTGAAATTTTTGAATCTTCGAGAACCGCTTTGATTGCAATGCTTCCAAGCTGCCCGGCTGTCAAAGAAGCGAGCGAACCACCGAAAGCACCAATTGGAGTTCTCTTTGCGGACACAATTACTACTTTTTTCATTTTTCCCTCCAATTATTTTGTGAAAACCATATTGAAAATTAAAGAATTATTTTTAAAGAATCAGGAAAGAAATAAACTATTATTGCTTTTTTAACACAACCCCAGCCAATTCAAATATTAGACTTGCAGCCAGCAATGAATTATTGATGTTACTCCTGGGTAGATTGGATAATCTATCGAGGTGTGTTGTTATCTCACTTATATCAGCATCTGGAAATTTACTGTTAAACTTTTCGAGTGTATCGAGGTGATTTTTGAAAAAGTATCTACCAGTATTTAATCGATGCTTTTGGATATCGTTCAACCAGGTCAGGATCATCGTAATTATTATAGGATATGTCTCAGAAAACTTATCAGAAAGAACAGAATTTAACTCATCAAAAGCAGAGTTGAATTTTCTTCCAAGCGAATAACGAAGTATTGAAATAGTCTTTTCTTTGAGATTATGAAAATCAATATCTATAAGTTTTAAAGCATAATGAACAGATCCTGCTGCAAATGGTGCAACTTCCATTGCGGATGTTTTATCAACTTTAAAGTATTCAACAAGAATTTCAGCGATAATTTCTTCATCTAATGGATCAAAATATATACGCCAGCAGCGAGATATTATCGTGGATCTCAATTTTGTAGCAAAGGGTGTAGTCAAAATAATAATCACTTTTTCAGGAGGTTCTTCAAGACTTTTCAGAAGAGCGTTTTGCGATTCTTCATTCATCAGGTGAGCATCCGAAATTAAAATTATTCTATGGTTAATCTCCTGAAAGTCCATCGAAAGAAACTTTTTAATTTCCCGGATACTATTAATTTTTATGAAATTAGCTTTAGGAATAGAAAATTTATGAAAAGGGTTTTTTGATTTTAATTCGATTTGCTCTCTGACTAATTCTAATTCATCCTGCGTCAACTTCTCTGTTGGAGAACTTTTATCCAATTCATTTTTACCTCTCGGAAGAGGAAAGACTAATTTTATATAAGGTTCTTGAAGCTGCTCAAGCATCCTTCGTGCTTTATCTGCGTCAAAATTACCTTCACTCTGAGCTAATGCTTTGGCAAATTGTATTGCTGTATTGTCTTTTCCAACTCCTTCAGGTCCACTGAAAAGAAGTGCATGAGGGATTTGTTTAGATTGGAGGAAGTTGTTGAGTGTTTTTTTTACTCTTTCTTGAGCAGGAATTTTAGCTAATGCTGAATCCATTGCTAAGGTGCTAATCTGCACCTGCTAGAATTCATCTTCATTATAGAAGAAGTCTTCATCGGTAGGATAATCTGGCCAAATGTCCTCGATTGATTCATATGGTTCATCGCTATCCTCTAGTTCTTTAAGGTTTTCAATGACTTCATATGGCGCACCTATCCTGTCTGCATATTCAATCAGTTCTTCTTTTGTTGCAGGCCAGGGAGCGTCGTCAAGGTACGCAGCGAGTTCAACTGTCCAGATCATATTTTTATTTTTCCGATAGAGAAATAGCTGAAGTGTCTAAATCAAAAAATGTTAAATCATCAAAGAAAAAATCAGTTGGATCAACAGCAATTCCTTGGTGATGAACCTCATAATGTAAATGAGGACCTGATGAAAGCCCTGAATTACCAGATTTTGCTAACTGCTGTCCCCTCTTAATAATTTCACCCTCCTTAACCATAGCTTTTGAAAGATGAGCGTAAATAGTTCGATAACCAAAACCGTGATCAACTTCAATTACCAATCCTAAGCCAGCCCGACGTTCAACTACAGATACTTTACCATCTCCAGGAGCTCGTACTGGTGTCCCCTTATCACAATTAATATCTATTCCGTAATGAAATCTTCTTATACCAAGTATTGGATGTTTTCTCATTCCAAAACCATTAATTGAATAATTTCCAACTGTAGGTTTAATTGCCGGGATACATTTGTGCAACTCTTCATTAAGTTTAAGTTGATTAGCGATTTCCTGTGTTTGAATTTTTTCAAACTCAATCGACCTGATCATATCATCAACTGAATTAAGCAAGTCTCTTACATCAGCATCTTTAATTTTCAAGTTTCGGGAGAGATAATCAGCGCTTCCGCCAACACCTAATAATTTTTCTTCCTCAGAGATAGCTTTAAGATTTGCGGTTACTCTGAGCTCAGAGTTTAATTTGGAAATATCTTCCAAATCATTAACTAAATCGCTGTATATATCAGCTATTTTCTTAATTTCATTCTTGAGTTCTTTATTCTCACTTTTTAGTGAAGAAATAGTAAGACCAGGATTATTTCCACCTCCATAAAAATGATAAAATACCACAAATATAGAAGCAAAAAGTAAAGAAGTAGAAACCAGAACTGTAAATAGTTTAAGCTTGAAATTTTTAATTTCAATATACTTAAGGTTAGCTTTTGAGAAGTAGAATAATTTTTTCATACAACGGTGCGCAAAAATACTTAATTAGAGTTATTGAAACAAGCCTCTAAACTAATTATTCAAAGTCGTGCTCAAAGTAATCAGTAGCTCTTTGAGTCTTAAAATTTTTATCAGAAATCCGCTCAGATACGCGCTTTTTGAAGATTTCTGCTGCATTATACCCATAATGCTTTAACAGGTAATTAAGAGCAATAACTTCTGAAATTACAGTTATGTTTTTACCAGGCAGAATCGGAAGCTTTATATAAGGTATTTCAACCTCTGAAATGGAAATGGCTTTCTCTTCTAAACCAGTCCGTGTGTACTCAGTTTTTTCATCCCAGATTTCCAATTCAACTAAAATCTCAAGCCTTTTCTGATATCTTATTGCTCTTATTCCGAAAATTCTTTCAACATCAATAATGCCAAGCCCTCTAATTTCCATATAATGCTTAGCAATGTCGGTTCCTGAGCCAATAAGGATACCTTCTCCCTTTTTTGTCAGGATAATGACGTCGTCGGCGACAAGTCTGTGTCCTCTTTCTACCAGATCCAGGGCTACTTCACTCTTGCCAACACCAGATTTACCGACAAAACAAATACCAACGCCATACACGTCCACGAAAGAGCCGTGAATTGTTATTCGTTGAGAGAACTGGTCATCAAGAAAATCGCTTAAAATATAAACCAGCTTCGTAGTTGTAAAAGGTGAGCCAAAAATAGCTACACCTTTTTCTTTTGCTAATTTGAGAAGTACAGGAATTGGTTTATTCCCATTTGTTAAAATTATGCAAGGAACATTAAACTGAAAAATATTCCTTAATGAATTTTCCTGCTGTTCCGAAGAAAGCTTTTTCAGGTATCGTACTTCAGTGTTGCCAAAAATCTGAACACGGTTATAAGAAAAAAGATCAACAAAACCAGCTAGAGCAAGTCCAGGTCTGTGTACGTTCTGATCATTTATTTTTCTTTCAAGATCAGGTTCTTCAGAAAGTAATTCCAGCTTGCCTATTTTTTTTGCGTTGTTAAAAAAGAAGTCTACAGTAATAAATTCTTTTCTTGAAATAGACTTATCAGTTACTAATGTCATTTAACCCTGCTTTTTCTTTTTGACTTAATTGTTTTTAACTGACGCAGCAATTTAGAAACTGCTACACTTACTGATTTTGTAAATTCATCCGATTTTTCTGCTGCGACTAATATTTGTCCCGGGATCTTTATAGTTATCTCTGCTTTTTTAATACTATCGTGACTATTCTGAAAGCTGAGGATAACATCAGCACTTATGATACTATCATTAAACCTAAGCAAAGATTTCACTTCATCCTTAATATAATCTTTTAATGTTTCGCGTGCCTTAAACTTACGTGCGGTTATATTTATGTTCATGACATACTCCTAAGATTTTGGATGAGATTTTTTATATGATTGTTTGAGCCTTTCGATGCTCACGTGCGTATAAATTTGTGTTGTTTTAAGATTTTCATGTCCTAGTATTTCCTTAACTGCTCTTAAATCAGCTCCTCTGTCAAGCATATGAGTTGCAGAGCTGTGGCGTAAAATATGCGGGCTTTTTTTTCTTATGTCGGTAACTTTACCCAGATATTTATTCACTATTCTGTAAACATATTTCTCATAAAGCTTTTTTCCTGCTTTATTTCTGACGAATGAATCCGAATAATTCTTCACAGGAAACGAATTCAAGTATTCTGCCAGATTTATTTTTGATCGTTCACCAATTGGTACTACCCTCGTCTTGTTACCCTTTCCAAGGACTCTGATAACGCCTTTTTCCAAATCAACATCGCCAGCTTTAAGGCTGCAGACTTCTGATACACGAAGTGAGCATCCGTAAAGTAATTCAAAGATTACTTTAACCAGTTGAGGATTTTCATCAGCCTCCTCTGCGATTTGAAAAGTTTTCAGAATATTTTCTGATGACGTAATTTCAGGAAGTTTTTTTGATGTTCTCGGGTTTCGCAAATTGGAAGTCGGATTTTGCTTTATCAGGTCTTCTTTAAAAGCAAATTTGAACAGCCCTCGCAATGAGGATAACTTTCTAACAATAGATATCTTTTCAATGTTTTTATCACTCAGATTCATAAGAAATGACTTAATGAAGCGTTCATTAATCTGAGAAACATCCTTCTTACCTGAATCATTACAAAACGCTGTGAATTCAGATAAATCAGTCCTGTATGATTTTATAGTATTTAGAGAATATCGACGAATGTTTCGAAGATAAATTATATAGCCCTCAACTATCTGATCAATATTCATTAATTATAATCTATTGTTAATGAATAATCATTTATTAAGCAAGGTCTGTTTGCAAAAAATAGTTCTTAAAATAATTCGGATTTTTTTTTGTTTGTGAGGCATCAATCGGTAATTTTTTGTTAATGGTATAGTAACTAACTAAAATAAATCAAATTAACCACAGACGTTCTATTCCTTACCTGCGAATAAAGCGAAATTATATTTCAGAGTCAACTTATTTTCCATCTCTTTCATAATTTTTTTGTTTTTCCTGTTATTATCATCGAATTTCAACAAATGAAGTATGCCGTGAATAACCAAACGACTAAATTCTTTTGTGTAAGATACTCTGAATTTTTTAGAATTTCGCTTTGCTTCCTCGAACGAAATCAATATTTCGCCATCAATTTCTTTTATCTTTTTTGAGTAATTGAATGTGATTATATCAGTGCTATAATTGTGCTTGAGGTATTTTCTGTTTATTTCTCTAAGTTGTGATGAGTTAATAAAGCTGATTGAAAGAAATGAAATGGTTAGATCAAATTCTTTCTTTAAAGATAAAATCAAACTATGAACAGCTTTTTTGTTGATTGAAGAGTCTTGAGAATAGACTTGTAAATTTTTTATCAATTGATATTAATCTAAAATTTATTTGGGTTTTCTTTAAGAGATTCAAGCGTAATCTTTGCATACTCCACATAACGGTGAGCGCCAGCTTCAATATCTTTCATCTCTTCATTTGTTAAGTCACGGATAATTTTTGCAGGTACGCCAGCAACTAACTTCCCCGCAGGAACTACAAAATGCTGCTTGACTAAAGCCCCTGCAGCAACCATCGAGTTTGAATCAACTACTGCACCATCTAGTACAATAGCACCAATTCCAATTAAACATAAATCCTTCAGCGTGCAGCCGTGCAATGATACCGAATGCCCGATGGTTACTTTGTTTCCAATATTGAGTGGAAATTTTCCATTAGTTACGTGCAGCATCGAGCAATCCTGAATATTTGTGCTATACCCTATCTTTATGTAGTGAACATCTCCTCTAACTACAGAATTGTACCACACGCTTGAATTGTCACCAATTTCAACATCACCAATGATCTTCACACCTGAAGCAAAAAAAACATTCCTGCCGATCCTGGGATACATCCCTTTGTAAGGAAATATTTTTATTTCTTCATTTAGTTTTTGTATAAGGGGGGATTCCATAATTTCTCGTTCCATTTAATTAGTTCAAGATTTATGCTGCCGATAATAACATTCATCCTTGCACGAATCGGTACCGAATAAGAGTCGTTGCTAAACCAGCCCTCAAATTCACCTGTTAAACCGTATACGCTGACAAAATCTGTATAACCATCCAACCGAAGACAGTCTATCTGATAATCAACAGCATTAATTGAAACTGGCTCGTTTTCATTATAGAAATTTAACACTGTAACTTCTTCTTTTTCATTTACGAAGCAGGGAATAGAAACCGTTCTGTTTTTACCGAAATTCATTCTGGCGTAATATAAGATTGAAAGACCATCCTGAAGCCTTTGACTTGCTAAAGCAGTTGAATCAAGCCAAAGCTTTATGCCGCCAATTTTGCCTTTCTGCATTGCAACTTTTTCATGACCGATGAAATTGTATTTAACAAAGACTGTGTCATCTCTAAATATTTGTGCAAAAAACTTTAGTGGGAATAACGAGGAGTCAATATAACTTTCATAAATCTGGTGTAACTTGCCAAATGGTAAATCGGGATATGATTCAATGTATGCTTTAGTCTTATAGACAGTAACATCATTGATTTTAATTTTTTCAAGAACTTTCAAACGAACTTCTCCAAGATTAAAGAAGGCGTATTTCACTACGTAGGTCAGATCTTCACCAACAAATATTTTTTCTGATTGAGCTTCAACTTTATCGTCATAATCAGAAATATCTTTTCCGAAAATATTTAAATAGCAAATTGCAACGAGAATTATAAAATATGTCATTTAAGATCGGCTATTTGTTTTGCCTCATCAAATAAATTCATAGCTTCGGCAATTTGATTGTCTGTCGTGAGCATTACCGAATACCAGCCGTCATTCTTCCAGAAATTTCGAGCTAACTGTGCTTTGAGTCTTGTTGAAATGTACTCCTTGTCGGTTTGATATTCTTCTTCGCTAAAAGCTACATCTTTTGTTTCAGCGAAGTCAGTAAATCTGATCAGCTCATCATCAGAGAAACTATATTCGTTTACAAATTTATTAAGGTCTTCTCCGTAAGTTGAACTAATTGCTTTTCCATTTTTATCGATATAATTCAGAATGAACTGATAGAAAACATTTTTTCTGAGCAAATTACTTGTGTAACTGGTTATCTTTTCATTCTTAACAATATAATCGGGAGTAATCCCGCCTCCGCCGTAAACGGTTCTGCCTTTATTTGTTTTAAAAATTGGCTTTGAAGTATCCTGTTCTGCGATATGATCAATATTATTTCCTTCAGTCAGACTTGTATCTTCCATATTTGCATAATACTCTTCATACTTCTTTTTATCCTTATAGTCACGTTGAATCGATCTGCCGGAAGGAGTAAAATACTTGGAAATAGTTAAACGGATTGCAGAGTTATCCGGAAGAGTGAATTGCCGCTGCACTAATCCTTTACCGAAAGATGTTTCGCCAATAATTAGTCCTCTGTCCCAATCCTGAATAGCGCCAGAAACAATTTCACTTGCACTGGCTGAGCCGCGACTAATCAGAACGATCAATGGTATTTTTTCATAAGGAGTTGGCTTCGATGCAAAATATTCCTCATTAGCATCTTTTCTTCTTCCTTCTGTGTAAACAATCTTTTTCTTTCCTTCAATAAACAGATCAGCCATTTCAACTGCCTGGCTGAGATATCCTCCAGGATTTCCACGCAAGTCAAGAATTAGTTTTGTCATTCCCTGCTGTTTCAAATCACTCAAGGCTTCATTTAACTCATTAAGAGTAGTTTCAGAAAACCGCGAAACACTAATATATCCTGTTTTATCATGCAGCATAAGACTAGCATCAACGGAGTAAATCGGTATTTTGTCACGTACTATATCGTAATCTATCAACTCATTAAATCCAATTCGACTAATTGAAACTTTAACTTTTGAACCTGCTGGTCCTCTTAACTTATCACGAACCTGATCATTTGTAATACCAATGCAATCTTCGTCATCAATTTTTACTATTCTGTCTCCGGGTAAAATACCGAGAGCTTCGCTCGGACCACCTGTAATTGGAGATACGACTGTCAAAGTATCATTAACAATCTGGAACTCGATGCCGATTCCTTCAAAATCTCCGCGGAAGGATTCTTCAACTACGGTAAAATCTTTAGCCGAAATATAGAAGGAATGCGGATCAAGCTCGCCTGTAATTCCTTTAATTGCTGCTTCAACAAGCTTTGGAGTATCAACTTCTTCGATATAATATCTCTGTGTGAATGACAGCACATCGTTGAGTTTTCGAACACCATCTCTTAAACTATCATCAGAAAATATTTTTTCTATTTGAATGCCAAGAACAATACCGATTGTAAGAATTATCAGTATTGTCGGCACTTTGAATAATCTTTTCATTTAATCTCCATTTATTTTCGCGGTAAAATAAATCAAAAAAATCATAATTGATATGAATTACTTTTTCCCTGATAAAAAGAAAAATTATGCCTGAGGTTTCATCTGAGGAAAGAATATAACATCTCTGATTGATGATTGATTAGTTAAAAGCATAACCAAACGATCAATTCCAATTCCAAGTCCAGCCATCGGAGGCATACCATATTCCATTGAGCGAAGAAAATCTTCATCAACCTGGTGAGCTTCCTCATCGCCAGCTTCTCTCATTTTCACCTGCTCTTCAAATCTTTTTCTTTGATCAATCGGATCATTTAACTCAGAAAATGCATTGCAGATTTCTTTTCCTGCAACATAGCCTTCAAATCTTTCAACAAGTCCTTCTTTGCTTCTGTGTTTTTTTGCAAGAGGTGAGAGAATCAAAGGATAATCAACCACAAAAGTTGGCTGCACAATTTCAGGTTCAACAACCTGGCTGAAAATTTCATCAATCAATTTTGCTTTACCGAAAAGTCCTTCAATTTCAATCCCGATATTTTTTGCAAGGGTACGTAAATCATTTTCCGAGGCTGCAATAACATCAACTCCGGTTTTATCTTTTATTGCATCAACGTAACTCAACCGTTTCCACGGTCTTGAAAAACTTATTTGTTTTTCTTCGAATGTGAATTCCAAACTTCCAAAAACATTTTTGCAGACATTCGCAAATAATTCTTCAACAAGATCCATCATCCAGTTGTAATCTTTATATGCAACGTAAAGTTCGAGCATAGTAAATTCAGGATTGTGTGATCTGTCCATTCCTTCATTCCTGAAATCTTTTGAGATTTCATAAACGCCATCAAAGCCGCCAACCACCAATCGTTTCAGGTAAAGTTCATCAGCAATCCTCAGAAATAAATCAATATCGAGTGCGTTGTGATGAGTAACAAAAGGACGGGCTGAAGCTCCACCATACAACGGCTGAAGAACGGGAGTTTCAACTTCGAGATAATTTTTACCATCAAGAAAATTTCTGATGGCTGTAACTATTTTCGATCTCTTAACAAAAACATCTTTAACGTGGGGATTAACTACCAGGTCAACATAGCGTTGACGGTAGCGAAGTTCTTTATCAGCAAACTGATCATAAATAATTTTATTTCCCTGTTCATCTTCAACTTCTTTAGCAATTGGAAGTGGTCTTAATGATTTTGCAAGAAGCTTTAAGGATTTAACATGAACGGAAATTTCACCAGTTTTTGTTTTGAACACATAACCCTCAACTCCAATAATATCACCAATATCCATTAAACGGAAAGCATCATAGTTTTCACCAATATCATCCTTCTTCAGATAAAACTGAATTCTTCCCTTGTGATCCATTATGTTAGCGAAGGAAGCTTTACCCATTCTTCTGATTGTCATAATCCTGCCAGCGATTTTTACATCTTTACCTTCCAGGCTTTCATAATTAGTTTTTATATCCTCCGAGTAGTTATCAACATCGAATGAATAAGCAAAGGTTTCTATTCCCTTATGCCTAAGTTCATCGAGTTCTTCATAGCGTCTTTTGATTAGAACATTAATATCAGTTTGATTGTTTTCCACTTTTTCTCCTTAATAATTCAATCAATATGTTTTCTTTTTATTTGTTCAACTTCCGTAAGTGATAGGCTTCGGTATTTCGCCAATGGGACATCTAGTTTAATCCCAGCAAAGCTTATCCTGTTCAATTCTAATACTGTATAATCAAGTTTGCGAAACATTCTTTTAACAAACCTGTTTCTCCCCTCTTCACAAGTAATTATAACATTCTTTTTATCTTTTTGGTTCTTGAATTTAATTCCAAGAAATTTTCCTGACTTCCCTTCCAGCGATACACCTGTAACTAATTTTATTTTATCTTTCTCATCAAGCTGTTTATTTAGTCTTACTTCATATTCTCTCAGAACTTTGTTGCCGGGATGGGTTAGTAATTGAGAGAACTCACCATCATTAGTTAAAATAAGTAAACCGGTCGTATCATAATCGAGTCTTCCGACAGGATAAATTCTTTCTTGTGTTTTTATAAGGTCTAAAACTGTTGAGCGGTTTCTGTCATCAGAGACAGATGTAATGTAACCCTTTGGTTTATTGAGTAAAAAATAAACGTGCCGCTTTGGTTTTATTTTTTCGCCATCAAGAGTAACAATATCTTTTTCAACATCTACTTTAAAGCCTAAATCAGTTACTATTCTATCATTAACAGCTACTCTCCCCTGTTTAATAAATTCTTCTGATTTTCTTCTTGAATTAATTCCGCTGTCAGCAAGGAATTTATTGATCCGCACTATCATCATCAGATGTTCCTCTAACTGCCTCTTCTAATTTTTCCTCCAGACTGGTCATCATAATTTTTCTTTTCTGCTCAAGAAAGTCTTCATCCTGCATAATCTCATCCAGTTCTCTTGGTTTGGGTAAATCTGAAAGATTATTCAAACCAAAATATTTCAAGAACTCATCGGTGGTTCCGTAAAGCAAAGGTCTGCCAACTGTTTCTGCTCTTCCTTTAATAGTGATTAGATTTTTTTCGAGCAGAGTTGTAAGGATATAATCAGAATTAACACCACGAATGGATTCGAGTTCAGGTTTTGTAATAGGTTGTTTGTAAGCAATAATAGAGAGGGTTTCGAGTGCTGCCTGGCTTAATCTTCTTTTAGCCCTCTCAGATGAAAGATAGCCAACATATTTTGCATAAGTCTCGAGAGTTGAATAAACATAACCATTAGCTATTCTGAGAATTCGAAAAGAGTTTTTATGTTCATCATATTTTTGATTTAATGAATCGACAATTGTATCTATATCTTCTTTTCTTAGATCAACATCTTCACCATCAATTGATTTAATTGCTCTAATGATTTCTTCTGCAGGAAGCGAATCGTCTGAAGAAAAAATCAATGCTTCAATTACAGATTCGTAAGTATTATCCATTTTCTTTTTGAATTATAATGAAATCGTTGAACGATTTTGTCGTTTTGATTCCTATCCGTCCAACTTTTATTAGTTCAAGTAAAGCAATAAAGGTTACTATTATTCTTATTTTTTCATTCACATCTTCGATCAACTTTAAAAAGTGTAATTCAGAATATTCTTTGAGCTTACTTTCGATAAATTCTATCTGCTCATCTATGGAAACATTCGATTTCTGTATTTGATGAACAGGTTCATCTTTGATCTGATCAATTGCGTACTTGAAAGCTTTAGCCAGGTCATATATTGAAACATTCTTCAGTAGGATATCATACTCATGTGGTGCTTCTTTAACATCTTCATCAAAATTACCTCGGAATTTTCTTTTGCGCTGAGTAGATTCAAAGTAAGATAATTCTTCTGACATCTCTTTATATCGTTTATATTCCAGAAGAGCTTTTACCAGATCTGCTCGCGGGTCAATTTCCTCACCTTTCTCATCAATCTCTCTCGGCAGCAGCATTCTTACTTTTATGTGCATCAGGGTAGATGCCATTAATATGAAATCACCGGCAACCTCGAGGTCAAGTATCTTAATAAAATTTATATAGTCAAGAAATTCTTTTGTGATTTTAGCAATTGGAATATCGTAAATATTCAGTTCATCACGTTTGATGAAGAAGAGAAGCAGATCAAGCGGACCTTCAAACTGATTTAACCTTACCTTATACATTATCCGAATTTCATTTTATCGTGAACTTCAGCCATAGTTTCCTGAGCAGCTTTCTTCCCGCGCTTCTCACCATCAGTAAGTATATCTAAAACTTCATGCATATTAGCTTCGTAATATTTTCGCTTCTCGATTATTGGCGCAAGAAACGAGGAGATTTTTTCTGAACATTTCATTTTACAATCAACGCAGCCTAAAGCTCCGGAACGGCAGTCGGTTTCGATTTGCGGAACTTCTGAGGGATTAAATTTTTTGTGGTATGCAAAGATCAAGCAAATCTCAGGACGACCAGGATCATTCCTCCTGATTTTTTGCGGATCAGTAACAGCTTTTTTCAATTTGGTTTTTACAATTTCCGGTTCATCTGATAAAAGGATTGTATTGCCAAGTGATTTACTCATCTTCGCTGCACCATCTAAACCGGGTAATCGTGAAAACTTTGTGAGCAAGGCTTCTGGTTCAGGAAAAACTTCACCGTATTGATTGTTGAATCTTCTCGCAATCTCTCTAGTAATTTCAATGTGCGGTACCTGATCTTCACCAACCGGAACGGCATCACCTTTATACAAAAGAATATCACCAGCCTGAAGAACAGGGTATCCAAGATGACCATAAATTATTTGCTCAATATGCAGTGCGCGTGCTTGTTCTTTAACAGTCGGATTTCTTTCAAGTCTGTTTGCCGTAATCAACATACTAAAGATCAGGAATAACTCTGTGTGTTCTTTAATTTGCGATTGTCTGAACATAGGGCTTTTTACCGGATCAAGTCCTGAAGCAAGCCAATCTATTAACATATCAATCGTGTCGCTGTAAATATTATCTGTTTTCAAATCAGTTGTTAAAACATGATAATCAGCAATCAGATGGAAGCTTTCGTATTTATCCTGCTGATGCACCCAGTTTTCCAGCGCTCCTACATAGTGACCTATGTGCAGTTTACCAGTTGGCCGCATTCCGCTAAGGATTCTCTTTTTCTTCATAAAATATTGAAATGGTTGAAATTACAGCGCAAAGATAAGAATAATAGATGTTTTTTTAAGAATGAAGAAAAAAGCTTATGACAGATATAAATAAGGCTTCCACTTTTCGTCAATTCGTCCAACAACATTTTTTATGAACATAATATGACTTGGCTTGAATGGTCTTACGAGCAGAGGCATCCCGGCTTCACTCGGTGTTCTGTCACCTTTTTTATTATTGCATTTAGTACACGCACTTACAAGATTTTCCCACGAATCATCTCCGCCTCTGGCTTTCGGGGTAACATGATCAATTGTAAGTGTAAGGTCTCCCCTGCCACAATAAGCACATTTGTAAACATCTCTTCGAAGAATATTTTTCCTGGTAAGGACAACTTTTTTATAAGGTACATTTACAAAACGACTTAATCGAATTATACTGGGCCAGGGATATCTGGCGTGCATAGAACGAATGGCTTTGCCGTCATCATTCAATACCAGTTCTGCTTTGCCAAGGTACATTAGTATGACTGCTTTTTTAATATTGCAGATGGTGAGAGGTTCGTAGCTTTGGTTTAGTATTAGCACCTTAGCATTAAGTTTACCATTTGTTCGTTTCGAGGGTTCGAAGTCCTATTCTCCTTTACTGTTCTTTTTCAGGTATTGATGTAAGTATATTCTTGCAGCTATTCTCGCAATAAGAATTGCAATCGTAATGTAGAGCAGCATCAGATATGTTTCCCTGGGTACTAATTCAGTCAGGATCAGCACTAAAAAAATTACTACTACACCAATAGTTGCATAGTTAAAAATATTGTAAATCTTCGGGAACATATATTTATTGAAATTATTCTAAATTCTGACTGAAAAACTAACAATATCAGGCTTTAATATCAATTGATGATAATGGTGTCAGATTAAAAGAGATAATCGGAAGTCTATACGGAATTATTTTTGAAAATGATTGCAACTGAGGTTACATAATTCTCAGAATGACTGATGGAAATTTTTAGCTGTGTATCATCAGTAAGAAAGGTTTGAAATTTACCAAGGGGATTTATTGAGGGCATACCAGTAGAATCATTTTTTACTTCAATATCTTTCCATCGAAGACCTTGTTTCCAGCCAGATGCAAGAGCCTTATAAACTGCTTCTTTTGCAGCGAACCTTGCAGCGTAGTGCTGATACTTATTGAACTTTGAATTGCAGTAATTAATTTCTTCAGAGGTAAAAACTTTATTGAGAAATCTATCTCCGTATTTCTCAATACTTTTTTTTATTCTGCCAATTTCAATTATATCTATTCCTAAACCTATAACCACAATTTTTATTCAACTGTTAAAAAATGTTTGCATCAACTTTAAGTCCGTCTGTCTGAATTTGTTCGAGGAAAACTCTGCTCAACTCTTTTATTAGTTCCAGCGATCGAACAAGGTTGTTATAAAGCGAATCGCTATATAGAATTTTTCCAAGATTATTTTCACCTGCCTTCGTTTCGAGTGCCAGATAGCTTAGCGTAGAAATGAGAGAATCTGACTTGACCAGAACAGTGTTTAGATTTTCAAGTGAGCGTTCAATATTTTCTTTATTTTCCTTGAGAAGAATTTTTGTATCGGCTGTAATTTCTTTTGTGTTTTCAGCTATCTCAGAAAAGTTCTGCTGGTTTTCAGAAATAACCCGATCCAATTTGACAGTTAAATTATTCATGTTACTAACACTTGCTCTTAAATCTCTCATTAGTTTTTCATCTTCCAGAAGAGAATTTATTCCTTGCAAGGTCTTTACAGATTCAGTAGCTATTATTCCGATTTTATCCTGAATATCACTGAATAAGGAAATCATTCCAGCTATATCTGATATATACAAACCCTGATGAATTTCATTCAAATCAAGAGCTTCAGCTGAATTGCCAGGATTAACTTCGATTTTTCTGCCACCCATAAGGTCAGTACTTTCAAGAGAGAATTGAGCATCTTTTTTAAGGATAACATCATCACTTATTCGTAAAGTAACAATAACTTCAGAACCCGAAATAAAGAAATCTTTAACAGTTCCCTTCCGCACACCATTAACCGTTACATTGTTTCCAATTTCAAGTCCTGAAACTTTATTAAATCTAACTTTAACAAGATTATCTGCTGAAGACAGTGTGAAGTTTTTTGCCCATCCCAGCACCCAGATAAAGACTAGCAAACCAAGTAGTACCGTAATTCCAACTTTAATTTCAGTTGCTCTTTGATTTCTCATATTATTTCTCTTTTAATAACAAAGTTAATTGTGATAACTCATAGTCTGTAATGATACTATCCTCTATTGCTATCTTAAAGAATTTGAAAAAATTTTCCTCTTCCAAATTTACAACTTCTTTCACCGACTTAATATTCTCAATGTATTCTTTCACTATCAATTTTAGCGAATCTTTTTGAGGAGAATCTTTAATAAAATTTGCTTCTTTATCCCAGTTATTTAGAACTCCCTCAACAACCAATTTTTTACCTGGCTCAAAAAACCAATCTTCAAGTTTATATTCAATGATGTAAATTAAAGCAGCAATCAGAATTGTTATAATAGCGACAGATTTTATGAAACAGCCTTTCTTCATGGTGTTTTTTTCTAAGTTGTCTTCTCGAGTTCAATTCTTTTAATTCTTTTTTTCAGCACTTCTTTTACTGTTAACTTATACTCACCTAAGTGAAATGAATAACCTTCCTTCGGAATATCACCAGCTTGTTTAATTACGAGCCCTGCTATTGTGTCATAGTCATCACTGGTAGGAATTAGTTCTCTTCCAATAATTTCGTTGAATTCAGTTACATTAACTTTGCCTAAGACACTTATTTTTTCAGGTGACAATATTTTAACGGGATTTTCCTCAGGATCGTGTTCATCCCAGATTTCGCCGATAATTTCTTCAATTATATCCTCGAGAGTTATTAGCCCTGATGTTCCACCAAACTCATCAACAACAATAGCCATATGCATTTTCTTCTGTTGAAACTCTTTTAGCATCTCACTTATCTTTTTTCCTTCGGGAACAAATAAAACCTCGCGGGTTATTTTTTTAATTGTGTCTTCCTTTATGAACGATTTATTCCGAAGGAACCGAAGTAAATCTTTTGCATGAACGACTCCCAGTATTTTATCCAAATTATCTTTATAAACAGGGAATCTGCTAAAACCACTTTTATTAATTGTATCAATTATCACTTCACTGCTAACATCGAACGAAAATGCGACAATATCTAACCTGGGAATCATCACTTCTGAAACCAGAACAGTTTTAGACTCAACAAAACTCGAAATAATCTCCTGCTCATCATCCTCAAGTGTTCCTCTTTCGTGACCAGGATCGGCTAAATAAGAGATTTCTTTTTCCGTGCTTGCTGTTTTTGATTTATCAAGCTTTAGCTTCGAAAATGTTAATCTGATGATCTCAGTAATTGATTCTGATATTGGATAAATTACCAAACTGAATATGTATATGGGAAATACTATTATTTTAATTGTAAGATGTGGATGCTTTGAAGCAAACACCTTTGGCAATAATTCACAGAAAAGCAATATTATTATTGTGATCAGGATAATCTGAACAGTAAGAATCAGGTTAACTTTTATGCCGTAAAGCGAAGCTATTTCGAGAGCGAGAGAGACTGAAACGATAGAAGCAGCGACATTTGCAAGAGTATTGCCTACCAAAATTGTAATAAGCAACCTTCTTCGAAAAGAAATCAGGTTGTTTATGTAACGATAAATTACTCGTGAGGATTTAAATTCTTCCTCAATCTTTTTTTGTTTAATTGAAAAGAAGGCTACTTCAGAGCCAGAAAAAAAAGATGAGAGAATTAACAATATTACAAGTAAGATTATTTGAAAGAGCCAGTCAATCTCCAAGAAAATGTAAACCCTCTAAAAGGAAAAATGTTTAAAACGGCAAATCATCATTCTCATTTACAGCCGGAGGTTCGGTGGTTGCTTCATCTTCGGATGCCGTACTTTCAGATGAGGGTTCTAGTGGAATCAATCTTTCTGAAACTACTTCAGTCATATATCGTTTAACACCATCTTTATCTGTATAATCTCTTTTACTTAATCTACCCTCAACATAAAACTTTTTTCCCTTCTTCAAATTTTCTTTAAAGTAATCAGAGAGATTAAACGAGACGACGTTATGCCAGGTAGTTTCATTTACCCAATCTCCGTTCTTACCTTTATAGCGATAATCAGTCGCTAAAGAAAAATTCGTTACAGATACGTTATTGGTTGTGAACCTGGTCTCTGCATCTTTTCCAAGACGACCTATCAGCATTATTTTATTTAATGAAAAAGCCATTTTAACCCTCCTGCTATTTTTTTGGTTTGAAATTATTCAAAAAATAAAGAAATAAATGAAAAGATAAAACATGATTCAAATTAATATCAAAATAACCTTATTCAATTTTGCTGATAAAGATAATAATGATTCTTTAATGCAGTATTTATGCGATATGCCAAATGTGGCGTCTTTTTCTTTTATTCTGTTGCAAAAACAATCTTTTCTCTCATATAGTTACAGTAGTTTTTCCACGTCAATTTTTCAACTAATGATTTCGTACAATACTGCATACAAGTTCAAGTAATTTTTACCGTAATCTATTTGGTATAAAAATTTATTACTATCGATCAATAATTTTAATAAAAATGGAAATGAAATAAATGTCAACCGGTCAAATGCTTATTACTGCTGCAGCAATGGTTCTACTCTCATTGCTGATTTTAAGAGTAGGTGGCACTTCTTTGATAACTCAGGAATCAATGCAGAACTCTAAATTCGGAGTCTTGGCTACTTCTCTGGCAAATTCAATCATGGAAGAAGCAAGTATGAAATTCTTTGACGAAAAATCCGTTGGAAATTATGTAGCAAATGTAAATGACTTAACTCCAATTGCTGATTTTGGGGTTGACGCTGGTGAACATCCAGACTCAATCCATACATTTGATGACTTTGATGATTTTCACGGCTTCTCAAGAACTTATGATGACTTACCAAGTGCTGCTTTCACTCTAACCTGTGCAGTTGATTATGTTGATCCGGATATTGGTGGTTTTATCAGTGCAAACAGAACCTGGCATAAAATGATAACTGTTACAATTTCAAGTCCTTCAATTAATATGCAGCCGCTGGTTTTCAGAAAAGTATTTAGTTACTGGAAATTTTTATAAAGAGGTTTTATTATGGGATTTAGTACGATACTGGATATTCTTGGTGCAATTGTTATTGGGGGATTATTACTTCTAATTCTTTTACGACTTAACGGTAATATCACTGAAAATTATATTATACATGGAAGTGATAGAAGTTTACAAAGATCACTTGCAGAAACAGCAGTAGTCATTGAAAAAGATTTTAGAAAGATGGGTTACTGTGCTGATCCTTCAAAGATAACTGAAGGACTTAGTATTGTGATTGCGGCTGATTCTGAATACATTAGTTTTTATTCTGATGTTGACCAAGATGGCAATCTCGACATCATGACATACTATTTAAGCGATACTACTGCTCTTTCCGGAACAAAGAATCCGAGAGATAGAATTTTATACAGACAAATCAATGGTGATATGCCATTAATGATATCTACTAATGTAACTCGGTTTGTATTTGAATATTATGATGTTTTCGGGACGAAACTAGCAGTTCCGGTAGCTTCTCCAACAATGATATCGCATATGAAAATATCAATTAAAGTTGAAGATCCGGAAGCGTACAATGAACAATATTCAAATGCTTACTGGCAGCAGGTGCGTTTAAGTTCAAGAAATTTAAGAAAAAGATAAACAGGAGATATTAAAATGGGTGGAAAAGCCTCATTAGTTTTAGTTTTAGCATTTGGTCTTTTATTTGGTGTAGTTGGTTCAAATATGTTAAAAACATCAAACGAAGCTACAGATACATTTGTTGATTATTTCAAAAAAACCAAAGCACACAACATCGCTACAAGTGCAGCTAATATGGCTGCTAATAAAATATTTACTGATAAGAATTGGATAGCAGGATTTGATGATCTGCCAATTGCTGGAGGGTTAGCTTACGCTTCGGTGGAGACGTACGATATTTATAACAAAAAAATTACAGCTAGAAGCAATTTTAATGGTTACAAGGATACTGTGCAGGTATGGCTTGAACCCAAAAACTTCGCTCAGTTTGGCAACTTTTACGACGAGATGGGAAGCGTATGGTGGGCAACAGGGGATACTTGTTCAGGTCCATTCCATACGAATGACTTTCTTAATGCTTTAGGCAATCCAGTATTCCTTGGTTATACAACTACTTTAAAAGGCGTTAAGCTTTATGATGCATCTTCTTATGCAGAAATTCATGGTGGGTATGATCAAGGAATCCATATTCCTTTAACTTTTGATGCAACCATCATCGAAGATGCTGCAATTGCAGGTGGAAAAGTATTTGAGAAATTAGGCGGCGGATATATAAATGTAAAAATACAATTCAACAGTGATGCTACGGTTACATTCTGGCAGAGGGACGGCAGCATCGGTCCCTGGGGTGATTCTACAGTTGTAGATTTAAACATAATTGCCCCTAATGGTGTGTTATACGTAAAACAGGGCGATGTTTTTATTAGTGGAGTATTGGATGGCAGAATTACAGTAATGGCAAATAAAAGTGGTGGTGCTGGAGGAATTATTAATATTACAGACGATCTTATTTATAAGAAAAATCCTTTAGTTGAACCTTCGGCAAATATGTTAGGGTTGGTTGCCCAGGATTACGTTATGGTTCCATTTGATGATACGAGAGGTGATATTGATATTCATGCTTCCATCTATGCACAAAACGCTGGTCTCGTCATTGAAGAAAGAGCCGATTACTCAACAGCTTATAAAATGAATCTGTTGGGTGGTGTAATCGGAAAAAAAGTGGAACCCACAGCAACTTATAAAAAAGTTGGTGGGATTTGGGTCCCTGACAAAGGATACAGTTACGTTCACAAGTTTGATGAGCGTTTTAATAAAGTCGTTCCGCCCTTCTTCCCGTTAACTGATAAGTATAGGGTTGTAAGCTGGCTGGAATAGAGGATTAATAGTAACTTAATATCTGTTTTGTCTGTTGAATAAATAGTGAGGGAATAATAAGAAGGCTAAGCTTCATTGAGCTTAGCCTTTAACTATTTTGACTCAATTGTTACTATCCACGCATCTTTGTAATCTTCATCAGTCCATAGAATATTTCGGTATGCTTCAGCCAAACTCCTTTCCTCATAAGGCGGATGAATCCAAACTACATAAAGATTTTTCCTGTTGTTGAATTCAACCTTGATATCTTTATTCAGTTTTGCTCTGCTATCTTCAGCATGCTGCCTGGCTCTTTCAAGAGTTGAAAAAGCACCAATCTGAACAACGAATGTTTCATAGGTTTGCTGGACAGGTGATTCTAATTTGAATGTGTCTTCCGGAGGTATCTCATCAAAGACATAGACTTCTTCCTCCTTAGTTTCCTTTTCAACTTTACCAGCCTCCTGAGATGAACTACACCCGATTAATGAAAGGAAGATGCTAGCCGAAACCAATAAGTATATAAATTTAGTCGGGACAAGCAAATTTGAATTAGTAAAATAAATCATTTCTGTTTTACTCTAATTATTAAAAATTGATTGAAGCAGTAAACAATGCTCTTCTTTTCAGTAATGATCCACCCAGTATTTCGTAATGTTCCTGGTTAAGTAAGTTAGTCACATTCACATTAAAACTCAGAAAATGACTCGCCACATAAGTTCCGCCAAGATTAAGCATTGTATACTGCAAGACCTCACCGTCACGATAAATTCCGGCAGCCCAGGGGAATGTCGGAACATACTTTAACTTTGCTGAAATATTATGTCCTGCAGGATGATAGTAAGTAATTCCACCGCCAATTTTGAATTTCGGCGAATTTGGCAGCAAGTAATCATTCGGGTCTTTCTCTACAACATCAAATTCAAAGTAAGAATAGGTTGCATCCACAACTATCTCGTCGATAATATAATAATTAACTGCAATATCAAATCCGTATTCATTTACCTTTCCGGCATTAGAATAGCTCCAGACTGCATAGCGTATTCCGTTTTCAAAAATACTTTCTCCTGTTGGACCAAGATCAGTAACAAAATCTTTCAGTTGATTGTAATAAAGATCGATAGATAGAAATAACGAGTTATAAAATATTCCTTTATAACCAACTTCATATCCTGTAATTTTTTCAGTTATCAAATCGGGGTTACCCTGGTAAACTGTTGAAGTAGTAAATGGAGGAGTTGTCGGAGGCGATTTAACATATAAATATTTTTCAGAATAATTTGGTGCCTGAAATGCCTGATTATATGTTGCTCTTATCGAATGTACCGGGTTGAAGCTATAAACTAAAGCTAGCTTAGGGGATACCCGGCTTTCGTGCAGTGTGCTTCTATCCCATCGAACTGCACCGACTGCTTTAAATGAGCTAGTAAATTTATATTCCAGCTGACTGAATAAACTTGAAGTGTTATCATTACGAGCTTCCTGCATCAGAGTTCCTTCTGTATCGATGTTTATAAATCGCTGAGAACCCCCAACAACTAAAAATAACTTTTCTTCTAATGCATTAAAATTATACTGAGCTTCCACATGGTGAATCCAGGCATCCTGAATTAAATCTAAACCGGTGGAAAGAGATTTTTCGGGTTGAATATTTAACCTGCCGTTTGTCCAGTACATTAAGTTAAAACCATAACCATTGTAGTTTAGCCGCGCCCAGGGACGCCCTGCGTTTTGAATCTGTACTCTGCCTATACCAGTTACAATGGTTTCATTTTCCACATTAGTGTAGCCACCTTCTGCTGTAACGAACGAAAAATTATCGAACTCGTAGTCCAGACGCAACGAACCATATATAGAGCGGATTGCATCTGTATTTATATCAATTTGTTCGTTATTTAATGCAGTTAAACCCTCATATTCAAAATTAAAATCCTTCCTTGAAGTTGCAAATGATTTTCCCTGATAAGCACCAAACATTGCTTTATAACTTAATTTACCAGCCACATTAGAAAATCTGGCATCACCTCTGAATGAACTTGATTCGCCTGCTGTAAGATTTATCCGTGTTCCCGGACTATCCTTTGGTTTTATAGATGAAATGTTCATAACACCATTAAAAGCATTTGCCCCATACAAAGCTGAGCCTGGTCCACGTATCATTTCGATCCTGCCCAATTCTTCGAGCGGCGTAGATAGTCCATTCCATTCAGTTGCACCGAGAAAAGCTGTTCCAAGGTCTCTTCCATCAAGAAGGATTAGTACGCGTCTGTTAAGTGAACTATTGAACCCCCTGGTGTTAATATTAAAATCAAATAAACCATTTTGTGCAATATCAATTCCTGGCTCCATTTCAAGAAGTTTTGCAATTTGTCCATGACTGGCAAACCTCTGAATATCTCTAGCCTCAATTACAGTTATAGAACTTGGAGCTTCGGTGATTCTTTCCTGCCTTAACGATGCTCCATAAACAACCACTTCTCCCACATCCAATACTACCGGCTGAATTGAAAAATTTTTAATGATTTCTCTACCGGCATCAATTTGAATTTCTTCAATTATTTTTGTGTAGCCAACTGCAGATACAATAATCCTTTGGCTGCCTTCAGGTATGCCGGTTAATTTATAAGTTCCATCTATACCTGTTGCTGCACCAAGACTTGTTTTTTCTACAACTACGTTGACAAATGCAAGAGACTCTCCTGTTTTCTGATCAGTTACCTTTCCGCTTAAGCTTCCTGTTTCCTGTGCAATCAAGATAGAGGAAAAAAGAAATAGTTGTAAGATGATAAAGAAACCTATTATTCTCTTCATCCGTATCCTCTTATTATTTATGAATTAATGTAAATAAATAACCCCGAAATATATTAATCGGGGTTATCCAATTACTTTATTACTAGAAATTTTTGGCAGTTAAAGTTTGTCGTTTACCATTAGATTCAGCATCTCCGCGAAGTTCTATTTGTATAGGTCCAACACCTTCAGCCAACCACAACTTTGCGGTTGGGTTTGTCGAAATTGAAGTTGTTGAAGTACCCAAATACACCCTTCTGGTAGCAACAAGGCGGTATGTTACCCAATCAGTACCTGCCGCTGTTAAGCTTTGCTTAGCCTCAAATTCGGCTTTTATTTCAAGACGAACCACTCCGACAACTGCACTTGTAAATGTTTCATTAAAAGCCACCCATTCAACACCAACACCTGCACTTGGTTTAGCCAGAAGTATCCATCTCAGCGAGTCGGCTCTTATACCCGAAGTAGAATCTCCCGGTGTGGTATAAATTTTCTGACTTCTGAAGAAAAAACCGAGGTTTGTAAGAAAATAAAATTCATTTGGTGTAGCTTCCAGATGAGCAAGAAATGTTCTTGGAACTGTAAAACCAAAAACCTTCGTAGTGTCCAGGATCACCGTTGGTGATGTGTATGGTGGAGGACCGGGTGCGACCTGTCCAGCAATAATCCATTTTGATTCAAATCCAACTTCTGACCCTGCAATGGGAACATCTGTATCAAGGTTTAATAGGGTACCGGAATTATACACCAATACGTTACCAGCTGTGAGTGGGAAAATGTTTGCCGGTACAGGTTCCGGTGTATCACCGTTTACCGGGTTTTTATCTTCCGAGCATCCCCAAATAAAAAAAGTAAAGAACAACCCCAAAGCAAACCAAATAAAAGCCTTACCTTTGCTTTTTCTCATAGTTTATATCTCCTACAATAATTTATGTTGTGTTTAGTACAATTGTGATTTAATTGCTTAGTTCAATTTTACGCAAGGTCTTAACCATAATCAATATGTTTTTTAAATTTCTATCTGCCCTGTTTTTCTCAATATTGAATAGTCTCAATAGTTCAACATGCTTATTGATGCACAGAAATTTTCTTTTTCAAAGTTATAAATGCTTAGTATGAGTCAAGATTTATTCAATCGAAAATAATAATGTATTCTTTTCTACTGGCATTCCTTCGGTAACTTTAAGTTCGGTAATAATTCCGGAAGCCGGAGACTTCAAATCATTTTCCATTTTCATTGCTTCAAGAATCATTATGGTGTCGCCTAGTTCAACTTTATCACCAATACTTTTATTTATCTTCAAAATAAGTCCGGGCATTGGTGCCTTTACATTTATATGATGGTGATGAATTCCGGCTGAACTTTCCAGCAACTTAAATGCTTTCTGCTGCAAAGCAGTTCTTACAGTTACTTCAGATTGATATCCTTGAACCAATACTTTAAAAAGATCACTATTTAATTTTTCAGATGTAAGCTCAAATACTTTATTATTTAACTTCAAAATAAATGAATGATCACAAACCTGATGCAGTTCATATTTAATGTCTTCATCATCTACAGTCAATTCATTATCATTAATAACTTTTATATTTAATTTTGAGCTATTGACACTAACTACGAAATCATTCATACATCTGTTCCTGCCATTGATTAACTGAATCTATCTTTTGGGGCCGTAGATTATTGATTGAAGATTTTGATTTTAAGATTGCTGCAAATATAGCCGAGATCTTCTCAATTTCCCTAATATTATTTGATTCGTCCAAACCACTTATATTTTTCATAAATTCATCACTAAGAAAGTTAATATCAAATTTCCCTTCCCTGAATAAAGGATGAGAGAATATATTTTTCAAGAATGAGATGTTCGTAATCAAACCACCGATTACATATTCGGAGAGTGCTCGTAGCATTCTATCAATTGCATTTTGCCGGTTGTCTGCCCAGCAAACAAGCTTTGAAATTAATGGATCGTAATAAACAGTTATTTCAGAACCCAGATCAAATCCTGAATCAACACGAACCCCGGGACCTGAGGGCGCAAAGTAATTTATAATATTACCTGTTGATGGAAGGAAATTATTTAATGGATCTTCAGCATAAATTCTGCACTCTATTGCGTGACCATTTATTTTCAAATCACTCTGTTTAAAGGAAAGTTGATTCCCTGCTGCAACTGCTATTTGTTCTTTGACCAAATCCAAACCAGTAATTAGTTCAGTAACAGGATGTTCAACCTGGAGTCTGGTGTTCATTTCGAGGAAGTAAAAATTCTTATTTGAATCCATAAGAAATTCAACTGTGCCTGCATTGTAATAACCGCAGGCTTTTGCTGTATTAATCGCTGCAGTTGTGATTTTCTCTCTTGTAATCTCATCAACAAATGAGGAAGGCGCTTCTTCAATTATCTTTTGATGTCTTCGTTGAATTGAACATTCTCTTTCAAAAAGATGAGTATAATTTCCAAGTTTGTCTCCAAATACCTGTACCTCTATGTGCCGGGGATTTTCAATATACTTTTCGATGTAAATATCATCATTGGCAAAAGCTTTTTGTGCTTCCCGCTTTGTTGCTTCGAAAGCAGACTCAAACTCATCTTTCGAAGAAATTTTTCTCATACCTTTTCCGCCGCCGCCAGCCGCAGCTTTAAGCAAAACAGGATATCCGATTTCCTCAGAGATTCTTACTCCATCATTAACATTTTTTATTGCTTCGGTAGTACCGGGTACAATAGGAACATTATGTTTGGACATCAATTTTCTTGCTTCAGTTTTACTCCCCATTAATGATACAGATTTTGATGATGGACCTATGAAGGTTATCTTATTCTTTTCCAGAGTTTTTATGAAATCGGCATTTTCAGAAAAGAATCCGTAGCCAGGATGAACTGCATCAGCTTGAATTTCTTTCGCAAGCTTAATTATCTTTTCCTTGTTAAGGTAAGAATCAGATGCAGGAGAATTACCAATGTAGTAGCTTTCATCAGCTAAACGAGTATGAAGAGTAGTTTTATCTGCATCAGAGTAAACGGCTGCAGATTTAATTCCGAGTTCGCGGCAGGCTCTTATAACCCTTACCGCAATTTCCCCTCGGTTAGCAATTAAAATTTTTTTAAACAAAGGAGCCCTATTTTAGTTCGACTATTGTTATACCCTCTCCGCCAAATTCTATTGGTGCAAAATAATAATTCTTTACCTTTTCATGCTTATCAAGAATATCTTTTACAGATTTTTTTAATGCACCGGTTCCTTTACCATGTAGTATTTCAACCCTCTGCTGCCCTGTCATATAGGAGTCATCTATAAATTTTAGTATCTCAAAATCAGCTTCCTCAGGTTTTCTTCCTCTAATATCAAGTCGATATTGTGCGACGGGCTGACTAATATTATGATGATGAATTACAGGCGTGTGGCCAGTGTCCGGGTGATCTGGAATCAAATCACTGAGATCAACCTGCATTTTTATTGAACCAGATTCAATTAAGCCTTTGCTTCTCTCCTTGTCAATCTGAATTATCCTACCTGAAGTGGTAGTATTTTTAATCGATACAAAACTTCCAACACTAAAATCAGATATATTTATCTCTTTTCCAACCTCAGGTGAATAAAGCTCTGCTGTTTCTGCTTTAAGTTCAACTATTATTTTCTTTGCCTCTTTAATCACCTCTTTTTGAGCACCTGATTCGCGAATCTGTTTAATTACATTTTCAACTTTTCTATTTACATCTTTAAGAAAATCTTCTGCATCTGACTTAGCTTTTTTTAGTATCTCTTTCTTTTCCTTTTCAAGTCGCTCGATATTACTTTTATATAAACCCGACAAACCAGATAACCTTGTATTCTCAATCTCCAACTGCTTCAATTTCTCTTCCAGCTTGTTAGATTTTTCTTCAAGCTCCGAAAGGAAGATTTCGAGTTTGTATTTATCGCTATCCATAAAATTAGAAGCAGTTTGAATTAGGGTATCATCAACTCCAATTCTTCTGGCAATTTCAAATGCATAGCTTGAACCGGGTACCCCAAGCTTAAATTTATAAGTAGGCTTAAGCTGCTCATGGTCAAATTCCATCGCAGCGTTAATGAAGCCTTCCTCGTCGTTTGCAATTATCTTCAGGCTTCCGTGATGAGTTGATGCTAACACTAATGTTCTTTTATCTCTAAGTTTTAAAAGGACTGCTGCGGCTAGCGCAGAACCTTCCGTTGGATCAGTGCCTGTTCCGATTTCATCCAGCAGCACAAGTGAATTCTCATCAGCGTTTAACAAAATGTTTTTTAGATTATTTAAATGCGAGCTAAAAGTAGATAGATCGTCTTCAAGCGACTGCTCATCACCAATATCAATCAAAATATTTTTAAAAAGATGAAAATTAGAATCCGGATGAACGGGAATATGAATACCGGATTGAAGAAGCAGTGAAAGCAAACCGATTGTTTTTAAAACCACAGTTTTACCGCCAGCGTTTGGTCCGGTGATTACAATTATTTTTTGATCATCAAGCTTAAAGCTTAATGGAACTGCCGCTTCCCTTCCGAGTTTTTTAAGTAACACCGGATGTCTGGCATCATTCACATAAAAACTGTTTTTATTGTTTATAGATGGAAACGCACCAATAATTTCAATTGAATATTTGGCCCGTGCAAAAAGTGAATCAATGTATGCAATAGTTTTAAGTGTCTCTTTTAATTTCTCGCTCTCTTTTCCAATTAGGCCGGTCAGCTCTTTCAATAATCTTTCAATTTCCCGTTTCTCGGCAAAACCCAGAGTTATAATTTCATTATTTAGTTCCAGAGTTTGTTCCGGCTCAATGTAGACTGTTTGTCCTGTCGCAGATTCAGAATGAATGAACCCGCGTAAATGTCTTTTATGTTCAGCCTTAACAGGAATAACCATCCTGCCGTCGCGAAGAGTTAAGTAATCCTCTCTTACTATTCCATCAGCATCGAGAGATTTCATTATGCTGTTAATTGACTTGATAAGCGAACTTTGCTTTTCTCGCACCTGTTTTCTGATATCAAATAATTTCTGACTTGCCTTTTCTTTTATTTCTCCCGATTCGTCAATTACTTTTTCAATATGATGCTCAAATACTTTATCACTCAACAATGAATTTTGATATCCGGATAAAATCGGAGCAGTATTGCAATTGTTCTTTAGAAACTGATGCAAAGAACGGGATACTTTTGCTAATCTTAATACTTCCAGAATTTTCTTTGAATTAAGCACAGCACCTTCAATTCTGCTCTGTGAAATTGACTCAAATAGATCAGGGATGTAATCAATTTGCGGCGGGATATTTCTAATTAAAATTTCTTTTGCTTCACTTACAGCTTCTCCTTCAGCGGTTACCCTTCTGAGATCAAATAACGGAGTCAACTCCAAAACATACTTCTTCCCATTTTCAGTTACAGTATAGTTAGCAATATTATTCAGAACTTTATGATATTCAAGCTTATCAAGAGCAACACTATCCATCATTTTACAGCATCTTTTTCGTTGATGTAGTCCTCAATTAATTTACGAGGCTGAGGTGTGTAGTAACTCAAATATTGAATTGTTAAAGGAATAACGGCGTGAGTGTATTCATAAAACTGTGATTGCTGTTTTGTCTCTTTATCTGGCAGATCAAAAATATTTACAATAATAAAGATCGCACTTAAAAAGTAGAGAATCTGAATTGAACCAACAATCCCGCCTACAATCTGGTTTATCAGGTTATTAACTTTATCAAAAGGATGGACAACTCTCTTTATGAAGACAAAGATGGTAATAATCGTAAAGAAAATTAATAAGCCGCCGATAATTTCAGAAAGATAGTATTCAATTCTGAAAAGACTTTCTATGAGGATGCCAAGTTTGCCTGCAAAGAAAACAGCAGCAACAACAGCTAAAATGAAGCCTATTATTCCAATGAGCTTCCGGATGAAACCATCCTTAAAGCCAAGAATGAAACCTATGATTACCCCTGTAATAATAAGTGCATCAAGAAGAATCAATTTACACCAAGAACCTTTTCAACTGCTTCTTTAATTGCTTTGCCGTCAGCTTTACCTTTGAGTTCTTTTACCGCAAGGGGCATAAGCTTCGGAAAATCAGCTTTAGATTGTGCCCCGATTTGTTCTGCAAGCTGCTTCACTTTGCTAATAATCTCATCCATTGTTAATTGTTTCGGGAGATAAGACATAATAATGTTTAACTCTGCTTCTTCGTTTGAAGCAAGATCTTCTCTTCCTGCTTTTTTATACTCTTCGATCGCTTCCTTTCTTTTTTTTGCTGCAGAGCTGAGAAGTTTTATTTCTTCTTCTTCATTTAGTTTTTTTCCTGAACCGCTTTTTTCAAACTCGAGTATAAGTGCTCTGATCGATCTTATGGTTTGAAGTCTTAAACTATCATTAGACTTCATTGCTTCTTTCAAATCGTTATTTATTTTTTCAGTAAGATTCATATAAGCCTCAATAATAAAAAAGCAGGCAATTGTTTAAAAGCCTGCTTGAATACATAGATTAAAAGTGAGTTAAATTCTAATATTCGCCGAATAGTTGATTCTCAGGCAGTAAGCCTTTCTTAATTCCTGTTGTATGTCAGTTACAAATCCCATATCGGTATTCTTATCAATACGCAGCGAAACAATCACATTAGGCAGAGCTTGCCTTTTATTATACATTATTCCCCAAATATCTTCCATCTTAACAAGACTGTCATTGATCTGAATCCTGCCATCACGACCAACCCAGATATAAGAAATCAGCCTTTTGTTTTCAATCTTTTCGATGGCTTTTGCTTCCGGCAGAGAATAGTTAACCAATACTTCAACTTCTCTTAATGTTGTTGTTACCATAAAGAATAGCAACAGCATAAATATAATGTCAGGCATTGATGCTGTTGGAATTTCCTGTTTGGTACTTGCTCTTTTCTTTTCGAATTTCATTTACCAGTCCTCTATTTGATTTTTTCTGGTTCTGCTATTGAAATAATAATCGGAACAGCTTCTTTTATTTCATTCTGCTCTTCAGGTCCAAGATCATTAAACTTCATGCCGTATCTTGAATTAGAATATTCGTCACGCACTTCGAAAAATGCTTCCTTAACCTGATCAAGTGCAGATATATAAGCATTGTAAATTGTTCGTCTATCAGTCTTAATTGAAACTATCAGCTTTTTGTTTTTAGGTAAATCAATCTTTGACTGAATTCTGGGTTTCAAAGTTGCTGTTATCTGAAAAAGTGAAATCGGTTGTCCATCAAGAAGCACATCACCTGTTTCGTTTATCAGGATAGCAGCCATTCTGTCTTTAGGAACGTCAACAGTTTCCGGGTCATCAATAAATTCCGGAAGTGTCATACCTATGCCAGAATCAACATCAATTACAGTTGCAACCAAAAAGAAAATAAGTAGCAAGAACGCGATATCAGCCATAGAAGAAGTTGGTATAGTTGCTTCTGGTGTTTTTTTCTTTTTTATCATTTTAATTTCTTTTTAATTACTAATGATGAATTTTTATCTTGATGATTTTAATTCATACAAAGCATCAATTAATTCAATTGAAGCTTCTTCCATATCACCAACTAACCTGTCAATTCTCGAAATCAGGAAGTTGTAGAAAACCTGTAGTATCATAGCAACGACAAGACCGAATAATGTTGTCAACAAAGCTATAGCGATACCGTCAGCTACAATTGCAGGTGAAATCTGTGCTGCTTCTTTAATAGCATCAAATGCCGATATCATACCCTGAACAGTACCGGTAAAACCAAGCATAGGTGCGATAGAAATGAAGAGTGATATCCAGATCATTCCTCTCTCAAGGAAACCCATTTCAATACCGCCGTAAGCTATAATTGCTTTTTCAGCAGCGTCGAGACCTTCATCAACTCTTAATAATCCAGCGTGGAATACGGAGGCAACCGGACCTCTTGTATTTGCACAAACCTGTTTAGCCTTTTCAATGCCGCCATCGTCCAATGCTCTCTTAACCTGGATGATAAATCTTTTTGTATTGGTCTTTGAACGTGTTAACGTCCAGAGTCTTTCGAAGCAGAAGGCAAGACCGAGAATCAGAACGATTAGAATTGGATACATGAATCCACCACCTGCTTCAAATTTAGTTGTTAACCAATTCAATACTCCACCATCACTGGTTGCTTGTGCAATGGTGTTGTAAAACATAGCTGTTATACCTGAGAAATCCATATAGAGTTTCCTCCTGAAAGTTTAATGATTGTTATCAAGGAAAGGTTTTTTTCCAAATAATTTTTATTTATGAGTATGACTACAATAAACATTTCACAATTGAAAATCAACAAATTACTTCATCGAAAATGGTATTTTTTTATTATTTGTTGAAACGATTTTTTAGGATAAAAATATTTCCAGTTTGTATATTAAAGCTTGAGAACAATGATTCGACAAATTCTCCTATCTCAGTGGGCTTTATCCAACTGTCAAAATTGCCATCCTTCATCCATTCCCGGTTTGCCGGAGTATCAATAATTAAAGGTGCTACAGCATTCGCTGAAAGGTTAATTTCCTTTCCTTCTTCAGCGAGAGTTTTTATAAGGTGATTTAGTGCTGCTTTGGATGTTCCATAAACTCCTTTGCCAGCCTCGGCAAATAATCCAGTATAGGCAGATGTTAAACAGATTGAACCTGAATGTGATTCCTTAACCAGTTTAGAAAAATACTTGGCAACTAAAAAATTTGTTTTCAGGTTCATATTGATCATTCTGTCAAAGTATCCAATTTCAGTTTCCCAGATATTCTTTCCGCCAGTAAATCCGCCTATTGTACTAAACAGGAAAAATGTTTTCTCTTTTGATGGTTTAACTTCATCGAATGCCATCTTTACATTTTCTTCTACAGATAAATCCTTTATGGTTATTAGTCTGACATTTTTTCGTGATTGTTCTTTATGTTTAAAATCAAAAAGGTAAATCTGATCGTAGTTTTTTTCAAGAAAGAGTTCAGTGACTCCACTTCCGAGAGCACCACTGCTGCCAAAAATTAATAATTCTTTTTTCACTCTGAACTCCTGATAACTTTAAATTTTGAAATTACCGGAAAATGATCGCTGTAACCACCGAGATATCTTCTTCCGCCGTAAGTTGGAAAAGGTGTCCCTTCGTATTGTCCTGACCTGGTTACAATTATCTCGGGTTTAAACACTTCGAAAGAATTGCAGACATAATTAAAATCATTTCCGATAATAATTGATTCCGACACAATTATCTGATCAAGCATATTCCAGGTATCGCGGTACTTATAACTTCCCTCCCCTCGTTCAAACGCTTCATAAGATAAATTAAATAGTTGACCTGCTGATTCAAACTCTTCGACCTCCAATTCAATGGAATCACATTTTATCGGATAAGCATTCAGTGTTTCAAAAAGTGAGATGTTGTTTGGATCGTCATTAAGATCACCAATTATAAAAATATTTGCAATTGAATCGGTATGAAATATTCTGTCCACAGAATTTCGAAGAGTTTGTGCGGCTGCAATTCTACTTGACTCGGATTCTATCTGACCTCCCCTTCTTGAAGGCCAGTGATTTACAAAAACAGTAATTTTTATATTCTCATTTGTTAGCAGATTAGCTCCAAATATAAGTCTTGTCGGCCAGCCATCATCCAGGTGAACTGTGTCCGCTTGCACATTCAGCAGTTTAAATTTATTTGATTTGTAAATAAGTCCATTATCAATTCCCCTGTTATCAGGAGATTCGAGATAAGCTATTTTATAATCGTGATCTGATAAATATCTGCTTACCAATTCTTCAAGCACTGCCTCATTTTCAACTTCGCAAACACCCAGAATGTCAGGACCTCTGTAATCATTCATCATCCTGATTACTCTTGCCAGATTATACATTTTTTTATCCAGACGATCTTCAGTCCATTCCATCTCACCATCTGGCAAAAAAGCTTCATCATTAATTGAAGGATCATCAACGGTGTCAAAAAGATTTTCTAAATTCCAGAAAGCTAAGTAAAGCGTATCCTCATTTTGTGCATTGCAGCTCGAAAAGGGATAGACAAAAATTACGAGAAGAAGTAAAAATATTTTGTTCATATAAAACAGATTTGAAATTTTACATCAAATTTAAGTAAGAATTAAAATAATACCTTGGTATTTATTTCTCTCTAAATCAGTCCTGTCAGCCAAAATAATAAAGCGGAAAAAACAGCAATCGAAATTGCATAAGGTATCTGTGTTCTTACATGATCAATGTGATCGCACGCAGAAGCCATTGAAGAAACGATTGTTGTATCTGAAATCGGAGAACAATGATCGCCGAAAACACTGCCACTAAGTACTGCAGCGATTGAAAGTGGCAGCGAGGCATCTGCGTAAACTGCAGTAGGCACAGCAATCGGAATCATAATTGCGAAGGTACCCCAGCTTGTTCCGGTCGAGAATGAAATGAATGCTGATGTAATAAATAATATCGGAGCTATGACTGAAGGATTCAAAAAATCTCTTGACAATGATGCAACATAAACTCCTGTTCCGAGTGTTCGGCAGGTATCTCCAATTGAAAATGCTAATACCATCAGAATTGCAAGCGGAACTAATCCTGAAATTCCTTTAAGCGTGTAATCCATTACTTCTTTAAGAGACAAAATTCTCTGAACTAAAGAAATTATTCCAGCAACTATTATTGCTGATAATACAGACCACAGAACTGCAGTTGAGCCAGAACCTGATGTAAGATTTCCATTACCAGTAATTAATAAACTCAGCGGCATCATTATTATCATAACGGCAATTGGAATTATCATATTTAATGACTTATGCTTAATTCCTTTCTTTGGTTTTAATGAAGCAACATCTTCCGAGATCATCGGAACAGCGCCGTCAGCAATTGTTTTACCTTGCTCGTCTGATCTTCGTTCAGCTTTTTTCATCGCTCCGAAATCTCTGAAACTAAATGCAATAAATCCTGCAAATACCACAGAGAGTATCGCATAAAAGTTCAATGGAATAGTATTCAGAAAAAGTGAAACAGGATCACCAAATCCACCGAAAGCAGATTCTTTTTCAAGCAGTGAAACAACGTAAGCGCCCCAGGCATTCAAAGGAATCAGAATGCAGATTGGTGAAGAAGTTGTGTCGCAGATGTAAGCTAGCTTCTCTCTGGAGATTTTGAATTTTTCAAAAATCGGATGAAAAATTGTTCCGGTAACAAGACATGAAATTGATGATTCAATAAATACAACGCATCCAACAAAAAAAGAAAAAACACTTGCACGTCTTCTACTGGTTACAATATTTTTTTTCTGGATGAAATCAACAAAGCCCTGAACACCACCATTTGCCTGAGTTAAAGAAATCAATGCACCGACAAGTGCGCAGAAAATTACAACTCTGGTATTGCCTGCATCTTTAAAGACATCTACTATTGATTGAATTGAAAGTTCAAATCCTTTGAGAACATTTCCGCTTGAGATGATTATCCAGCCAGCTAATATTCCGAGAAATAAAGAAAGAAAAACCTGGCGTGTTTTAATGGCAAGCAATATTGCGAACAATGGAGGTATTACTGAGTGCCAGCCGTATTCCATTTTTATTTCCACTCTAAGAGTGATTGGAAAACAAGTTTATTACTGGACAGATTTTTCGCTTCAACATAATGAGTCAATGGAATATCTTTTTCTGTCCCTTTACTTAGTTGAATTTCATCACCGTACTTTGATTGCGCGTTATATGAAACAGTTAATGTTTTCATAATATGTTTTTTATGAAATTCCTGATCGAAGCAATCAAGCATAAGTTCAATGTATTTTGCATTGTTTGCATGCTGGTTCAAATCAATATCTGAATATCGTATTTGAGTTGAGTAAACAATTTCAGTTTGTGCTTTTGGAATTATTTTTTTGGGAAGGTCTGACAATGCATCTTTTGTATCCAGCATTTGTATTTCAGGAAATAGCTGGGGAAGAATTTTAGGTCTGAGACTTTTAGAATCAATTAAAAGCCAGGCAGAGGTTCCTTTACAGATTATTTCATCGTTCGAATTAAAAAGAAGATAATCCCTCATCGAGTAAAGTTTATACTGCTTCTTTCCCCAGGTCTGAATCTTTATTTCCTCAGCAAATTTAGGAAAGTGAAAGAACTCAAATTTTGCCCAGGACAAAACCCAGGTCAATCCCCTTGGAACAAAATTAGAATAACCGAAATTTAATCTTTCCGCATCGTTAGAAGCTGCATCCTGAAAGTAGTCGAGAATTGTGTTGACTTTTAATCTGCCATTAGCATCAACATCAAACGCACGGATTCTGAACTTATTTTTCCAGATTGGATTCATAATTAATCAGATTAGATTAAATCACTCCGTAACTTAATAACTCACCTCACGCAATAAAAGAAAAAACCTCCGAGGTTTGGCATTCTGAGTAACGTGAATTAAATTATTTTTTGGATACTTGCCCGTCTCTGAACTTTAAATTATTTCCTAGATAGATTCCCTGTAGGATCTAACATTCGCCGTTTGAATTGATGGAAGCTGATAAGCTTTTTTTCCTTTTCATCCCACAATCTTAAAAACATACTCCTGAAACTTGAGCGAAGGGTTAGTACGGGTGCTTTTTGAAAGTCCGGATTTTCTTTATAACATTTTTCAAGAAGATAGTTTGGAATTTTTGGACTGAGATGATGAATGTGGTGAAAACCAATGTTGCCTGTAAACCACTGTAAAACTTTCGGCAGCTTATAGTAAGAACTTCCTTGCATTGCTGCTGATGTATAATCCCAGCCATTACTTTCACTCCAGTAAGTATCTTCAAACTGATGCTGCACATAAAATAACCACGTGCCTGTAGTTGAGGCAATAAATGTTATTGGAAGTTGAATCATTAAAAAGCTCTGCCATCCAATAAGCCAGATCAATGCTGCAACTATTAATACTATTACGATGCTTGTAAAGTAAACACTTGGCTGAAACTTTTTGAAATCTTTAGTATCAGAAATTGGCAACCTATACAGAACGACAAATAAAATAACAGGAATAATTACAAATAAAATAAACGGGTTGCGGTAAAGGCGATATTTTAATTTTCCCCATCGTGATTGCTGTAAATATTCATCCACAGTCATAGTGTAAATATCACCAATACCTCTCTGGTCAAGTTTACCGGCACTTGCATGATGAATAGCATGATTTTTACGCCAATAGTGATATGGAGTAAATGAAATTATACTGCCAGCCATTCCCCAGAAATCATTTGCACGTTTCGATTTGAAAAAAGAACCATGACCGCAATCATGCTGAATGATGAATATTCTTACCATAAAACCTGCTGCCGGCAGTGCTAAAAGAAGTGTAATCCAATAACTGACATCCAGGCTAAGGTACATCAAATACCAGGTAATTAAAAAAGGTATGAAGGAATTACACAACTGCCAGATGCTTTTCCGGTTTGGAGCTGTTTGATATTTTTTAACCAGTTTTTCCCAGGAAGGAAGTTGTAATGAGGATTTTTCTGAAAACATATTACTCGCTTGACTATTTTTATAAATTATATGTGAAGATAGTTATAAATCCATCCTTATGAAATGTAATAAATTCTTTTCCTTATAACATTTTATTCTTCTTATAAAACTC
>Ga0209498_1000053_pt1 | contig 60785 bp, 55 predicted proteins | sample WalLakDeSediment_FD_184131 | JGI IMG/M metagenome (GOLD analysis project Ga0209498, IMG submission 184131) | Lake sediment microbial communities from Walker lake, Nevada to study Microbial Dark Matter (Phase II) - Walker Lake 11/02/13 Deep... | ecosystem: Environmental > Aquatic > Freshwater >... | reverse complement strand
CTTACCATTGCAATAGCTATGCTAATGTTGGCCTCCTGCACCTTTTCAGAAGGGAAAGTTACCCGTGGAGACGGTAACGTGACCATAAACACGGTAATTCTCGACTACTTTGACGAGATTGACCTTCAGGGAGCCTTCAACGTGAAATTGATGCAAGGCGAAGCTCAGCAGGCGATTGTTGAAACCGACGAAAACCTCCAGGAGCTGATAGATGTGCAGGTAAAAGGCGGCACGCTTTTTATAAATACCACCCGCGATGTGATGCTGAAGCCCACCAAAATGGAACTGCGTATTACGTACCCTCAGCTCAGAAGGGTTACCGTGGGTGGGGCCTGTAAAATTTCAGCAGAAGAAGAAATAAACAGCCACGACCTTGTTTTCGACCTTAGCGGTGCCGCCGAAATCGACCTGTCAATCATGGCTGAGGTGCTGCGTACCCAGCTTTCGGGCGCCGGCAGCATCCGCTTTGAAGGACAGGCCCGCCAGCACTTTATCGAATTATCGGGGGCCAGCAGCCTGCGGGCCGAAAAACTGATTACGGAAGTTACAGAAATTGACCTTTCGGGTGCCGGCTCGGCCCACGTGTTTGCCTCCCAGCTTTTCAAAGCCAGCTTGAGCGGCGTGGGCTCTATCAGGTATTACGGCAATCCTGAACAAACACAAATCAACAAATCGGGCGTGGGATCCATAAAAAGCGCCGACTAATTTTTTCGAATTTCCCTCTGCAACCATAAACAAAAAATCACTTTTTAAATTTTTCTACCATGAAAACAAAAGAATTCAACACCAACCTCGCCACATTATTCCTTTTGCTGTTTCCGCTCCTGCTGTCAGCCCAAGGGTTTCAGCCCGGACCCTTTACCGGGGTGGAGGCAGGAGGCATATTTACTGTCCGGCTTATCCAGGGCGATGACTTTGATGTGGTGGTCGAGGCCGACGAAACCATAATGACCGACATTTCGGCTAAGGTAAAAAACAATGTGCTGCAGCTCGAGTATAAGGGCAGTGCCCGCAATCTCGACCGCATTGTGGCCCACGTTACCGCACCGCAGTTTTTGTCGGTAAAGGGCAGCGGAGTGAGTTCCTTCACCAGCGAAAACATGCTGCAATCGTCAACCTTTAGCATTGAAGGAAGCGGAGCCTCCAGCTTTTTTCTCGATGTGGAGACCGATTTGCTTACCACTGTGCTTGGGGGGGCCAGCAATGCCACTCTCACGGGTGCTGCCACCGTGCACCAGCTCAAGGTAATGGGCGCATCGTTTGCCAGGGCTTTCGATCTGACCACTGAAACCACCGAGGTAAACATTTCGGGGGCTTCCAATGCCAGGGTTATGGCCAACACAATGCTGACCGGCGAAGTGAGCGGAACCTCTTCTCTGGCTATAAAAGAAGAACCTGTTTCGCAAAGCATTAACCTCTCGGGCCTGGCCACTATAATAAATGAGAAAAACGAGGTCGTTAGCGAGTCGCGTCCTTTTGCCGATACAGTGAAAGTAAGGGTTGGCTCAAGGGAAGTGACCATAACAGAAGGCCGCACAGTAACCACCAGCCGTGCCCCGGCGCGCCGCAGCTTCCGCAAAAACTGGACAGGTATTGAGCTGGGCATAAATGGCTTTTTGACTCCTGAAAACAAAATTGACCTTCCCGCTGACCAGAGTTATCTCGACCTGCGCTACGAAAAGTCTGTTGCCGTAAACCTGAACATCTACCAGCAGCACCTGAGCCTGATCGGAAATCAGGTGGGTCTTTACACTGGCCTTGGAATTGGCTGGAACAATTATCGCCTGGGCAATGACATCCTGCTGGTAAAAGGTTCACAGGAACTGGAATACGACGAGGTGCTGGTTGACAACCTGCGCAAGAACAAGCTCACCGTGAGCATGATCAACGTGCCGCTGATGCTCGAGTTTCAGACCCGCTCGCATTCTGAGTTTACTAAATTCCACCTGGCTGCCGGCTTCAACCTGGGTGTCAGGCTGGGCTCGCACACCAAGCAGGTGTATGATGTGAATGACAAGAAAGACAAGGTAAAAACCAAAGAAGACTTTTACCTGAATCCTTTCCGTTATGACCTCCAGGCACGCATGGGCTGGGGCAAACTCAATTTCTTCGCCACCTACTCGCTCAACAGCCTGTTTCGCGAAAACAAAGGCCCCGAGCTCTACCCCTTCTCCATTGGCTTACGCCTGGTTAATTTCAACTAAACCTGTACCCTTGATAATTTTTATAAACCAGCCCAGCTCCGGGCTGGTTTATTTTTTTATCTTTTGTGGACTTTTAGTTAATTTTACATCCCCAAATAAAAAGCAAAAAACTATGTCAGGTCACAGCAAATGGTCAACTATTAAGCGCAAGAAGGGTGCTCTCGACGCCAAGCGTTCCAAGATCTTTTCGAGGATCATTAAAGAAATTACCGTAGCAGTGAAAGAAGGTGGCCCTGACCCTGACGGAAACCCCCGCTTGCGCCTGGCCATTGCCAACGCAAAAGGCGTTAATATGCCCAAAGACAACGTGCAGCGGGCTATAACCAAAGCCGGCGACAAAAGCGCGGGCAACTTCACCGAGGTAACCTACGAAGGCTATGCCAACTTTGGCGTGGCCGTGTATGTTGAATGCCTCACCGACAACCAGCAGCGCACCGTGGCCAATGTGCGCTCATACTTCAACAAACACAACGGCAAACTTGAAACCAATGGCGCATTAAGTTTTATCTTCGACCGTAAGGGCGTTTTTACCGTACCCATGAACGACCTTGACGAGGATGAATTCATGATGGAGGTGATTGATGCAGGAGCCGAAGAAGTGGAAACCGAAGACAATTTTTTCACCATCTACACCGCCATGGAAGACTTTGGCAGCATGATGAAGAAACTGGAGGAAATGAAGATTGAAGCTGAGAATGCAGAGCTGCAGCGCATCCCGAAAACGATGGTGAAACTCGATAAGGAGCAGGCGCAGAAGGTGCTGAAACTCATTGATATGTTTGAGGACGACGACGATGTGCAGAATGTTTTCCACAACCTTGAGCTGACTGACGAAATGATGGAGGATATGTAATAATTGTTAATGGTTAATTATAAGCCTTGCTGAGATCTCCGCTTACCAGCGGATCGGAAGTTAATTGTTTGGCCATAATTTATTTTCGAGGAAATGAAAATCCATACGATAGTTCCAGGCCCACAAAATTGAAGTATCTGGAAATATCACCATAACTTTCATACGGAAGATTGTAAAACCTGTAAGTTGCCTTCCTGCATGGGAAAGGCGAGTAGTTCACTGCCAGATTCAAACTTAAAAGGTTATTCCGTACAGTTAGATACGACAACCCTACCTTGGCAAAAGAAAATGCACTAAAAGGGCTTTGAACAGATTCATCGTAGGAAAAAAAATCAACATACTCCTCATTGGGACTAATATACCACAAACTGATCCCTCCATAAATTTTCTTTTCCTTTTCATAGGAAATTCCTACACCCGCCTCAACAAAAAAGTAACGGCCCAAGGTCGGAAATACAATCCTGCGTTTGCTCGGTCCTCTGTCAAAATATTTGGCAACCGACAAAGAAAAGGTGGGCATTACAGGGCTTGAAAACAAAAAACCATTTAGATGATAGTCAATATGCTCCAGTCCGGGATATGTCAAGGGTGCCTCAAAATCGTAACTGATATAATAATTTCTGGTTGTTAAACCAATGCTGGCTGAAGCAAGCATTCCAGGGCTTAACTTGCGGCGGTATGAAAACTGGCCTTGAAAATTCTCTGTAATGGCTGTATTAAAAAAGGGCTCGCCATAGTGCTTAATTGACAAGCCCTGCGTAATGTTTGCATTGGCTGTTATGGAAAATATGTTTTTGGGCAAAAGGCAGTTTTTGTTTGGTTGCGATTTGGCTTGCCATACAAAACCAATTGCCACCAGGCAGCAAACAATGATGATTTTTTTGAAGTTCATTTTACATGTTTTGTTTCGAAGTTATTTTGGCGGGTTCACAAAAACAAAACTTAAAAAGTTTGGTTAATGGTGGTTCCTAACTATTGGGTTTTCAACAAGCGGAAACCCGTATTTAAGATAGATACCCAAATGTCCGAAACCAACTTTGAAATTTGTTCGAAAATAATCTACATCACCTGTTCTCTCAAAGTAACCAGCTCCATATTTTATTGGCGCCCAATTGAAAACCAGACCTGTTTCAAGCCTTTCATTTTTTGAATTAAGTCTGGCAAAACCCGCAGTCAGGGTAAAGCTTGAAAAAAAACTCCTTTTATTATTTAAAAAAAACACTGACTCACTCCAAATGGAAAGCCCATTGACATAGTCAAAATTTTCAATTATTTGCGCCGCGTTGATTTTTGCAAGGATACTGTAATTTAAATGCATGCCTGCCGATACTGTTGGTGCCCATTTCCCCTGCATTGGCAAATTTTGGCCAAAATCCTTGGTTACCAGCAAGGGCAATGACAATAGCTGCCAGCCAACATCCATTGAAAACCTTCGTTTAATAATTTTATCATCCTCCAGCGGATATTTAAAAACAAAAGCAGAGCTGGGCCTTGAAAGGTTCAAGCCTGTGGTTACTATATAATTTTGCCTTATTATTCTTGAATAAAAGGCACCAAATCCTGGCACAAAGCCAAACCCGGGATTTAAATTACCGGGATCAATCTGTTCAAAAACGGGTGGCACCCCTAAACCCATAGATGCTTGTAAGCCAACAAAACCCTTTAGGTTTTCATTGGCTTGTCCGCTTGCCGGCAGAAAAGAGACCAACAGCAAGAGACCTGGCAGCAGTTTTGCTGCCAGACCTCTTTTTTTTATTAGTTTAACAAAGAAGTATTTCACTGAATCGTTATTTAACTCCGCTGCCTAATCTTTGCCATTATTTGGAATAAGGTAAACCTAAAAAAATAATGCGATTTAAAAAAGTATTTTCTTTATTTATTTAATTTATTTTCATTTTAAGCTATATTTCTATTCTTCCCTTAAATGATTTTATAGTTAAAAACACTAATGGGTACTAAACTTTAACTAACGTTCTTTGAAATCTTTGCTATATCGCAATTGTAGCGTTTTTTTAATGCGTGACGATTTGAAAGGATTGTGGATTTTTGCCTAATAAAAGCAAACATCCATGAATCACGGGAAATACGTTTTTGCACAATTGACAGACTTTTTGCCTAGAAGGGCCTTTGATCGAATCGTGAAAGCCCATAATGGCAATAAATATGTTAGATCTTTTACTTGCTGGAACCAAATGCTATGTATGGTTTTTGGTCAGCTAACAGCCAGGGACAGTATGCGTGATCTGATGTTAAGCATTGAGGCGCATCAGCCCAAGTACTACCACCTGGGTTTTGGTTCAACCGTGACTCGAAGGAATCTTGGTAAAGCCAATGAAAAGCGCAGCTACAAGATCTTCGAGGAGTTTGCCTATGTGTTGATTGACCAGGCCCGCAAAAGTTGTTACAGCAGTGATTTTGAGGTTAAGGTTGACGGTAACGTTTATGCCCTGGACTCCACAACCATAGACCTTTGCCTGAGTGTATTCTGGTGGGCTGAGTTTAGAAAAAACAAAGGCGGCATCAAATTGCACACACTGTATGATGTAAAGAGGTCTATTCCTAGCTTTCTGTACATCTCAAAGGCTAGTGTTCACGATGTCAATATTCTGGATATGATTCCTTATGAAGCCGGGAGCTTTTACGTTGTGGACAAAGCATACGTTGACTTCAAACGTCTTAACCGGATTGATTCTCAAGGGTCCTTTTTTGTTACAAGAGCCAAGGACAATATCCGGTTTAACCGAATGTACTCCAATCCTGTTGATAAGTCAACCGGGGTGCTTGTTGATCAGCTGGGTAAACTTGAAGGGTATTACTCCCGCAAATATTATCCGGGCAAATTGCGTCGAATCAAATATTATGACCAGGATCATCAAAAGGAACTGATATTCCTGACAAACAACACTGTTCTGGAAGCCAGAGAAATAGCCTTGCTTTACAAGAAACGCTGGGAAGTTGAGATTTTTTTCAAGTGGATGAAACAGCACCTAAAGATTAAGTCCTTCTGGGGCACGACAATCAATGCTGTCAAAATCCAAATCTATAGTGCCATCATTGCATATTGCATGGTAGCAATCATTGGAAATACACTGAAAATTGATCGACCAATCTACGAAATTTTACAAATTCTCAGCATTTCTCTACTGGACAAATCATCTGTCAGAGAGATACTTACAAAATGCGATTACAAAGATGTCAAAGAGCAATTAAATAATCAATTAATAATCAGTGGGTTTTAAGTGCCCACTACTGAGTTAAAAAAATTAATTTTTCTTCTTTGAGGGTTTTGGTGACAAAAATTACAAACGTATTTTTTTTAATATCTCAAGTAATTTACGGATGAAATGAGGAAAAGAGAAAACTCTTTAAAAATAAACTTAATCTTTATTATTCCTTTTTTTGACAAATTTCCTTAAGACAAAAAAGGCCGCAATTTCTTGCAGCCTTTTTTTTTGATAAACCGGAAATTATATTTCCTGGTTTTTATGGTTATCCTTGAAGGCAACTATTTTCAGGGTGTCATGTGCAATAACGAGTTCTTCGTTGGTGGGCACCACCATTACTTTGACGGGAGAGTCGTGGCGTGAGATAAGCTCCAGCTTGCCACGGATGCCGGTGTTGCGCTCGGGGTCGAACTGCACGCCCAGGAATTCGAGGCCTTTGCATACTGCCTCGCGGGTTTCGGGGCCGTTTTCGCCAACACCGCCGGTGAAAATGATCAGGTCTACTCCGCCCATGGCTGCGGCATAAGCACCAATGTATTTCTTTATGCGGTAGATGTACATGTCGAGGGCTAGCTGTGCGCGCTTGTGGCCGTCGTTCCATGCAGCATTTTCAATGTCGCGCATATCGTAAGAAATGCCGCTGATACCCAAAACACCACTCTTTTTGTTGATAAGATTATTGGCATCTTCAACGTTCAGGTTCTTTTTCTTCATAATGTAGAGCAACGCCCCCAGGTCGAGGTCGCCGCTGCGGGTACCCATGAGCAAGCCTTCCACCGGGGTGAGGCCCATGGAGGTGTCAACGGATTTTCCGTTTTTTATGGCTGCAATAGAGGCGCCGTTGCCCAGGTGGCAGGTAATGGCTTTGATGTTATCCTGACGCATAAATAAAGCATCGCAGGCCTTTTGGAAAACATACTTGTGGCTGGTGCCATGGAAGCCATAGCGGCGAATCTTGTCTACTTCATACATTTCATAGGGCAGGCCATACATATAGGCATGCTGCGGAATGCTCTGATGGAAGGCCGTGTCGAAGACTGCAACCATAGGAACCTTTGGAAGTAGTTTCTTCATGGAAACGATGCCCTTTAGGTTGGCGGGGTTGTGCAGCGGAGCAAGTTCAATTACTTCTTCAATGTGCTTCATTACCTCGTCGGTAATAAGTGCGCTGGCGCTGAAATTCTCGCCCCCATGGGCCACACGGTGACCAACGGCAAAAATGTCTTCCACGCTTTCAATAACGCCATGGTCGGGGTCAAGCAAAGCTTTCAGAATCAGGTCGATACCGGTTTCATGATCGGGCACATCCTGAATGAGCATGTAGGCTTCCTTTCCCCTGGGCTGATGCTTCAGCTCACTGTCTTTCAAACCAATGCGGTCGAGCAAGCCTTTGGCAAGCAGCTCAGCATTGTTGGCCATGTTGATCAACTGATACTTGATGGATGAGCTTCCGCAGTTTAGCACTAAAATTTTCATTTCTTTGAATGGATTGTTAAAATGTGTTGGAAATATTGAAAAATGAATTGAATGTCTTTACTTTCCTGCGGCCTGATTTACAGTTATGGCCACCAGGTTCACGATATCGTCAACCGAGCAGCCTCTGGAGAGGTCATTTATTGGAGCTGCCATTCCCTGAAGCACGGGACCAACAGCTTCGGCTCCGGCCAGGCGCTGCACCAGCTTATAGGCAATATTTCCAACCTCCAAGGTGGGAAATACCAGCACATTGGCATTACCGGCAATAAGACTACCGGGTGCCTTGCTCTTTCCAATGGCTTCCACAATGGCCGCATCGGCCTGCAATTCGCCATCAATCAGCAGGCTGGGATCCATTTCCTTTGCCAGACGTGTGGCTTCAATCACTTTGTCGCACATGGGATGTTTGGCGCTTCCCTTGGTAGAAAAGCTCAGCATGGCCACGCGGGGCTCCACGCCCACAATGGCGCGAGTGGTCCTGGCGGTCATTACGGCAATCTGGGCAAGCTCTTCGGCGGTGGGGTCAGGATGCACGGCACAGTCGGCAAAAACGATAATACCATTATCGCCCCATTTCTCTTCTTTCATGATCATGATAAACGCGCCAGACACCACGCTGATGCCAGGCAAAGTTTTAACGATCTGAAAAGCCGGACGAAGCACGTTACCGGTGGAATTGGCCGCACCGGCTACTTCACCATCGGCATCGCCATTTTTAATCAGGAGGGTAGCAAGATAAAGCGGATCGGCCACAAGCTTATGGGCTTCTTCCATGGTCAGTCCCTTGTTTTTACGAATCTCAAAAAGCATCTCTGCAAAATAGGACCTGCGCTCCCATGTTTCCGGATCGATAACAGTAGCCTTTTCAATGGCCTTAAGTCCATGTTGGCCGGCCAGCTTCATGATCTCCTCACGGTTTCCTAGCAGAATAATGCTTGCAATGCCTTCTTCAAGAATGATGTTAGCCGCCTTCAGGGTGCGTTCTTCGGTGCCCTCGGGCAGCACTATGGTTTTGTTTTCCTGCTTTGCTTTTTGCTTGATGGAATCGAGTAACTGCATGCGCTACGATTATTTAGGTGACTGATTTAGTTTGGATTAAAAGCCCTGCAAAATTAGGATTAATTTGTGCGGGGGCAAAGGGAAAAATGTATTTTTTTTCACCAAAGAGGCTTCAAAAAAACCACTGCTTGTTATATGGTTAACAAGTCGGGGCTTTTTGCAGTTTTTTCTGCAAGAACAAAAACTGCTACCTTTGTAAAAAAATACCTGTCATGGCTGGCAAGCAACATTTTCTCGGATCAATTCTGCTGGCAGCCTTGTTAAGCTCTAATTTCCTTGCTAAGGCCAGTCCTGCCTCCGTTCAAACAGCACCACCTTTTGCTGCCAGTAACTGGGAAGTCATCGAAAGCAGCTGGGTATCGCAGCTGGAGGACAGGATCGACTTTCTTGCCGGGAAACCAGTTTTGAGCTCAAATACTTTTTATGGCAGCAACCACTTGCTGGTTGTCCAAGGGCACACTCCCATTCCGCTGGAGCCAGTGCCGGCCAACGACTGGATTCTTTGGGTAGTAATGCTGAGTCTGGGTGCTTTGGCAGCAGCCCGCTTAATGTTCCCCCACCGGACCAGACAATTTTTCGGCGCCACCTTGGGGGGCAGGCATTTCAGCCAGATGGAACGCGAGGGCAACTTCTTTGACGAAAGCCCCGCTTGGCTCCTTTTTGTCAACTTTCTTCTGATGACCGCCCTGCTCATTTACCAGACCTTGCTCCAAACGGGATATCTCGACAAAACCGGAAGACTTTCACCTTTTCTGATCTTTTTGATCATTTTGACCGCTCTGCTGCTTTATTTTCCCATAAAAAGCTTGCTAACCAGTTTCTTCGCCTGGGTTTTTGGCACAGGGCAAGCCAACAACGCCTACACCAAAAATATTTTTCTGTTCAACAACCTGGCCGGCATTATTATACTTCCATTTGTGGTGTACAATACTTATCACCCGGCCGAATCGGGCCTTTATTTTGCATGGGCACTGCTGGCACTGATCAATATCGCCAAGATTTTGCGGGGTGCCTCCATTGGGCTCACACAAGCAGGTTTTTCTGTATATTACTTAATTTTGTACCTTTGTGCCATCGAATTGGCACCCTTGCTTATTTTTGCCAAAGCAGCCGGCAGCTACCTTATGGCACTATAGATTAAGGGCTTTTATCTGACATTGTAATTCGTTAACCAACTAAACTAGGAGAAGGCGCCTTGAAAATCAAACAAGTTTTATTATCCCAGCCACCACCCGAAAGCGATAAATCGCCCTACGCTGACTTGGTTAAGCAATTTAACCTCGACATTACTTTCCGCAAACTGATTAAGGTTGAGCGTATCAGTGCCAAAGATTTTCGTCAGCATCGCATTCACATTCCTGATTATACGGCTCTGATTTTCACCTCAAAGCATGCGGTTGACCATTTCTTTGCCTTGGCAGAGGAAATGCGCGTGCAGATATCTGATCAGATGAAGTATTTCTGCACTTCAGAGGCCATTGCCCTGTACCTGCAAAAATACGTTCAATACCGCAAACGCAAGATATTTTTCGGCAAGAACCAGTTCAACGACCTGCTCGATATTATTCGTAAGCAAAAAGACGAGAAGTTCATTTTTATTTGTGCAGAAAACCATCAGAATGACATCCCGCAATTGCTTACGCAGTATAAGATCAACTATGTATTTGCCCCTATCTACCGAACTGTGCCCGAAGAGCTTACCGACCTGTCCATCAACGACTTTCAGATGATAATTTTCTTCAGTCCCTTTGGCGTGGCTTCGCTCAAAAAGAACTTCCCGGGATACGAACAGGGCGAAACCGTTTTCGGCGCTTTTGGCGATGCCACTGCACAGGCAGTGGAAGACGAGGGTTTTACGCTGCAAATCAAGGCACCTTCCGAAAAATTTCCTTCCATGGCAATGGCCATGCAGGACTTTTTGCAGAAAAACAAGAAGTAGGCTGCGCCTGGCTTCGGCTTTTATGAGTAAAACGCTGGCAAATCCAGGCCATACGGGATGCATGCAAACTTTCAGAAAAAGTGAACGGCTCTGTACTTTCCGACTGAAAGAACTCCTTTTTAGCCAGGGACAGGGATTTTTTGTATACCCTTTTCGCATTGTGTATTACCTGATCAGCGAGGACAATCTGGAGCCATTGTTTTACAAGGATGATGGCATGATTTACGAAGGCAATGCAGAACAATTGCCTGAACTTATGGCCCGTCAAAACCCTTCGGGGCCCCACCGGCAACTGCCGCCCACCGCATTTTTTCACCAGCCGGCTAAAATGATGGTTTCTGTGCCCAGGAAAAACTTCAAAAAAGCCACCGACCGCAATCGTATCAAAAGACTTGTTAAAGAATCCTATCGTAAAAACAAATCAGACTTTTACACGTTTCTAAAAAGCAGGGATTTACGCTGTTTGCTGGCGTTTGTTTACACCGCCAGCGAAATATTGCCATACAGCGAAACTGAAAATAAAATCAAGCTAACTTTACAAAAACTCCGCGACGAGATTGCTGCCCGCGAGCAGGCGAAAAACGGGGCAGGCGAATAAACATGGTTATCATCCGTTTTATAAATAAGGTGCTGGTTATGATCATGGTTGGACTAATCCGGTTCTACCAGGGTGCCATTTCGCCTTATCTGCCCAACAGTTGCCGTTACACACCAACTTGCTCGCACTACGGGGTAGAAGCCCTTAAAAAGCACGGCCCACTGAAGGGCGGCTGGCTTACGCTCAAAAGACTGCTCTCGTGTAACCCCTGGGGTGGCAGCGGATACGATCCGGTTCCTTAAAGATTTTCACCAATAAAATTCTGTCCGATGAAGCTGTTTAAAAAAATCCATTCGAAAACCCGAGCCACCATGCTAATCATGGTGCTGGCAGGCTCCGCTGTCTTTCTTACCGCATTTGGTTCGCGCAACTTCGAAATTGCCAAAAACCTAGATATTTTTGCCAGCATATTTCGCGAGTTGGTGGTCAACTACGTAGACGATGTGAACCCCGCGGAGCTGATGAAAACCGGCATCGATGAGATGCTCTATTCACTCGACCCATATACCAACTTCATTCCCGAGTCGCAAATCGAAGATATGCGGTTTATGACCACAGGGCAGTATGGAGGCATCGGCGCGCTGATTACCACGCGTGGCGAATACACCATCATCACCGAGCCCTATGAGGGCTTTCCTGCCTATAAAGCCGGACTTTTGCCCGGTGACCGCATCCTTGAAATCAGCGGACAGGCTGTAAAAGGGCTGGGATCGGAAGAGGTGCGTGAACTGCTGAAAGGGCAACCCGGCACCACCCTTAGCCTGTTGATTGAGCGCGATGGCGAGCCGCGACCCCTCACCAAACCCGTCACCCGCGAGGTGGTTACCATCAGCAACATCCCCTATTATGGCATGCTCAACGAAAACACCGCTTACATAAAACTTACCGGCTTTACGCAGAATGCAGGACGCGAAGTAAGGGACGCCTTCAACGAATTGCGCCAGAACCACCCGGTAGAAAGCGTGGTGCTCGACCTGCGCGGAAACGGCGGAGGCCTGCTCAACGAAGCAGTGAACATTACCAACCTTTTTGTGGAGAAAAACCAGCTGGTGGTTAGAACCCAGGGAAAAATCGCCGAGCGCAACACCAATCACCGCACACTCAACAACCCCATTGACGACGAAATTCCTTTGGTGGTGCTGGTCAACCGGGGCTCTGCATCAGCCTCTGAAATTGTGGCCGGCGCGATACAGGATTTTGACCGCGGTGTGATCATTGGCCACCGCACTTTTGGCAAGGGGCTGGTACAAAACGTGGTACCCCTGAGCTACAATACCCAACTCAAGGTCACCGTGGCAAAATACTACATCCCCAGCGGCCGCTGCATCCAGGCCATCGACTATGCCCAACGTAACGAGGATGGCAGCGTGGCCATGATTCCTGACTCACTGAAAAAAGCCTTTACAACGCTGAACGGCCGTGTAGTATACGATGGCGGCGGCGTTGAGCCCGACATTACTGTTGAGCCACAGATGCTCAGCAACATTTCTGTAGCCCTGCTCACAAGGTTCCTGGTTTTCGACTACGCCAATTACTTTTTCAGAAAAAACCAAAGTATACCTTCGGCAGAAGAGTTCAGGATTACCGATGCCATTTACACCGATTTTGTTGAATTCCTTTCCGACAAGGATTATGAATACGAAACCCGCAGCGAACGCTTTCTGGCCGAGCTGAAGGAAGCCTCGAAAAACGAAAAGTACTTTGAGGCCATCGAAAAGGAATATGCAGCCTTGCAACAAAAGATGATGCACAATAAGGAGGAAGACCTGCTTACCTTCCGCAATGAAATATCCATGCTGCTCAAGGAAGAAATTGTCTCAAGGTATTACCATCAGAAAGGCCGGGTGCTGGCTTCACTCACTGAGGACGCCGAGGTGGCCCGCGCCATCGAAATTCTTTCGAACGGCAACGGTTACCGCTCCATACTGGCAGGCAGCCGGTAAAAATTCATGTTTTCTTCACCTTTGGGGGCTACCTTTGCCTTAAAGTTGAAAAATCAATTTATTATGAAAACACTTGCAACCATAATACTCTTTGTTTTGCTGGGTGTTGCAGTGCTTCCTTTATACGCTCAGGAACCTTCGTCACAACCCCCACAGAACCCTGAAAAAGAACAGGTAAAGGAGCAGCCGCCTCAAACACCAACCCGGGAACAGACCCAGACGCAAACCCAGACACAGGCCAGGACCGACCAGGGTGAAGAGGTGAAGCAGGTGGCCCCCAACCGCCCCGAGCACAAGGAGCAACGCCAGCAAATTCGGCGCGAGCGTAGTGCCCGTCCCGAGATTGTTCGCCCCGGCGGAAGGCCTGCCGGAGCTGGAAGGCCACAAGGAGCCCGCCGCCCGGGAAGAAGGTAACCCAGCCGCCTCAGCCATGAAAAATATGCTGATCATGGGCCTGCTGACCCTGTTGCTGCATGGCGGCCAATTGGCACATGCCATGCAGGCAAACCCCGATACTTCAAAAACCCACAACCAGACCCACACGTTTTACACCGGTGCAGGCTATGGCAGCAATCTAATTTACTACGGCACCAGTGTCTCAGGCAACCAGCCCTATTATTCGGCAGAGTTGCTATATGCTTGGGATGGCGGAATTTGGGCAGGCGTCGGCCTGTTCCACCTGCCCGGCAACCAACCTTTCTTCTCATTTGTCGACCTTTCTGCCGGCTATAATTATGTAATCAACCAAGTGTTCGATGCCGGCCTCAGCATTTCGCAATACTTTGGAGGAGAAAGCCTCGACACCACACTATATTCCAACTACACTTTTCTAAGCGCCAAGCTTGGCATCGACTGGGGCTTGGCCTATACAGCCCTTTCACCCGGCTGGCTGCTGGCCGAAGCCAACAGTTTTTACCTGATGGTAGAAAACAGCCGGTTTTTCCGCACACCAGAACTTGGGAAAAATGGAAACTATTTTACCATCAATCCCGGCGTTTCCTTCATGTTTGGCAGTTATGCCTGGCTTACCCAAATGCGGCGGCAGGGCGGTGGTGGTGGCGGACAAGGCCCGGGCCCCGGCGGAACAAAATCCTTTTACAATACTACCACTGAGCTGCGCGAAAACTTCAGGTTGCTCGATCTGCAACTGGGCGTACCTATAGCCTTCAACACCAAACGCCTGAGCCTGGAGTTTGAACCGGCATATTTTTATAACTTTATCGATGATGAAAACGGAAAAAATAGCGGACAGTTTTATTTTACCGCCGGTGTTTTCCTGAAAATAAATTAGGTATGAATGTGCTGATAGTGGAGGACGAAAAGAGCCTGGCCAGTGAGATGGCTGCTTTTCTTGAAAAGGAGCATTACCTTGTGGAGCTGGCACACACTGGCATGGAGGCTTCCGAAAAAATAGCGGTAAACCTTTACGACTTCATTTTGCTTGACCTTGGCCTGCCCGACTACGACGGGCTCGACCTGCTGCGCGAAGCCAAGGAAATAAACCACGAAGCCGCCTTCATTATCATAACCGCACGTGGCGAGGTGGAAGACAAGATAAAAGGCCTTGACCTTGGAGCTGACGATTACATTGCCAAGCCCTTTTCGCTGCTCGAGCTCAACTCGCGCATGGCAGCCATTGCCCGTCGCAAATTTGGCCAGCGTACCAGCCACATATCCTTCGGTGAGTTTATTCTGGATCCGCTTTCGCGGAAAGTTATTTGTCAGGACAGTGAGGTAGACCTTACCAAGAAGCAGTTCGACCTGCTGCATTACCTGCTGCTCAATAAAAACAGGGCGCTGACGCGCATCCAGCTCTACGAGCACATTTGGGGAAACTTACTGGGCGACGAATACGACAGCAACTTTATCGACGTTCACATTAAGAACCTCCGCAAGAAACTGGCCGAATACGCCCCGGTCGAATGGCTCGAGACTGTTCGCGGAGTTGGCTACCGGGCAAACACTGAATAAAATGAAGCTTCGCTACAAGCTTTCCCTTTACAACATGCTCACGAAACTGCTTTTTGTGGCGGTTTTCCTGTTGCTCATGCCCTATTTCCTCGAAAGAGTAAATACACTACAAACCGACAATGAGCTCATCAATAAAAGGGAGCAGGTAATGGACATCATTGCAGAGTTTGGCCTGGAGGGCCTCATTACCGGCTCCGGCAACGATGCCTATGGCAGCTACAATATCCTGAAGCAGGAATATATTAGTCTGGAAAAGGCAGAAGCAGATAGCCTATGGAACTTTATTGAAATTGCCCAGCGCATGGTAGATGAGGAGGTGATAGACTACCGGGTACTCAATTATTCCTTTATGGTTGATGGGGAGGCCTATCTGCTCGAAATCGGCACCAGCCTTGACAATATTTATAAAACCGAACGTAATATCCGCACCATAACCCTGGTGCTGCTCGGATTGTTTGTGATCATTTCTTTTATTGCCGACACCACCCTGTCGCGCGTGCTTACCAGCCCCCTGGAGTTTATTACCCGCAAACTTAAAGAAACAAAAAGCCCCTCCCTTTTTAACCGCACCCCGGTAAAAACCACCACCACCGATTTCGTTTACCTCGACCAAACACTGCTGGAACTCATGCAGAAAATCGATGGGCTTTTTACCAAGGAAAAGGAAATCACGGCCAACATTTCGCATGAGTTGCTCACCCCGGTATCGGTGGTGCAGAGCCGCCTCGAAAACCTGATTAACAATGGCGGCCTTTCTGAGCAGGCTGCCGAAAAGGTTTCTGAATCACTCCGCACCCTTCACCGGCTTAAAGGCATCATAAACTCCCTGCTGCTCATTGCCAGGGTCGAAAACCGGCAGTTTATAAAAAACGACCAGTTCTCGATGGAGAAATTGCTAAGGGAGGTAGTTGAAGAAATTGAACCCATAGCCACAGACAAGGGGCTTAAGATAAAAACCCATTATGCGTGCGACCATCAGTTAAGCCAGGCCAACCGTTTACTGCTCTTTACCTTGTTCTTTAATATTATAAACAACGCGGTGAAGTTTTCTGGAACAGAGGCCAATGGCCCCGTGGAGGTGCACTGTTTCAGAGAAAGCAATTCATTTCAGGTCAGAATAAGCGATTGTGGGTCGGGCATGACAAAGGAGCAGTCGGACGAAGTGTTTCTGCGTTTCAAAAAACAAAAATCGTCTGATGGCCACGGACTGGGTCTGGCCATAGCCAAAAGCATTGCCGATTTTCATAATGTGAGCATCCACATTAAAACAGCTCCAAGCGAAGGAACAGCTTTCCTGCTTGTCTTTCCGGAAGATTTGTAAAAAAATAAAAAAAAGTTTTCTTATTCGGCTTTCTTCATAATTCCTTCATCCATTGGGGTGTAATTTTACATTGTAATTGATTGAAACACCCCGAAACCTTTCGGAATTTCAAAAAAGAAAAAATTAAATCTTAACCTTAAAGCCCTTTCAGTTATGCAAAAGCAAATGTTATTACTGGCCCTTGCGCTCGGATTGAGCGGAGCGGCACTGGCTCAGACCCAAGAACCCCAGAACGTACGCGCCCGTGAGCGCGACCCCCAGAACACCGAAGCCCAAGCGCAGCAGCGCCAGCGTGTAAGAGTGCAGGACCCTGCCACCCATAGCCAGGAGGCCATGGAACAGGGCCAGACCCGCCGCGAAGAGCGCAAGCAGATTCGTGAGCAGCGCAAGGCAGAGCAGCAGCAACTGCGCGAGCAGCGCAAAGAGCAGCAACAGCAGCGCCTGCATGATGGCTCCGGACAAAACCGTGGCAGCAATGGACGCCCGCAGGGCAACAGGCCAAGCCAACCCCGCCAGGGACAAGGCGGCGGACGCCCCAGGTAAAACAAAAAAACCCGGCATGCCGGGTTTTTTTATAGGGCAAAAGGTAAAGACCTTTTGCCCTATTCTTTTTTTGCCAATAAATAGCCAACGAATTTCCCTTGCGCCTCGGAAGGATTTTGTAATTTTGAGCCTCAAAAAAAACAAGAAAACACAACTCACATGTACGGAAAATTCCAGGAACATCTTCAACAACAACTTCAGGAAATACGCGATGCCGGTTTATATAAAAAAGAAAGGGTAATTACCAGCCCACAAGGGGTCGAGATAGAAACCAATGGCAAGAAAGTGCTAAATTTTTGTGCCAACAACTATCTTGGTTTGTCCTCCGATCCCAGGGTAATGGCCGCTGCCAACTATACCTTTTTCAAATACGGTTATGGTATGTCGTCAGTAAGATTTATCTGCGGCACGCAAAAAGTCCATAAAGACCTTGAGAAAAAACTCAGTGAATTTCTCGGAATGGACGACACCATCCTCTTTTCTTCTGCTTTTGATGCCAATGGTGGGGTTTTTGAACCACTGTTAAGCGAACAGGATGCCATTATTTCAGATGAGCTTAACCATGCTTCCATTATTGATGGGGTGCGGTTATGCAAGGCCAAGCGTTTCAGGTACAAGAACAATGATATGGAAGACCTGGAAGAGGTTTTGCAGGATGCCAGCGAAGCCCGCTTTAAGCTGATCGTTACTGATGGTGTTTTTTCCATGGATGGCATCATTGCCGACGTTGATAAAATCTGCGATCTTGCAGAGAAATACGATGCCCTGGTTATGGTTGATGACTCGCATGCAACCGGATTTGTTGGAAAGACAGGTCGCGGAACCCACGAGTACCGCAACGTCATGGACCGCGTTGACCTTATTTGCACCACCTTTGGAAAAGCATTGGGCGGGGCATCCGGTGGCTGCATCTCCGGCAAACAGGAAATAATCGACCTGCTTCGTCAGAGAGCCCGTCCTTACCTGTTTTCAAACTCCCTGGCTCCCTCCATTGCAGGCGCCACCCTGGAGGTTATCAACATGCTTTCAGAGACAACAGAATTGCGCGATAAACTTTATGAAAACACCCAGCTTTTCCGAAAAGGCATGACTGAAGCTGGTTTTAATATTGTGCCGGGAGTTCATTCCATTGTTCCGGTATTATTTGGTCATCTTCCCAACGATGCCAAACTATCGCAGCAGTTTGCCGACGCACTTCTGGAAGAGGGTGTTTATGTCATTGGTTTTTACTTTCCGGTAGTACCCAGGGGCAAATCACGGATCCGCGTTCAGATTAGTGCCGCACACAGCAAAGAGCAGGTAGCATTTGCCATAGAGAAATTCATAAAGGTTGGAAAAAAACTTGGCGCCATTTGATATACGGCATAGGCACAGATATCATAGAAGTTGACCGCATTAGGAAAACCATGGAGGCCGACCCCGGCTTCAAACAGGGAATTTTTACTGCCGCCGAAATTACCTATTGCGAATCAAAAGCCTATAAATACCAGCATTTCGCCGCAAGGTTTTGTGCCAAAGAGGCCGTTTTAAAAGCCCTTGGACTTGGCATTAACCATGCAGTTAAACTTACCGACATCGAGGTTTTTAACGACACCACGGGCAGGCCGCTTATTCGTTTAACCGGAACTGCAAAAGATTTTTCACGCAATATAGGTTTCTTAAAAATTCTTGTATCTTTATCACACCTGAAGGATATTGCTAAGGCAGTTGTTATTATTGAGAAGGAGGACAACAGGGAATATTAGCAGACGAAAAGACAGGGGTTAAAGGCTTGGCCTCTCAAGCGTGGCCTTTATCAATGCGCAAATTTCATAGGTTTCACCATATACTGAAAAATACTATGACGCACATTGGATCTTACGAACAAAGGTTAAAAAATTTCAACTGGGGCATTGCGGAAAAAGAATTGGAATACCAGCCAGGTAATGTAATAAACATTGGCTGGTATTGTTCTGACCGGATATGCCAAATGGGCAAGGGCAACAAACCCGCCCTGATCTGGGAAGGGATGGGCGGAAAGGGAAAAACCTTCACCTACAACGATGTCCGACTCAACTCCAACACCATCGGGCATTTTCTGAGGGGCCTGGGCATCCAGCCTGAGGACAGGGTTTGCCTGTTTATGGACAAGATTCCCGAGCTTTACCTTGGGTTTCTCGGCGTGCTGAAAATCGGCGCCATTGCACAACCGCTCTTTTCAGCTTTTGGCGATGAGTCGCTTTTTGTCCGTCTTGAAAACGCGCAGACCCGGGCCATTATCACCCAGAAAAAACACGCTCCAAAAGTCAGGAAGATCATTGACAAAATGCCCTTCCTGGAATTCATAATTATTGTGGATCATGACCCGGCCAAACCGCTTGGCCTGCGCGAAATCAGCTTTGACCTGGGAAACACGCCCAAAGTTGATGTCTTTGAAATACACCCTACCACTGCCGAATCTCCTTCAGTATTGCACTATACTTCAGGCACTACCGGCCAGCCCAAAGGGGTTAAGCATGTTCATTATTCGCTGATTTCACAATATCTTACCTCAAAGTGGGTGCTCGACCTGCAGGACGATGACATTTACTGGTGTACCGCCGACCCTGGATGGGTTACCGGCACTTCATACGGCATAATTGGCGCCTTCAGCAACGGGATTACTCAATGCGTGCTTGATTCGGGGTTTTCGGCCGATGCATGGTACCGCTTCATTGAAAAAAACCGCATCACCATGTGGTACTCCGCACCAACGGCCATCCGCTCGCTAATGAAAGCCGGAGAAGAAATCGTTAAGAAATATGATCTTTCGTGCCTTCGCCACCTGGCCTCCGTTGGCGAGCCTTTAAATTCGGAGGCTGTTATCTGGTCGGAAAAGGTATTCGGAATACCATTTTACGACACCTACTGGCAAACTGAGACTGGGTCGATCATGATCTCGAACTATCCCGGCATGAAAGTGAAGCCCGGCTCTATGGGCAAGCCTTTTCCGGGTATTGAAGCCACCGTGGTGCATCCCGAAACTTACGAACCTTTTGCAGAACCCGGCAAGGTGGGACTGATTGCCATCAAGCCCGGCTGGCCGGCCATGATGCGCACCTACTGGAGTAATGAAGAAGCTTTCAAAAGCAAGTTTAAAAACGGCTGGTACCTGCCGGGAGACCGCTCCAGCATTGATGGTGAAGGATATTTCTGGTTTGTGGGGCGCGACGACGATGTGATCAACACCGGGGGACACCTTGTAAGTCCCTTCGAGGTGGAATCAGCCCTGCTCGAGCATCCCGCTGTAGCTGAATCGGCCGTGGTTGCCAAACCCGACTTTGTGAACATGGAGGTGGTAAAAGCTTTTGTGGCCCTGAAGCCCGGCTTTACCCCCAGCCAGGAACTCGACCTGGAAATCATGAACTTCGTTCGTAAAAAACTTTCGCCACTGGCTATGCCACAGGAAATTGAGTTTGTCGATTCCCTGCCCAAAACACGCAGCGGCAAGATCATGCGCCGCATTCTAAAGGCAAAGGAGTGGGGCGAGGAAATTGGCGACACTTCTACCCTCGAAGACGATTAAATTATTTAAATATTTAACCAACCAACCTTAAGGAGACAGAATTATGGAAGAAATGAAAGAAATTGTCAGGGATTATGTGATTCAGGAGTATGTGGAAGACGACACGGAAGTCAACTTTGACACCCCGCTGATATCGGGCGGAATCGTTGATTCGTTTTCCATGGTTTCGCTAAAGCGCTTCCTGGAGAATAAATACAAGATCTCTATACCGGATGACAAAGCAACCCCTGAGGCATTCGACAGCGTACATAAAATTGTTGACCTGGTTAATGACTTTTTAAAATAGGAGGCGATATGGCATATCCAGATAAAACCAGGACCATGTTTACCGAAGTGCTCGAAGGCATTAAGGAAGCCGGGCTGTTTAAACAAGAGCGCTTTATACACTCTTCGCAGGCTGCCGATATTGAGGTAGAATTTCCCACGGGTGCTTCCCTCAAAAAGGTAATAAACATTTGCGCCAACAACTATCTTGGCATGTCGAGCCACCCCGAAGTCATTAAGGCTGCCCATGCCGGCCTCGATTCGCACGGCTATGGCATGTCGTCGGTCAGGTTTATTTGCGGCACCCAGGACATTCACAAGAAGCTGGAGGAGATGGTAACCGAGTTTCTTGGCACTGAAGACACGATTCTGTTCCCCTCATGCATGGATGCCAATGCTGGTGTTTTTGAAGCACTTCTCACCAAGGATGACGTGATGATTTCTGACCGTCTGGTGCATGCCTCCATTATTGATGGCATTCGACTGAGCAGTGCCATGCATGATACTTTCAAGCATTCTGACATGGAGCACCTTGAAAGCAAACTTCAGCTGCATCAAAACCGAAGGTTAAAGGTTGTGATTACCGATGGGGTTTTTTCAATGGATGGCGATACGGCCAAGCTGGATGAAATGGTTAAGATTTGCGAAAAGTATGATGCCCTGTTGCTGGTTGACGATTCGCATGCAAGCGGTTTTATTGGCAAGACTGGCCGTGGCACCCATGAACAATACGGCGTAATGGGCAAGATCGACATCATTACCACCACTTTCGGCAAGGGCCTTGGCGGGGCATCGGGCGGTTGTGTTTCAGGCCGCAGGGAGCTGGTTGAACTGTGCCGGCAGCGAGCCAGACCATACCTTTTCTCAAACACCATTGCACCCCCTATTGTAGCTGGTGTCATTAAGGTGCTTGAAATCCTTTCTGCCTCAACCGATCGTCGCGACAAGCTTGAAAGGAATACTGAGTTTTGGCGCGATGGGTTGTGCGACGCTGGTTTTGTTTTAAAGCCAGGCGATACGCCCATTGTCCCGGTTATGCTCTTTAATGCAAAACTCGCACAAAACTTCTCGCGCGATCTGTTTGAAGAAGGCATTTACGCCATAGGATTCTTTTTTCCGGTGGTGCCCCAGGGTCAGGCCCGGATACGCACGCAGATTTCGGCAGGACACGAAATGCACCACCTTGAGAAGGCGCTCGAAGCATTCAAAAAAGTAGGTGCAAAATACAATATCCTCGGTAAATCAAAGCAGGAAATTATTGAAATGTATGGCATGTAAAAAGGCATGCTGTAATTAAAAACGCCCTGAAGAAACCTCGGGGCGTTTCTTTTTATGTTTCCCAGATCAATCCTTTGCTAAAGACGGCCCTTTAAAACTTTTTTGTTATTATTGCCTGTAAATTCGTTCTTATATCACCAATATTTACTGCCTCAAACATGAAAAAAGCCCTTCCCTTTCTTGCCATTACCCTTTTACTGGTAAATTTTTCTTTTGCCAACCCACCTGAAACCACAATAAAAGAACTTGATGCCTATTACGAGCAAGTTCTGAAAGACTGGGACCTGCCTGGCATGGTCATAGGTATTGTGAAGGATGGCGAGTTGATTTTCAGCAAGGGATATGGCGTAATGGAGGTGGGCAAGGCCGGCGCGCCCGACGAAAACTCTTTGTTTGCCATTGCATCAAATACCAAGGCATTTACTGCATCTATGCTGGCCATGCTAGTGCAGGAAGGCAAGATCTCGTGGAACGACAAGGTGCGTCAGTACCTGCCCTGGTTCGAGGTTTACGACCCCTGGGTAAGTAACGAAGCAACTATTCGCGACTTGCTGAGCCACCGCATTGGCCTTGGCACCTTTAGCGGCGATGTGGTGTGGTATAAATCAGACCTCACGGCCAGGGAAATTGTCGGAGCGGCTAAGCGTTTGCCAAAAGCCTTTGATTTTCGAAGCGGGTATGGATACTCCAACCTGATGTACCTGGCAGCCGGACTGGTCATTGAAGAAATAACCGGCAAGAGCTGGATCGAAAATGTGCAGGAGCGCATCCTCGGCCCGCTGGAAATGGATCGTACCATTGTAAGGCCTTCCGACCTTTTACAAAAAGGGAATTTCGCAACGCCTCATGCGCAAAAAGATGACAAAAACATTCCCATTGAATGGGAAGACTGGACCGTGGTGGCGCCTATGGGCGGTTTGATTTCAAGCGTAAGCGATGTGGCCAGGTGGATGATCTTTAACATGAATCACGGCATTTGGGGGCAGGACACCTTGTTAACGGCCGCCTCCATAAACCTAATGTGGACGCCCCACAGCAATTTTGTGGTGAACCATACCCGTCCGCAGGATTTCAACCGCCACTTCAATGCCTACGGACTGGGTTGGGGCCTGAGCGACTACCACGGCCGCCTCAGCGTTGGCCACACCGGCGGTTACGATGGCATGATTTCGGAAGTGCGCATGATCCCCGACGAGAAGCTGGGCGTGGTGGTGCTTACTAATGGCATAAAAAGCCCCATAACGGCCGTAACGCAATACACCCTCGAAACCATGCTGGGCCTGGAGCCCCGCGACTGGTCGGCAGAGATATTGGAGCGCCTGGCCCGCCGCCCCGCCGAAGATCCGCGCATTACAGCCATAGTGAATGCCAGGGTGCTGCGCACCAAACCCACCTTAGACCTGAAAGAATATGCCGGAACCTACCACTCGGCAATTTACGGCAACATAAGTGTTGACCTGCAAGGCAATAACCTTCGGCTGCATTTTGAGCGCTCACCCGAACTTTCGGCCACCCTGAGCCACTGGCATTATGATGTATGGGAGATCAAATGGGACCGCATGCACGCCTGGTTCGACTTCGGCGTGGTGAAGTTCAACACCGACAACAAGCAGCAGGTCACTGGCATGGACATTGAAGTGCCCAACGGCGATATCTTCTTTGAAGAGCTGAAGCCCTTAAGAATCAGGTAAGTCGGGTTTTTACTTCACTAGCTTTGCCCTGATAGTTCTTTCTTCCGTTTCGAGGCTGATTATGTAAAGCCCCGCAGCCCAGTCAGAATTTTCAATAATTATCGTTCCGGACTGCTCAGTGCCAAGTTCTTTCTGAAAAACGACAACTCCCTGCATACTAACAACCTGCAGGCGGGAAGCTGATGAAATTTTCGGTAATTCTAATGAAAAAAACCTTCCGGTAGCAGGATTTGGAAAAACGTTCAGTTGATATTGATTTTCATAGTTCCTTACAGAAGTTCCCGATCCAGGATACATCAGCACAGTTACCGCAAGATTTTCATTCACAACCGAAACGGAGCCTTCCTCGGTCAGGTAGCCAGTGTGGGTAGCGGTATAGGCGAGCTGACTGCCTCCTTCCACACCAGAAAATACTGCTACGCCAGAAGAGTTGGTCATTTGCGAAGAAAAACCATCCAACTGAATGGTGGCTCCCTGAATGGGTACTTCGTTAATACCGTGCTTAACGATAAAATGCACATTGAAAACACCGCCAGCCTGGGCTTCGAAAAGCTGCCCGTTTACCACGTACCAGCTTTGCCAATCGCCCCCACTGGCCATTTGCCAGTCGTTCAGGTCGAAGGCATTGTTTCCTTGGGGATTACCCAGTATTTTATAAACCGACAGGGCTTGTCCGCCATGGTTCCATGTCAGAGGCGTGCCGCTTTCGCAAACCTCGGGCGCACCGGCATTCACCTTGAGGAAATAGGCAAAATCGTCGTAGGAAGGATTGCCAAAAACCCTTGCCAGCCCATTTTCATCCACCCCGACAGCGGTGTACTCATTCACCCCAATGCCTTTGGCATCCATGTCCCAGTCGGCCAGCATCCGGGCCAAAAACGCCACATGCCGGCCCTTGCGATCCATTTCGTCGCCCTGCACACGGTTGTAGTGCGAGTCGGTTATCACTTCTTCCAGAAAGGGAATCTGAAGGAAATCATGGTCGAGGGTAACCCTGAAATGGTAGGGATTACTGAGGGCTTCGGATGACCATGCGGTATTGTTTTGGGCGGTGTAAACCACCTCACCCAAAATTGCCAGCCCGGCGCTGGTGCCGCCAACAGTTACGCCTTTCTCATCAATCAGGTATTGAATGGCATCGTGCACCAGGGTGTTTTTCCAGTAATTTACGTAATCCCATTGGTTGCCTCCGGCAATAAAAAGCGCTTCGGCCTTTATAATGGCATCGTAAACGGCTTGGTTATTTGCCTGCGCCCTGCTGGAAATAACAATGGAAGTAACAGAATTAACCGGCACATTGAGGTCGGAATAAAGGTAATTGTTGTATAGATCGCCACCACTGGCCCTTATTACCATAATATCGCCCCCATCGGCCCTTTGCAGAAACCAGCGCATGGCATCATCATTGTCGGTATTGCCACCGGCCAGCAAAATACCTGTTTCCGGGCTGCTTTGCACATCGGTTGTGGAGCCGGTGTGGAAAAATGTTTGGGAGGAAACCATTAAGGGGAGGAAGAAAAAAACACCAAAAACGAGGAGGAGCGACCACTTCATAACTAAATTTTTTTACTAAAGTAGGTGGTTTTTAAAAATTTTTAAAATATTTTCTTCAAAAAAGCAGCATTTAAGCCGATGATAAAATTCTTGTTCATTGAATTTAGTTTCAACAGTTGACTGTCAAATTAAAGCAAAGCCTTAATTTTGTCTGCATAAAAAACCCATCTATGGAAAAACTGACTAAAATAGTGGCCACCATTTCTGACACGCGCTGCGAGCCTGAATTTTTAAGGCAGTTGCACGAAGCCGGAATGGATGTAGTGCGATTAAACACTGCGCACCAAACCCCCGAACAAGCCCTTAGGCTGGTGGAAAATGTGCGCAAGGTATCGAACCGTATTCCACTGATGGTCGACACCAAGGGGCCCGAGATCAGGACCAATGCCTCACCCAATGATTTGATTGTGACCAGGGATCAGCTTATCATGGTGAAAGGCCAAAAAGGAATGCCTACTGATGATCAGTGCCTTTATGTGGATTTCGACGGTTTCGTGGAAAAGCTGGAACCAGGGAAAAAAATAATGATTGATGATGGGGAGATTGAGCTATTGGTTTTGGAGAAACATCCCGGGCACTTAATTTGTCGGGTCTGTAATGCCGGTATCATCAAGAGTCGCAAAAGCGTAAACCTTCCGGGTGTAGTCATCGACCTGCCCTCGCTTACCAAAAAAGATATTGAGTTTATTGAGTGGGGGATAAAAAACAATATCGATTTTATTGCCCATTCGTTTGTAAGAAACAAACAAGATGTGCTCGACATTCAAAAAATCCTTGACGAGCACCGCAGCACTATCAAGATCATTGCCAAGATAGAAAACCAGCAGGGCGTCGACAATATCGACGAGATTCTTGAGCATGTGTATGGCATTATGGTAGCCCGTGGCGACCTGGCCATTGAGGTGCCGGCTGAGCGCATTCCTGTAATTCAGGCCATGCTCGTAAAGAAATGCATCCGCCAGAAGAAAGCTGTGATTATTGCCACGCAAATGCTGCACTCGATGATTACCAATCCGCGTCCTACCCGTGCCGAAGTAAGCGATATTGCCACAGCTATTTTCTCGGGTACTGATGCCATTATGCTCAGCGGCGAAACCGCCTACGGCAAGTACCCCTTGGAGTCCGTGCAGATCATGACCCGCACAGCCCATGAAACAGAAACTAGCAAACCTTTCTTGATCGAAAGCAAGGTGATGCCCCACGACAACGACATCTCTGTTTTCCTTTCGAAAACCGCTGTGCGGTCCATTCAAAAGCTGAATACCAGGGCCATTATTACCGATACCGATACTGGAAAGACCGCCCGCTACCTCTCGGCTTTCCGTGGCAAAACGCCCATTTACGCCCAGTGCTACGACCACCAGGTGGTGCGCGAGCTTGCCCTGAACTATGGCATTTATGCCGACTTTTTGGATGTGGAGACCTCCAAAAAAGATTTTACCAGGGCTACTCTGACCCGCCTCATCAAAAAGGAAGAAATTAAGCCTGAAGACCTTATTGTGGTTATGGCAGGGAATTTTGGCAAAAAGTCGGGACCCAGCTACGTGGAAGTCAGCACCGCACAAAATATGCTCTCAACTGAAAAGCATTAGGAGAAAAAGGATGTAGCCCTGATTACTAACTTTTAAAATGGCGTCAAATGAGCATTAGCATTAAAAATATTACCATCGACAGCATCCGCGATGCCATTAAGGAGCAGCACAACGACTATCTGCTTCAGGTTATTAACGAGCTCTATGCTGCCGACATTGCCGAGGTGATGGACGAGCTGAGCCTGGAGGAAGCCAAATATTTATATACCCTGCTCGAGAAGGAAGAGGCGGCCGAGGTGCTTATGGAGCTGGAAGACGATATACGTGAACGCTTCCTTTCTTCTTTCTCCACTCAGGAAATCGCCCACGAGTTTATCGACAACCTTGAGTCGGACGATGCCGCTGACCTTATCAATGAACTTCCTGACGATATGCGGGGCGAGATTTTAGCCCACATCGAAGACCGCCAACAAGCCCAGGACATTGCCGATCTGCTCATTTTCCCTGCCAACAGTGCAGGGGGACTTATGGGCAAGGAGTTGGTGAAGGTGCATTCAAGCTGGCACGTAGTTACCTGTATTCGCGAAATGCGCCGCCAGGCCGAAGAGGTTGAAAATGTGTATACCGTTTACGTTGTCGACGACGACGAGCGGCTGGTGGGGCTGCTGTCGCTCGAAAAATTGCTCATTGCTTCACCCCGCGACAAGATTGAGAAACTGTACGACCCCGATGTGATCTCGGTAAAAGCCTCCCAGAAAGGAGAGGAAGTGGCCCAGATCATGAATAAGTACGACTTGGTTGTATTGCCTGTGGTAGATGAGCTGGGACGCCTGATTGGCCGCATTACCATCGACGATGTGGTAGATTTTATCAAGGACGAGGCCGAGCGCGACTACCAGTTATTGTCGGGTATCACCCAGGATATTGAGTCAACTGATAAGGTTTGGGAAATTACCCAGGGACGCCTGTTCTGGCTGGTTATTGCCCTGTTTGGGGGCATTATTGGCTCGCGTGTGATTTCTAACTACGAGGAGCAGATCAGTATCAACCCCGAAATGGCGTTTTTCATGCCCCTGATCGCGGCCATGGGCGGCAATGTGGGCGTACAGTCGTCGGCGCTGATCGTACAGGGGCTGGCCAACCACACCCTGAGCGGTGGAATAATTCCCAGGCTGCTTAAAGAACTATCGGTAGGGGCCATCAATGGGCTCGTTTGTTCGGCTATACTAATGGTTTACAGCTATTTCTTTGCCCCCTCGCTGGCACTGGGCCTCACCGTTAGTGTGGCCCTGATGACCGTGATCCTGTTTGCTTCCATTTTCGGCTCCTTCGTGCCGCTTATGCTCAACAAATTCAAGATTGACCCGGCCCTTGCAACCGGGCCGTTCATCACCACCTCCAACGACATTATCGGCCTGTTCATATATTTTATGATAGGCCGGTTGATGTACGGGCTGTTTTAGGTTTTACCGTAGGCTGTTTTCCCAGTTTAGGGTTTTGATCATGTGGCGTATGTCTTCCTCGATAAAACCGATGACAGGCGCCAGGGAATCGTTGTTTGGAGAAACGTTGAAGTACAATGCCCCGCGCAGGAAATGGCTAAGGCTGTCGGTGACATAAAACTGCAGTGTAGAAGCGGCCTCTGCCCCCTTGATTTCATAAAGAACGCCATAAATGCGCCGCTCATCGTCGCGTATCATTTCTTCGGTTATGGCCGTGGCCTTGGGAATGTGTTTCTGTGCAAAGCTGCGGGCATCTTCAAAAAAGACGGCAAGGTCGGCAGGGCGGTTTACTTGCTTGTAGCTTAGGTGGACGGCACCCTTAAAGTCGGGAAAGATAAGGTCGCCCCAGTAAGGCTCGGCCGTGGGGCGCTCGTCGGGCACAAACTCACTGTAAACAGGATACTCGAACGAATAGGGAAAGGACGACTCGAAGCGAATATATTCCTTTTCAGGAAGCTGAATGCGAAAAAAGCCGCGGGGCTTGGGGCTATAGTTTCCCTGACATGCGATCAGAAACAGCAGGGCAATAATAGGCAGATATTTTTTCATAGTATGCCGGGGTTTATTCCTTTGATTAGGGTTTTATGTCAACCCTGATGCGCTTAATACGGCGATTGTCCACGCCTTCAACCTGAAATTCGTAGTTGCGGAATTTTATCTTCTCTCCCTTAAAAGGCAGCTCCTGCTTTATTTCCAAAATCAATCCTGCCAGTGTGTCGGCTTCGCCTTTCACCTCAGAAAAAAACTCATAATCGGCGCCGGTAATCTTGCAGAAGTCCTTCAGCAGGGTTTTGCCTTCAAAGACATAGGTGTTGGCATCGAGCTTGGAGTAGATACCCTCATCGATGTCGAACTCGTCGTTGATTTCGCCTACAATTTCCTCAAGTATATCTTCCAGGGTTACCAGGCCGGATGTGCCGCCATATTCATCGACCACAATGGCCAGATGGATTTTCTTTTCCTGAAACTCCTTAAGGAGGTCGTTTATTTTTTTGCTTTCGGGCACAAAGAAGCAGGGCCTTACCAGTTTCTGCCAATCAAAGTTATCGCCTTTTTCAAGATAGGGCAACAAGTCTTTTATGTACAGAATCCCTTCCACATTGTCGAAGCTGTCGCGATACACTGGCACGCGGCTGTATCCGGCCTCCAGAATAATGGGTAAAAGTTTGGAGAATGGGATGGTAATTTCCACGGCCACCACATCGACCCTGGAGCGCATGATTTCGCGGGCATAAATATTTCCGAAGCGCACGATGCCTCGCAGAATATTCTTGTCTTCTTCGGTAGTGGTATTGTCGGCAGTAATTTCCAGGGCATGCGAAAGTTCGTTCATGCTGATGTTGGGCCTTTTGCGGGCCATGCGCTCATCGATCATGTTGGTGGATCGGACAAGCAGTGTGCTGAGAGGCCAAAATATTTTCCGCAGCAAAAGAAGAGGCGAGACCATAAGGCAGGCCATCTTTACCGAATGCTGGGCAGCATAAACCTTTGGGAGAACTTCAGCAAATACAAGGATTATGAATGTTATGAAAATAACCTGCACAATGAACCCCAGGACCGGACTCTGTGAGAAATCGAAAAGACTGCTAAACACCATGGCCGAAATAATAATAATGGCAATGTTAAAAACATTATTGGCAATTAGAATGCTGGCCAGTAGTCTTTTGGGTTTTTCGAGCAAGATAAGAATACCCTTGCTTGCTTCGGTCTGCCGCTTGCGCAACTCTTCCACCTGGTTGTGCGTAAGTGAAAAAAAGGCAACTTCTGAGCCGGAAATAAAAGCTGAGAAAACCAACAGCACCAGCATGGCTAGAATCCCGAACAAGGCATTTGCCGGAATGATGTCAATAAATAAAAGCAGGGGCGATAAACAACAAGAATAAGGGTCGGGTGAATCTTCCAAGGTTTAATAAAAGCTTTGTTTCATGGCAAAATTAATACAAATTTCCGCATGCTTCCAAAAATTATTAAACTGCTGTAAAACAGACAATGGACTTAATATACTCTCCTCCGTTTTTAAGGGCAAAATTGACTAATTTTGTGTTATAACAATTCTGAACACCGCCCCTGCCAATGAGCCTGAATAAAAACCTGCAGAAACTTACGGGCATCCGAATATTTCTGCTTTTCTTTTTTTTCATTTATCCGCTTTTTCTAATCGCCGATGGCCATAGTGTGGCAGGCAGGGTCATCGACTTGCAAACACGTGAGCCTCTGGCATTTGTAAATATTGTGATTGATGGGACACGAAGTGGTGGGGTTACCGACATCGACGGGTTTTTCAGCCTCTCTTTTCACAGCCCTATTGAACGCATTGTTCTCTCGTATGTGGGGTACTACCAGCAGGTTTATGACATTGACATGAACCTAGAAATACAATTAGTGGAGTTGGTGCGACGGCCTATTGAGCTGGCCGTTGTTGAGGTTTTCCCGGGCGAGAACCCGGCCCACCGGATTATTGAAAACGCCATTCGAAACCGGGACTTAAACAATCCGGAGAAGATAGGTTCTTTTTCTTATGAATCATACAACAAATTTGTTTTTACTGGTGAATTTGACCCTGACGCAGCTGGAACATCTTCACCGGCAATGGCAGATACTATTACTGGCAGGCTGGAGGAATATCTGGAACAGCGCCATTTTATGATCATGGAAACGGTAACCGAAAGACGTTTCCGCTATCCCCGCCGCAATAATGAAATCGTACTTGCCTCGCGCATCTCAGGCTTTGAAAACCCTATGCTGGCAATAATAGCTACCCAATTTCAGTCCTTTTCTTTTTATGAGGATTATATCTCCATATCCGGCAGCGACTACCTTAGTCCGCTGAGCCCCGGAAGTACCAACCGATATTTCTTCCTGCTTGAAGACACAATATATACCAAAACCGATTCAGTATTCATTATTTCCTTTCAGCCAGGGCGCGGCCGCAACTTCGAAGGGCTGAAAGGGGTTTTGTACATCAACAATAATGGTTGGGCGGTGCAAAATGTAATTGCCGAACCAGCCAGACAACAAGAAAAGTCGAACGTAAAAATTCAGCAGATGTATGAACGGATCGATGACCGGAGCTGGTTCCCTACCCAGCTTAATACGGATGTGGAAATTTTGAATGTTTCGAATATCAACCAATTTAAACTGATGGGACTGGGTCGCACCTACCTTCGCAACATTAAGTTGGAGCCGGAACTTACCCGGCGGGATTTTTCATCTTATTCTGTAGAATTTTCACCAAACACCATTGTTCGCGATCCGGTTTTCTGGAACAATTATCGCACGGACAGCCTCAGCATCCGCGAAGAAAACACCTATGAATACCTTGACAGCATTGGCCGCAAGCAAAACCTCGATCGCCGTATCGACCGCATTGAGGCTTTAATGGACGGCGTCTTCCGAAAAGGTATTTTCGACATTGAACTCAAGCATCTCCTTGGGTTTAACGACCAGGAGGGCTGGCGCCCAGGCTTGGGTCTGAGCACCAACAGCAACTTATCAAACCGGTTTAGCATCCACGGCAATTTCGGTTATGGCCTCAAAAGTGAGACCTTCCGCTATGGATGGGGAGGAGATGTACTGCTCGACAGAATGACCAATTTGAGGGTGGGCTACGGTTTTACCTGGGATTTCCTGGAGCGGGGCGGGTCCTTGTTCCTGGAAAACACCTCGCTGCTTAGCCCTCATTACATTCGGCGCTACTTCTGGCGCGATATGGACATGTTGCGGCAACACCGCGCCTGGATGGGATTTCACACTTTCAGAAATTTCCTCACCATACGGGCTTTTGTGAGTGACGAAAACCAGAAGACAAACCCAAACTACAGCTATTTACCTGTTGCCCTTAATGAGGATTTCCCCGCCAATCAATTCCGGTTTTTCGAAACCGGCCTGATGATGCGCCTTGCCGTGGGCGAGCAGTTTGTGCTCACCCCTACCCGCACCCTGGCCTTCGGAACAGATTTTCCGGTACTTTTTCTCAATCTTTCCAAGGGCTGGGGCGATGTATTAAACGGGAATCACGACTACTGGCGGGCCGAAATGAAGTTCGAAAGGCGCTTTAAAATAAAAATGGCCGGCACCCAGAAGTGGGTGCTGCAGGCAGGGTATGTGCACGGCGACCCACCATGGCCCAAGCTGTTCACCGGACAGGCCTCGTATCGGCGTTTTGCCGTCTCGGCCCCCCAAAGTTTTGCCACCATGCGCATGGCCGAATTTGTGTCGGACCGCTATGTTAATTTATTCTTTTACCACAACTTCGAGAAGCTGCTCTGGAACCGGCCGGGCTTTGCTCCCGGCCTGGTATTGCTTACCAACATTGGCTTCGGATCACTGGGCAAGCCCGGACTGCATGCCGGCTATGAAATTAAAAGCATGGAAAAGGGTTATTTCGAATCGGGCTTTGCCATTACCGACCTGGTCGGCTCGGGCTTCAGCAGCCTGGGCGTAGAGTTTATGTATCGTTACGGGCCTTATGCCCTCCCGAACTTCAATGACAATTTTTCGCTCCGGCTGAGCTATTCTTTTATGTTCAATTAAGCTAAGGGCGCAGCGCTCAGGGCAAAGGGATAATTTAAATTGAATATTGTATTAGGCTTGGGGCATATAGCAGGGAGCTTCCCTCAACCTCAACCTCAACCTCAACCTTTGCCTTGACTTACCTACCTGCCGGCAGGCAGGCAGGCTTTCGACTTTCTTTCTGACGACTGCCGCCTTACTCGTTCTCTTCGGCAACCCACTCTGCATAAGAAGTTGCCGTTTCGTGCAGGCGAAGGGCTTGCAGACTTACGTTCTTAGGCAAAAGGGCATTGATGCGGGCGGCAAAATCGACGATCATATTTTCGCAGGTGGGCTGATAAGGCAGGGCCACCACCCGTCCAAACATCTGGTTGGTTTCGGCCAGTTCTTTGTGCGGAGTATTGGCATTTACCATCAGGGCATGGTCGAGCGGACCGATGATGGCATCATTGACCATTTTTTTCAGCTGTGAAAAATCCATAACCATGCCATTTTTCGGGTCCATAGGGTCGCTGACGGGGCTTCCCTTAATGGTAACATATAGGATGTAGCTGTGGCCGTGGATGTTTTTGCAAAGGCCATCATAGTTCCAGAGAGCGTGAGCCGCTTCGAAGCGAAACTCTTTGGTAATGCGTATTACTGGCGATCTTTCCATGAAAATGGATTAGGCTTTAAGTTAAAATTTTATGGTGTAAGAATAGGTTTGGGGCTTTTCGCCTTCAGGCTTTTTTCCGCCGGAAAGCTTATCCGTTTTTGTTTTAGGGGTGTAAACCATATTCATTTTGGCAGGTTTTGGCTTTCGCGGAAGCCTGAAAGGGATTTTCATGCGCGAATTGCTGGTAACACGCACCCCGCGGTTTTTAACGGCTTCGTATTTGAGCAGGCTAATCAGCCGCAGGGCTTCCTCGTCGCAGCCATAGCCAATTCCGTGCTCCACCATCGCATCGAAAACCTCGCCCAGGCCCGAAACCTTGTATTTAACGATCACGTCGCCTTCCACTTGGCTTTCTAAAGCTTGATGAGGATACTGCAGATTTTCCCTGATAAACTTTTTCAGGACTTCCTTGCCCCCATCGAGCCGGGGCATATTCAGGAATTTCTTTTTCTTTTCCATCAGATTAAAATTAATCAAAATCCAACTTACTGCCAAGCTTGAAAAGCACAAAAAAAAGGCTGTCTCAATTGTTGGGTTGAGACAGCCTGCTTTTTGTAACAGCAAATTTGCTATTCTGCGTTAATAGGATTTGTCAGGTCAAATGCAGCTTCGAAGCGGAGAACGCCTCCACGGGTAAGCCTGTAAGTGAGTTTTGAGAAATCTTCGGCAAGGATCAAAGTCCACTCGTTGGTGCAAGCATAAGGAATCAGCTCACAGGTGTACTCGTCGGCCGGGAAGTACTGCACGAATGCAGTGCCCTGGTCGGTGGCATAGCCTCCATACATGGTCACTTCGTCGGGCGTGCCGTCTTCATGGCGGTGGTCGTGGCGGAAACGCAGCTTGCCGTCCTCCACCAGGAACATCCAGGTACGTGAGTGGTCTTCCGACAGGTGGAAGGGGATGTGTACCCGGTCATTTTCGCAAACAGTTACATGCATTACAAAGTCGAGGTGGCTCCAGCTTTCGCTGCCCTCAACCATATACACCTCCTCGCCGGCAAACGACTGCCCGCAAAGGCTTGCAAGGTTGTTAAAAAAGGCCTGCTGGTTGGCATCAAGCAAGAGCTCCTGAGTAATTATTGCGGTCTCTTCGGCCGCCTGCTGACGGGGGCCACAAGCTACCAAAAGCAATGCAATAGCCACAATTGGTAAAAGTTTTCTGATCATGTTTTTGTCTTTCGTTTGGTTAATACTGGAATTAAGAAAAAATTCAGCGAATTGGAATTGCAAATATAAGAAAAGGGTTTAAAGGGCATGCAATTTTCGCAACCTTCAGTGGTTCTTTAGTTTACAAAAATCGGGCGGGGTTAAGGAATTCTATTATTTTTGTACCCTCAACATGCTAACCATAACCATTAATTAATCTGTATGAAAAATTTCCGTTTCCTGATTGTATTATTCAGTATTGCCTTAATAACCGCCATGGCTCCCCACGCCTATGCTTGCACCAACGTGCTGGTTTCGCGTGGCGCCAGTGCCGATGGCAGCGTAATGATCAGCTACCTTGCTGATGCCGGCGGGTTCATGGATCCCTTGTATTTTCAGCCGGCCATGGAGCATGCTCCGGGTACATTTATCGACATTTACGAATGGGATACCGGCGAACTGCTGGGCCGTATTCCCCAGGTGGCATACACCTATAAGGTAATCGGCAACATGAACGAGCACCAGGTGGCCATTGGCGAAACCACTTTTACTGGCCGCCGCGAGCTGACCACGCCCAACGGCATTCTCGACTATGGCAGCCTGATGTATTTGGCCCTTCAGCGCGCAAAAACTGCCCGTGAAGCCATCAAGATCATTACCGACCTGGTGGAAGAATTTGGCTATGCCAGCACCGGCGAGTCATTCTCCATTGCCGACAAGGAAGAGGCCTGGATGCTGGAGCTGATAGGTAAAGGTGAATATGGCAAGGGCGCCGTTTGGGTGGCTGCCCGGGTGCCCGAAGGCTATATTGCCGCCCATGCCAACATGGCTCGCATCCGCAAGATTGACTGGCGCGACACCGACAACTGGATGTGGAGCACGGATGTGGTTGACTTTGCCCGTGAACAGGGCTGGTACAGCGGCCGCGACCGCGACTTCAACTTTGCCGACACCTACAACCCGGCCAACTGCCGCTCGCTGCTTTTCTGCGAAGGCCGAGTGTGGAGCGTTTACCGCAGGGCTGCACCCTCGCAGAATTTCTCCGACGAGTTTTGGCGCTGCGTGGAAGGTGCTGAGGCATATCCCCTGTTCATAAAGCCCGACCAGAAAATCACTGTACAAGATATGATGGGCCTGGTGCGCGACCATTTCCAGGACACTCCCTATGACCTTACCAAGAGTGTGGCTGCCGGCCCACATGGCTTGCCTTACCGCTGGCGTCCCCTTACCTTTAAACTAGAAGGCGACGACACTGACTATGGTTACGAAAGACCCATTTCGCAGCAGCAAACCGGATTTTCGTTCGTTTCGCAAAGCCGCAACTGGCTTCCCAACGATATTGGCGGCATTTTCTGGTATGGTGTTGACGATACCTACTCCACCTGCTACATGCCCCTTTACATGGGTATGGAAAAAGCTCCAGTAAGCCTCACCACCGGCGACATAAACAAGTTTGAATGGGAGTCAGCTTTCTGGGTATTTAACCTGGTAGCTAATTATGCTTATGGCCTGTATGAATACATGATTGTTGACATTCAGAAAGTGCAGAAAGAACTGGAAGACCGGTCCGTTGCCATGACAAAGGCCGTAGATCAGGGTGCCCTGTTCCTCAATGACCAACCGGAGCTGATGCGCAGCTACCTTACCGACTTCTCGGTAAACAATTCGGAATATGTGGTTGAGCGCTGGCGCGAACTGGGCTACTACCTGTTTACCAAATACAACGACCGCTATATAAATGACGTGGGCGGGCCAAGGCCTTACCCACGCGGTGTAGGTTATCCCGAGTGGTTTAACCGGAAAGCAGTTGAAGAGCGCCCCGGATATTACGATATTAGGTGGCGTAAGCCCGGCGAACCAACGCATTAAGAAAAAAATTGAGATAAAGGGCCGTTTAACAGACGGCCTTTTTTTCGTAATACTCTTTTTGACTTACGGCTTCCGACTTCCGACTTTTTCGTATGTTTGCCTGAAAATTTGCAGCTCATGGATAGCCATTCCCTTTTGACGGTTGAAAACCTCTCGGTAGAATTTACAACCGACGAGGGCGTGGTAAAGGCGGTGCAAAACGTGAGCTTTGACCTGGTTCGAGGCCAAACCCTGGGTATTGTGGGGGAATCAGGTTCAGGAAAATCAGTTACTGCCCTGGCCATAATGGGTTTGTTAAGCAAATCGAACGCCCGGGTCACTTCAGGACATGTCTGGTTCGAACACCCCGTACTTGGTCTAACCGACCTTTTGCAACTCAGCGAAGAGCAAATGCAAAAGGTCAGAGGCCGCCACATGGGCATGATCTTTCAGGAGCCCATGACCTCACTAAACCCCGTGAAGCGCTGCGGGCAGCAGGTGGAAGAAGTGCTGCTCTGGCATCGGCAGGCCGGGGCCTCTGAAGCAAGGCGCAGGGTACTCAAACTTTTCGAAGAAGTAAAACTGCCACAGCCTGAAAGGATCTTTAAGGCCTATCCTCATCAGCTTTCGGGCGGGCAGCGGCAACGGGTAATGATTGCTATGGCCATGGCCTGCAACCCACTGCTGCTGATTGCCGACGAACCCACCACCGCCCTGGATGTGACCGTTCAGAACAGCATCCTTGACCTTATGAAACAGTTGCAGAAAAACCACGGCATGTCGGTGATTTTTATTACACACGATCTCGGGGTGGTATCGCGCATTGCAAGCCAGGCAGCAGTCATGCTCAAGGGCAGCCTTGTGGAGTATGGCGAAACCACTAAAATTTTTCAGCAAGCCGAGCACCCCTACACCCGGGCCCTGATTGCCTGCCGCCCCGGGACTTCGAGCCGCCCTCTTCGGCTGCCGGTGGTATCCGACTTTTTACAGGAAGGTTCTGATAAACCACAACTTATTACACAGGAGGCCACGGAAAGGCATAAACGCCATCAGCGAATTTATGCCCAAAAGCCTATCCTTGAGATTAAATCGCTAAAAACCAGCTTTGTAACCAAAAGAAGTTTCTTTGGGCGGCCCTTGCAGCATCATGATGCCGTAGACAATATCAGCTTTTCGGTGTTTCAGGGCGAAACCCTTGGCCTGGTGGGCGAGTCGGGCTGCGGAAAAACTACCCTTGGGCGCAGCATTATGCGGCTGGTAGAGCCTTCAGGGGGGCAGGTCATTTACAAAGGCACAGACCTGTCTTCGCTTTCCGTTTCAGCGCTGAAAAAATTCCGCCCCCGCATTCAGATCATTTTCCAGGATCCTTATTCGTCGCTAACCCCTGGCATGGCCATTGGCAAAGCTATAATGGAGCCCATGCGAGTACACAGCGTTTTGAAAAACGACCAGCAACGCAAAAAAAAAGTGCTGGGTCTGCTCGAAAGGGTGGGGTTGAAAGAAAATCACTTCAACCGGTATCCCCACGAATTTTCGGGTGGACAGCGCCAACGCATCGCCATTGCCAGGGCACTTGCCCTTCAACCCGAATTCATCATCTGCGACGAATCGGTGTCGGCCCTGGATGTGTCAGTACAAGCCCAGGTGCTCAACCTGTTGAATGAATTAAAGGAAGACTTTGGACTGACCTATATTTTCATTTCGCACGACCTCTCGGTTGTAAAATACATGGCCGACCGCATCATAGTAATGAGAAACGGACAAATGGTTGAGATGGCCGAAGCCGACGCCCTTTATCAGAACCCCTCAAAGGAATACACCCGCACACTCATCAGTTCCATCCCCGAAACCATGGCCTAGAGAGCCTGATTTTTCCCGAAAGGGAATGAAAAAAACACATAGGTTATTAGCACGGGTAAAAAACCACGTATTTTACCTGTATAATTAGGGTATTTACCATATTGGGCCCCTATGCACCCAGATGTAAATTTGTTTCAATTCATGAAATAAATTAAAGTGCGTAATTACATGCAACATCTTTTACTCCGAAGATGAAATTTTGCAGCACCCTGGCTGACTTCCCCCTTGCCGGCCAGCTGTTGAAAAAACCATCGACAAATTATGAAATCTCCCAAAAAATCATCAAACCCTAAAAAGAGTATTGATATGCTGTCCGACAAAGAACTGAAGTACCTCGAGGATCTCGAGAAGAACAAAGATGTGATCTATTTGCTAAATACCCGTGAGTGCGAGCTCATAGCGCGGCTCATTCGAAGTTACAAGGAAATAAAACGCCAGCTTACGGCGATTCAAATCAACAAGGAGTAAAAGGTGGTCAAAATCATGTAAACCAACGCAGATGACCTATAAAGACATCATCCTTAAACTGCTTAAGAGCAGGGAGGACCTGATCTGTATCGAGGACCACCTGATGAATGATTTCAGAGAAAACGGCAATACTTCCATTAGTTTTTCGGACTGGTGTTCCAAAAACCAGATTGTATGCCGCAGGGTTCACGAAGAAAAGCCTCCCAAGCTCCACCTGAAAAGGTCGGGCATGTTATTGAACATGACCTGAGCAGCACAATAGCAAATAAAAACGTATTGATTGATCCGGCAGCGTTCCGGACAATTGCCTCCCCTCCTCCCCGAGAAAAACAAAGCCACCCGGAAAACCCGGGTGGCTTTTTCTTTTATGGCTGAAAATTTGATTATGCCATAATGGCTTCAATTTCGGCCACAGTTTTAGGAATTGGTTTGCCCAAAACCTTGTAACCGTTATCTGTTACCAATACATCGTCTTCGATGCGGATGCCGCCAAAGCCGATATATTCCTTCACCTTGTCGTAGTTGATAAAATCGGTGAATTTGCCTTCCTTCTCCCATTTTTCGATCAGGGCAGGAACAAAGTAAATACCGGGCTCCACGGTAAGCACCAAACCGGGCTTAAGCCTTTTGCCCATGCGCAGGTATGCGGTTCCAAACAGGTCGGAGCGCTGCACTTCGTCGTCGTAGCCCACGAAGTTCTCGCCCAGGTCTTCCATATCATGCACATCCATTCCCATCTGATGGCCCAGACCGTGCGGCATAAACAGCGCCGTGGCGGCCTGCTCAGCAGCCTGCGGAATGTTTCCCTTCATCAGGCCAAGCTTTTTCAGGCCTTCGCCAATGATGTTGATGGCAAGCATGTGAATGCTTTTGAAAGTAACGCCGGGCTTAATGGCCTCAATGGCTTTTACGTTGGCTTCGAGCACAATTTCATAAATCTCTTTTTGGCGTTGGCTGAATTTGCCACCCACGGGTATGGTGCGGGTATGGTCGCTGGCATAGCGCATGGGCGTTTCGCAACCCGTATCGACCAGCAGCAGATCGCCGGCCTCCAGCTTGTTGCCGTGGTAATGGTTGTGGAGGGTTTCCCCGTGCTTGCTCAGGATAATGGGGAACGACAGGGTGCCACCGCCTGCAAGGGCAATGCCTTCGACCACGCCGGCGATTTCACGCTCATACACACCGGGTTTGGCCATTTTCATGGCGGTGGTGTGCATCATGTAGCCGGTCTCGATGGCTTTTTCGATTTCGGCAATTTCTTCGGGCTCCTTTATTTCACGCAGCGCAACCACGGCTTTTATCAGCTCAACGGAGGCTTCGGCCTTGAGCTTGTCAACCGGTATACCCAGCAGTTTTTCCATCAGAATCTTGTTTTCGGCCCGGTAGGGCGGCAGGAAGTGAATCTTGCGACCCTTGTCCAGGGCATTCTTCAGAAATTCAGCCAATTCGCCAAAAGGCATGCTGTTGGGCACGCCTACCCTGGCGGCTTTATCCTTTAACAGCGGCTGAGGCCCCATCCAGATAATGTCGTCGATGGAAACATCGTCACCAAAGAGGTAATCCACATTATTGTCAATATCCATAATTCCGGCCATTCCCTGGTGGTCGATGCCAAAGAAATACAGGAAATTGCTGTCCTGGCGGAAATGATAGGTGTTGGCCGGATAGTTCATCGGAACATCCACATTGCCCATGATCAGGGCAATGCCGTCATTCAGGCTTTCGCGGAGTTTCTTTCTGCGGTTTACGTAAGTTTTAGTTTCAAACATGATATGTAGAATTTAGTGATTGTTTTTTAAGTGTTGTCGTTGTTGTCAGGTTGTCAAGTTGAAGTGTTGTCTTGGTTGTCATTGTTGATTAAATTAACGCGAAGCGGATAATCCCGCACGTGCGGGAACAACGCGAAGCGGACAACCCGACAACCCTTACGAATTCATAATCGCCTCAATCTCCTCTACCTCAACAGGCACGCCTGCGGTCAGGTCTTTGGGGCCGTTCGCAGTGATCAGGATGTCGTTTTCTATGCGCACACCAATGCCTTCTTCTTTAATATAAATACCGGGTTCGCAAGAAAGCAACATTCCCGGTTTAAAAGTTTCAAAGCGGTGTCCCTCGTCGTGCACATCGAGGCCCATGAAGTGGGAGGTGCCGTGGGGAAAGTATTTTTTTACTGCGGGATTGGCCGGGTCATGCTTTTCAATGTCTTGGCGGCTAACCAGTCCAAGGCCCAGCAATTCGCGCTCCATGATTTTCATTACCTCTTTGTGATAGGCATCAATGTGGGTTCCTGGCACCAGCATTTGACGGGCTTCTTTCATCACACGCAGGCAGGCATTATACACCTCTTTCTGCCTTGGCGAAAAGCGCCCGTTCACGGGAAAAGTGCGGGTCATATCACCGGCATAATTGGCATATTCGGCGCCGGTGTCGAGCAGCAGCAAGTCACCATCTTTGCAAGCCTGGTTGTTGGTTACATAATGCAGCACGCAGGCACTGGCACCCGAGGCCACAATGGGATAGAATGAGTGACCGGTGGCGCGGTTTCGTATGTATTCGTGCACCACTTCGGCTTCGATTTCATACTCCATCACCCCGGGTTTCACAAATTTCAGCACCCTGAGGTAGGCCCCGGTTGTAATGTCGATGGCTTTCTGAATGATTTCCAATTCGCCAGGCGACTTGATTAACCTGAGTGAGGTGATAATGGGCGTTGACCTGCGGTAGTTATGCAGCGGGTACTTTTCCATTAATTCATGCGCAAAACGAAGACTACGGTAGTTGTGCTCGCCCGGGTATCGCGAATTTTCTATGGTGTTGAGGTACACATTTTCGGCATACATCATGGCCTCCTTCATCATTCCTTCGAAAGCCGGCAACCAGAGCACCGTTTGAATACCTGAAGCCTCAGTGGCTTCTTTTTGGGTGTACTTATGCCCTTCCCAAATGGCGATATGCTCGTTGGTTTCGAGCAGAAAAAGCACCTCGCGCAAGGCAGGGTTGGGGCTGTCGGGAAAAAGCATCAGCATGCTTTTCTCCTGGTCGATGCCGGTAAGATAAAAAAAGTCGGGATTCTGCCTGAACGGGAAAAACTGGTCGGCGCTGCGCGGCTGCTCATCGTTCGAAAAGAAAAATGCCACCGAGCCCGGGGCCATTTTTTCTACAAAGTTTTTGCGGTTTTTTATAAAAATCTGACTGTCTAAAGGCACGTACTTCATAATGAAAGGAATTATCAGGCTTAAAATTACTGATTTATTGTTATTTAAAAAGAATTCAAATAAGCAAATTACTTGCAAAAAATGTACTTATGATCTACATTTGTTTGCCAATGGTTTCGAGACATTTCTTCAGCACACCGAAGACCTTGAAAAATTGTCTGAATACAAATAAACTAAAAATTGCCTTAACAGGCTGCAGGTTTTAGGATTATTTAACGACCTGCAAGGTGTTTGCGCCAGTTTTGTATTGTGTTATTCCTTGTCATTTTTTGGCTGAATCGTTCATAACCAGTGAATTTAATCAACTCCACCCAACATGAAACAATCAACTTTAAAGCTATCCTCACTGAGCCATAAATTTATTCTGGCTCTGGCAGGCTTGTTCCTGATGCTGTTTCTATGCACGCATCTGCTCACCAACCTGCTGATGCTTACAGGCGACAGCACGGCCTTCAATAGGGCCGTGGAGTTTCTCAGCACCAACCCTTTGATAAAGGTTGTTGAATATGTGCTCTTTGCGGCCTTTATCATCCACATCATTTTCGGGGTTATTGTGTGGCTCAGCAACAACAAGGCACGACCTGTGAAGTATTATGTGGCATCTGGTTCAGAAACATCCTACTTTTCCAAGTTCATGATCCACACTGGGCTAATCATTTTTGTTTTCCTGATTATCCACTTGGTTAACTTTTACTTTGTGAAGTTGGGGCTGGTAGCAGTGCCCGATTATGCCAGCGACAGCCACGACTTCTATGCCATGGCGGTGGTTCTTTTTAAAGAACCGCTTTACTCACTGATTTATGTTGTTTGCTTTATTTTTCTTGGGTTCCACCTGAAGCACGCTTTTCAGTCGGCTTTTCAAACCCTTGGGCTAAACCACGACAAATATTTTCCGGTCATTAAGGTGATAGGCACCATATACGCGCTGGTGATAAGCATTGGGTTCAGCATCATCCCCGTTTATTTCTATTTTTTCCATTAAGAATTTCACCCGAAAAACCTGTGAGCTATGATAAAGCTTGATTCGAAAATACCGGGCGGTCCAATTGCCGACAAATGGAGCAACTACAAAAACTCCCTTCGACTGGTGAATCCCGCCAACAAGAAAAAACTGGAAATCATCGTGGTGGGTACCGGCCTTGCCGGGGCTTCTGCCGCCAGCGCGCTGGGCGAGCTGGGCTACAATGTAAAGGTGTTCTGTTTCCAGGACTCACCCCGCAGGGCCCACTCGGTGGCTGCCCAGGGGGGCATTAATGCCGCCAAAAACTATAAAAACGATGGCGACTCCATTTACCGCCTGTTTCACGATATGATCAAGGGCGGCGACTACCGTGCCCGTGAAGCCAATGTGTACCGGGCAGCTGAGGTGAGCAACGAAGTGATCGACCATTTTACGGCTCTGGGGGTACCCTTTGCCCGCGATTATGGCGGTATGCTCGACAACCGCTCTTTTGGCGGGGTGCAGGTGTCGCGTACCTTTTATGCCAAAGGACAGACCGGGCAACAATGTCTACTAGGCACCTACTCTTCCCTCAACCGGCAGATTGCCAAGGGCCGCGTGAAAATGTTCCCGCGACGCGACATGCTCGATGTGGTAGTTATCGACGGCAAGGCCCGTGGCATTATCACACGCAACCTGGTTACCGGTGAAATTGAGCGCCATGGCGCCCATGCCGTGGTGCTGGCCACTGGAGGTTATGGTACGGTTTTCTACCTTTCTACCCTTGCCCTGGGCAGCAATGCCACCGCCGCCTGGAGTGCACATAAAAAAGGCGCCCTATTTGCCAATCCCAGTTTTATTCAGATTCACCCTACCAGCATTCCGGTGCTCAACGATTATCAGTGCAAGCTTACGCTGATGTCGGAATCGCTGCGCAACGACGGCCGGGTTTGGGTGCCAAAGGAAAAGGGCGACAAGCGCCATCCCAACCAGATCCCCGAAGGGGAGCGCGACTATTACCTGGAGCGCCGCTACCCTGCCTTCGGCAACCTGGTGCCGCGCGATGTGGCCTCAAGGGCTGCCAAGGAAAGATGCGACGCAGGATACGGTGTTGGCGATACCGGGCTGTCGGTTTATCTCGATTTTAAGGATGCCATTGCCAAACAGGGGCAGAAAGCCATTCAGGACAAATACGGCAACCTGTTTGAAATGTACGAAAAGATAACCGGCACCAACCCTTATACTGAGCCCATGCGCATCTACCCTGCCGGGCACTACACCATGGGTGGCCTGTGGGTCGACTACAACCTGATGACTACCATTGCGGGCCTTTACGCCATTGGCGAGAGCAACTTCTCCGACCATGGCGCCAACCGACTGGGAGCCAGCTCGCTGATGCAATGCTCGGGCGATGGATATTTTATCCTGCCTTACACCATTGGCCACTATATGTCAGACGAGATCCGCAATCCAAAGACCGACACCAATCACCCCGAGTTCGAGAAAGCCGAGAAAGAGGTGAGAGACCGCATTGACCGCCTGATAGCTGTAAACGGCACCCAGACCGCCAGTTCATTCCACAAGAGGCTCGGCAAGATCCTGTGGGACCACTGCGGCATGTTTCGCAATGCACAGGGTCTGCAGAAAGGACTGGAGCTGCTCAACCAGCTTGAAGACGAATTCTGGAAAGAGATCAAGATTCCGGGCAGTCAGGAGGAGATGAACCAGGAACTGGAGAAAGCCATTAAGGTAGCCGACTACTTTGAGGTGGGCCGCCTTATGATAGAAGATGCCCTCGACCGCAACGAATCATGCGGTGCTCACTTCCGCGAGGAATACCAAACCGAGCAGGGAGAAGCCAGGCGCGATGATGCCAACTACTCTTACGTAGCTGCCTGGGAATACCAGGGCCCCGGAAAAAAACCACTGCTGCATAAAGAGCCGCTGAAGTTCGATTTTGTTGAACTGAAGGAAAGAAGTTACAAATAAGCCTCTAACCTATTTAAACCATGGATATAAAACTGAAAATATGGCGCCAGAAAAACGCCAGCACCAAGGGACGGTTCGAAGACTACGAACTGAAGGATGTTTCGCCGGAAATGTCGTTTCTGGAGATGCTCGACTACCTGAACAAGCAACTCATTGAAGGTGACAAGGTGCCGGTAACCTTTGAACACGACTGCCGCGAAGGCATTTGCGGAACCTGCGGTCTTTACATTAACGGAAGGCCACACGGGCCGGCTACCCACACCACCACCTGCGAGCTGCATATGCGCGAGTTTAAGGATGGAGAAACCATAATAGTTGAGCCCTGGCGGTCAAAGGCTTTCCCCATTATTAAAGACCTTGCCGTTGATCGCAGCGCTTTTGACAAGATCATGCATGCCGGCGGTTTTGTAAACGTTGACACGGGCTCTGCAAAGGAGGCCAACGGCATACCCATTAACAAAAGGATCTCCGACCGGGCCTTCGATGCCGCCGTTTGTATTGGCTGCGGGGCCTGTGTGGCGGCCTGCAAAAACTCCTCGGCCATGCTGTTTGTAGCCGCAAAAGTGTCGCAATACGCCATGCTGCCACAGGGCAAGGTGGAAGCCGCCGACAGGGTGCAGGGCATGGTGGAGAAAATGGACGAGCTGGGCTTTGGCTATTGTTCAAACACCTATGCCTGCGAGTTCGACTGCCCAAAGGGTATTTCTGTTGAATTTATTGCCCAGATGAACCGCGAATTTATCTCAGCAAAGGTGTGTTCGCACAAGGATCACTAGCCCGATTGTTAAATATTCTAAAAAGCACTAAACAGACGTTTAGTGCTTTTTTTTCATTTTCATCAGTCCCATCAATGATTTTCAACGCTTTATCTTATAAACATTTAAAAAAAATAATTTGAAAGGCTAGGAAGTTTTAAAATATATTTATATATTTGCTACATCTGAAGTAATTGAGTATTAACTGAACAAATATTAAAAAATTATGGCAACCCAGAAACTTGATCCCAAGAAATTGGAAGAAGCAGCAAGCAAGCTCAGGGCAATTGCTCATCCAATGCGGATCGCGATCATTGGCCTGCTTGAGAAAAAGGAGCAAATGAATGTTACCGAGATATACGAAAGTCTTAAAATCGAACAAGCCTCGGCTTCCCACCATTTGAATATCCTTAAGACCAAGGGCGTTCTCGACTCGCGCCGCGCGGGCAAAAACACCTTCTATTTCCTCAAACACGAAGCTTTGACCCAAGTCATTGACTGCATTAACCGTTGCCACTGAATACCAGGCTACGGAAAATAAAAGCAAGCTGCCCCCGGGCAGCTTTTTTTGTGCCTGGGCAAACCAACCCAGTGAAATACCCTGTTTTTTTTAGGGTAACACTTAGTTATTTAATTTCATTTTTCATAAATTTGCACGTTAAACCGACATAAAAAACCTCTCGTTATGAAAAAAACAATTCTAGTCGCTAACATTTTCATCATTGGCATACTCACCTCCTTTGGTCTGATGGCCAACGGACCTGAGCTCTCCTTTTCGCTCGAGCGCCTTGATTATGGCACAGTCTATACCGACGAGATGCCCGAAACCAAGATAGACATTGAGTTCTCGAATACCGGCACCGCCCCGCTGTTGCTCAGCGGTGTTAGAGCCTGCTGCGGCACCAGGGTGCTGAGTTGGCCCCGCGAGCCCCTCATGCCCGGCGAAAAAGGCACCATTACCGTTGAGTACAGACTGGCACCCAGGGCACAACGGATTAGCCGCACGGTGACCGTTACATCAAACGACACCAAAAGTCCCACCTCCATTTTCAGAATAACCGGGCAGGTGGAAGAGAGGGCTGCAGAGCCACCCAGATAGTTTTTTCTGCAAAACTGCTTTTTGAACCTTGTTTTTTGGTATAATTATTGATTAAATAACTTCAGTTCACTAAATCGTAACACGCAAAAAATGAATGCTATGCAAAAGATCTCTTTTCTTTTTTGCATTCTGGTGTTAAGCACCACCATGCTTTTGGGTCAGGCCGCAGGCCCAAAATTTGAATTTGTTGAAGAGTCCATCGACCTTGGTACTTATTACACCGACAACCTTGAGGTAATAAAATTTGATATCGAGTTTAAAAACACCGGCGATCAGCCACTTACGGTAACCTCAGTAAGAGGTTGCTGTGGCACGCGCATTACCGCATGGACCCGTGAGCCCATTAGGCCCGGCGAAAAAGGTACCATTACAGCCGAGTTCAGACCAGCACCGCGCGCCCACGCCATCAGCCGTACCATCACTGCCATGTCGAACGACGCTTCCGGCCAGAAGATTTTCCGTATTCGCGGAAAGGTGGAAGAACCAGCTACCGGGTTTAATCCCCAGCCGGCAACAAAGGCGCCCACTGCCAGGTAATTTGAAGGGTTTCTTCAACACCTGACCAAAAAATGAAAGAGAATCTCTGCCACTGAAAGTAAAAAGTGGCGGAGATTCTCTTTTTAGGGCATTTTATGTAAACTTTTTGCGTTTTTTCTGCGTTAAACCAAATAAACTCCCATTTATGCGTTTTTTACTCTGGATCTCCCGTGTCCTTTTCGGATTGGTATTCATTTTCTCAGGTTTTGTAAAAGCCATCGACCCCCTGGGGTCAACATACAAATTCCAGGATTACTTTCTTTCCTTTGACCTCGAGTGGATGTTCCCGTTTGCACTTCCGCTTGCCATACTGATGAGCACCCTGGAATTCTTGATTGGCGTAAACATTTTGCTGGGTATAAAAATGCGCCTTAGCGCTTTGGGCGGCTTGCTTTTCATGCTGTTCTTCACCCCGCTTACGCTGTATGTGGCTATTTTCGACCCGGTGCCCGATTGCGGCTGCTTTGGCGACGCACTTATTATCAGCAACTGGCAAACCTTTTACAAAAACATTGTTTTCTTGGCCGCTGCGATTTTCATATTTATTAAACGAAAAGAAGTAAAGCCCTTATGGTCGGAGCGCAACGACTGGTATCTGTCGGGTATGGTGGCCTTAATTGGCATCATGATTTCGGTGTATTGCTTGCGCCACCTGCCGCTTATCGACTTCCGTCCCTGGAAAATAGGCAATAACGTACTGGAACTAATGACCTCTGAACCGGAGGAAGCCGATATTTTTCTCATTTTCGAAAACCAGCAAACCGGCGAACTGGCAGAATACCCGGCCACCGATTACCCATGGGACGACGAAGAGTGGAGCCAGCTCTGGAAATTCAAGGACCAACGTCGCGAGATTACCAAGCCATACGTGCCGGCGCCCATTGATGATTTCTCCCTGTACGACGAATACGGTGATGATTATACCGACAGCTACATTGCTAATCCTGACTATCAGTTTGTGCTTGTGGTTTACGACCTGGGCAGAGCCAATACCAGGGCTTTCGCCAATACGATCAACCCGCTTGCTGCCGCTGCCGAAGCACACGGCTATTCATTCATAGCCATGACAGGCTCTTCTTTCGAAGCGATCGATGCTTTCCGCCACGATCAACAAGCCTCCTATTATTTCTATCAGGCCGACGAGGTGAAACTAAAGACCATCATCCGTTCAAACCCGGGGCTATTGCTAATGAAGGATGGGGTAGTGCTTGGCAAGTGGGCTCATCGCAACATACCCGACTTCGAGGCCATTCAGAAAAAATATATGAAGGAATAAGGCAGGAAGTTCTTCAGCTTCTCTTTTTCCTGAAAAAATCTGTCATCAGGGCTGCGCACTCCGTGGCCCTGATTCCTTTTACCACTTTGGTTTTCGGGTGAAAGGGGTTTTGGTGAAAGCTGGAGAACCCTTTTTTGGGATCGTCGGCGCCATACACCACTTTGCCGATCTGCGCCCAGTTCAGGGCGCCGGCGCACATCAGACAAGGCTCCAGGGTAACGTACAGGGTGCAATCAACCAGATATTTCCCGCCAAGGTAATTGGCCGCAGCGGTAATTGCCTGCATCTCGGCATGGGCGGTTACATCGGTAAGCCTTTCGGTAAGGTTGTGGGCACGGGCAATGATGCGGTCGTTGCAAACCACCACGGCGCCTACCGGCACCTCGTCGGCTTCAAAAGCTTGGAGCGCCTCTTTGAGCGCCTCGCCCATAAAATGTTCGTCAGAAAAAACAGTAAGCCCCATAAGAATTTTTTGTGTGGAGCAAAGGTAAGCCAAGCTGGCTTAAATAGCATTTAAATGGTGCTTAAACCAGCAGCTAACCAGCAGTTGCATTTTTTTGCCATCGCTTACGCGGAAGCGCTGCGAAGTGAGGCTTTGCGGCGAAGCCGGTTCAATCTTGCGAAGCAGCTCAAGGTAATAGCGATACGCCAGAAACACGCCCAGGCGAACATCCTTTTTGAGCCCTTTTATCCCCGGAAGGGATTCAGCAAAATCTGCCCGCAGTTCCTCCTCAATCTCAAGCTTTTCCTTTTCTGAGAAGGTGCTGTAATCCACATTTGGAAAATATACGCGGCCACGCTCATCATAGTCGGACTGCATGTCGCGCAGGAAGTTAACTTTCTGAAAGGCTTCACCAAGTTTACGGGCAGGAGGCACCAGCCTTTCATAAGCTGCATCATCACCATCGTAAAACACCCGCAGGCACATGAGCCCCACCACCTCGGCCGAGCCGTAAATATATTCCTGGTATTCGGCCCGGCTGAAAGTCGTTTTGTAAAGGTCCATATCCATGCTCTTAAGAAAGGCCTCGATCAGGTCGTGACCGATCTTGTATCGGTTAACCACCCACTGAAAGCTGTGAAGGATGGGATTAGGACTCATTTTCTTCTCTATGGCCTCGAAAGTCTCTTTTCGAAAGCGCTCCAGCAAGGCCCTTTTGTCCTGGTCGTGAAAGGTATCCACGATTTCGTCGGCAAAGCGCACGAAACCGTAAATGGCGTAGATGGCCGGGCGGTATTTTTTTCGCAGCAGCCAAACTCCCAGTGAAAAGGAAGTGCTGTAGTTTTTTGTTGTTACCTCACTGCATTGCAGTGCATTACTTGTGTAAAGATCCATATTTCTTGTCTATTCGTTCAACCACTAGCTTTGAACTGATCACGGCCATGGGCAGACCGGTGCCGGGAACTGTCGATGCCCCGACATAAAATACGTTGCCAAATTCTTCGTCAAAATTCTTTGGCCTGAACCCGCCGATCTGACTCAGGTTGTGCCCCAGGCCCAGGCCGCTTCCCCTGTAAAGGTTAAAGGCCTTCTCCCAATCCACGGGCGTCAGCACCGTTTGAGAAACAATATGCTTCTGCAGATCAATACCAATGCGCTGGCCCAGGTCATTCAGAATGTTACTGGCCATTTCATCGCGGTCGCTCCAGTCGGGTTTGAACCTCAGATCGGGCACGGGGCAAAGAACAAAGAGGCTTTCGCAGCCCTCAGGAGCTGCCTCAGGGTCGGATTTGGAAACCACGTTCACGTAATAATAGGGCTGATCGAGCTTCGCGGAGTTTTTAAACACATTGCCTGAGTATTCCTTGAAGTTGGTTCCCAGGAAATAGTTGTGAAGTGGCACATCATCCAACTTGGTGTCGAGTCCAATGTACATGGTAAATGGCGCCATGGTCCATTGCAGCTTGTCCATTTTCTTTTCGCTGAACTTCTCCCGCCTGAAAATCTTGTGACGGAAAAGGGCCGCGTCGGCATTGACCACAAAAATATCGGCATTCCATTCCTTGCCATTCTGGTCAACCAGGATTTTCAGTTTTCCGGAATCATCCTTTTTATAATCAACAATTTCAGTGTTGTAATGTATGGGAATTCCGGCTTTGTCCAGTTCCTTTGTCAGGCCTTCAACAATCTTGTACATTCCGCCATGCACGTTGTGGTAGCCATCGTGCACCAGCTCTGTGTACGACAGTATGGTGTAAATGGCCGGCGTATCGAAGGGGGTAGCCCCCAGAAAAAAGGCCACCAGCGAAAAGATCTCCTTCACTTCGCGCGACTCGAAGTAACGCTCCATTTCCTGCCAGACGGTGCGTATCATGCGTGGCGAATATTTTACCGGCACGCGCGTCAGGGTGAGCAGGTACTGCCAAACCGAGTCGTAGTTTCTTTTTAGCACCACATGTTCCACATCATAAAAGAAGCGGGATGCCGAATCAAGGAAGCGATTCATCTTCTCCCTGAAGTTGGGCTCAACTTCTTCAAACTCCTGGGCAAGGCGGTCAAGGTCTTTGTAAATCACGTAGCGCTTGTCGGAGCCCCTGAAATTGACCGAATATAACCGGTCTAATTCCCTGAACTCAAAGGGCATTTCTTTCAACTGGGCATCTTCAAAGAACTCCTTAAACTCGTAAGTCATGCTGAAAAAGGTTGGGCCCATGTCCCAGGTGAAGCCATCTTTTTTCAGCTGGTTGAGCCGGCCGCCAGGCTGGTTAAATTTCTCTACCAGCTCTACCCTGAAGCCGCGCCTGTGAAGCCGCAGTGCAGTGGTAAGGCCTCCCAGTCCGCTCCCCACTATCAATACCTTTTCCATTTTGCCCGTCATTTCATTTCTAATTTGCATTAAGCCAAGGCCTAAATTATTCAAATTTTTCGAATTTAAACAAAAAGGTTATGTTAATGTTTGCAGTAAAGAAGTAATTTTATCCAAACAATTCGAAAAATTAGGGAATGAATAAGCAAGCGGCAGTCATAGGAGCGGGCATTGGCGGACTGGCTTCGGCCATAAGGCTTGCGGCCAAGGGCTACCGGGTGAGTGTATTTGAACAAGCCCCAAAGGCAGGTGGAAAAATTAACGAGCTGCGGCTTGAAGGCTTCCGCTTCGACACCGGCCCATCGCTGTTTACCTTCCCCGCACTGGTCGATGAGCTTTTTACCCTTTGCGGGGAAAACCCATTGGATTATTACGGCTACCGCCCGGTAAAAACATCGTGCAAATACTTTTGGGAGGATGGCACCGTGGTGAATGCCTGGCAGCAACCCCATGACTTTGCTGCCGAAATTGAGAAGGTAACAGGCGTGGAGGCCGAAAAGGTGATGGCCTACCTGGCCGAAAGCGAAAAGCTATACGACCTGACCGGTGAAGCCTTTCTTTTTCATTCGCTGCACAAGTTTTCGAATTTCGCCAAGCCCGTTTTCCAAAAGACCATTTTAAACTCCCTGAAGCTCGACCCCTTTCGCACCTTGCATAAAAGAAACATGCAATGGTTCGGACATCCCAAGGTGGTGCAGCTTTTCGACCGTTACGCCACCTACAATGGCTCCAGCCCCTATAAAACCCCGGCTACCCTGCGCATGATCGCCCATCTGGAGCATAACATGGGCACCTTTTTCCCTGAAAAAGGGATGTATGAAATTGTAAAAACACTCACTGCACTGGCGGTAAGGCAAGGCGTGGAGTTTCACTTCAACGCCCGGGTGGAAAAAGTGAATACATACGACGGGAACGTAACGGGCATTAGGGTAAACGGGGAAGATATGTCCTTTGACCTGGTAGTTAGCGATGTGGATATCGTAAATTTTTATCGCAGCTTATTGCCCGAAATCCCTTTACCAAAAAAGCAACTCAGTCTGGAGAGGTCATCCTCGGCCGTGATTTTTTACTGGGGGATAAATCGTACATTCCCAGACCTTCAGTTGCACAACATTCTCTTCTCAGAAGATTACCCGGAAGAGTTTAACCATTTGTTTAACACCAAGACCCTGAGTCCGGATCCTACGGTTTACTTGTTTATCAGCTCGAAAATGGTGAAGGGCGATGCCCCTGATGGATCGGAGAACTGGTATGTGATGATTAACGCCCCCGAGAATATTGGGCAGGACTGGGGCAGCATGCTTGCCAGTGTACGGCGAGACATTATTGAAAAGATCAAACGCACCCTGAAGGTCGACATTGAGCCCCACATTGTGTGCGAAGTGGCGGCCGACCCGCGCAGCATTGAACGCGACACAGGTTCATTCCACGGCTCACTTTATGGTTTAAGTTCAAACAATATGATGGCTGCCTTTAACCGCCATCCCAACTTTCATAAAAAAATCAAGAACCTTTACTTTGCCGGTGGCAGTGTGCATCCGGGCGGGGGCATACCCCTGTGCCTGGCTTCGGCAAAGATCATCGACAAAGAAATTCCAAAAATCAACCAACAGCTATGAGTAAGATCGACTGGAAAAACAAAATATTCCTTACCAAAGCCATTCTAATAATTTATTTTTCGGTGGGTGTGGCCGGACTTATCTGGGATGTAACCGCCGACCTGTTTACGCGACTCATCCCCCTGACCCTGCTGGCCAGCATTACGGTTTTACTGGCTTTCCATCCAAAATGGCAGAAGCGACATGTATGGGTGTTTGCCCTAATTGCCCTGCTGGGTTACCTTTTTGAGGTGGCAGGGGTGCTCACCGGAGTGGTATTTGGCGAGTACCAGTACCATTATGCCCTGGGCTTTAAAATCTTTGGCACCCCACCCATCATTGGCATCAACTGGCTAATGCTCATTTACGCCGTTTATACCATTTTTGAGAAACATTCCATCCCCGCATACCTGAAGGTCATTGGAGGGGCGTCGCTTATGCTGGTATACGATATCATTCTGGAGCCGGTGGCCATTGCCCTGAATATGTGGAGCTGGGGCGGGGGCGACATTCCCATTCAGAATTATATTGCATGGTTCGTTATTTCGGTGGCATTCCTGGGTATCTTCCACCTGGCAAAAGTGCCCATCAACAACCCCATAGCCAGGCATATGTATCTGGTGCAGCTCGGATTTTTCCTTGTGCTTAATATTTATTTTCGTATGGCATGATAAAGGCCGCCCATAATCGGTTTTACCAGTTGTTTTTCGGCTTCTTCATTAGGCTGCTGATGCGCATTCAGTTCCGTAAGATCAGCATCCACGGAAGTGTAAAAGCCGAAGGCAAGTCGCTGCTGGTTATTGGCAACCATTTTAGCTGGTGGGATGGTTTTTTTGCGCTTGTGGTAAGGGAAAAGGTATTTGGCAGAAAACTTCATGTAATGATCCTGGAAGAAGAGCTGAGCAAGCGGCCTTTTCTGGCGCGAATAGGTGCTTTTTCCATTAAGAAGAACAGCCGCAGGGCCATTGAATCGCTGAATTATGCAGCGGAGCTGCTCAACGACCCAGCCAACATGGTATTGCTTTTTCCGCAGGGCAGGTTTCAGTCGCACCACCAGCATCCGCTCAGCTTCGAAAAAGGCTGGCTCCGCATTCCACAGAAAGCCAAAGGGCCGTTTCAGGTGGTGTTTATGGCTTACCTGACCGATTATTTTGCGCACCCCCGGCCCGAGCTCAGCATTTATCTTGCTAACTTTGTTCCGCCTGAGAACTTTGAAAACAAAGATTTTGAAGACGCCTACAATGCTTTTCTGCACCATAGCATACAGCAGCAAAACCTGAAAGCATGACCTTTCTGGCTTATTTTATCCTGGGTTTTTTGGCGCTGCGAATACTGGTGGCCCTGACCAATATTGCAACCCGGCAATGGCTTAAGCCCGGCGAACCCCGGGGAAGCGCATTGGTTTCGGTGCTGATACCGGCACGCAACGAGGAGCGCAATATAGAAAACCTGCTCCGCAGTCTGAAAAAGCAAGACTATCAGAACCTGGAAATTTTGGTTTATGATGACCTTTCGGAAGACCGCACGGCTGAAATCGTGAAGCGGTTCTCCCAGGACGACACGCGCATAAAGCTGATACAAGGCATTGGATTACCGGAGGGATGGCTGGGAAAAAACCATGCCTGCCACCAGCTTTCGAAACATGCACGGGGCCGTTACCTGCTTTTTATTGATGCCGACGTTACGGCAGAATCTGAACTCGTTAGACAGGGGCTGGCCCATTTGCAAAAACACAAGCTGGCGCTCCTTTCCATTTTCCCGCAGCAAATCATGAAAAGCTTTGGCGAGCGTATTACCGTACCCCTGATGAACTGGATACTGGTAAGCTTGCTTCCCCTCATTTTTACTCGCATCTCACCCTGGGTATCCTTCTCGGCGGCCAACGGTCAGTTTATGCTTTTTGATGCCGAAATTTATGGGAAACACCAGTTTCACCAAATGGTTAAGGGTCAAAAGGTGGAGGACATTATCATTTTCAGAAAGCTCAAACATCTGGGAATTAAGGGACACACCATTTTGAGCAACGGGCAGGTTAAATGCCGGATGTATAATGGTTTCAGTGAAGCCATTCGCGGTTTTTCAAAAAATGTGTTTGAGTTCTTTGGCAACAGTATTTTTCTGAGCGTTTTTATGGCCTTGCTCACCACCTTTGGGTTTTTGCCGGTATGGCTGTCACTGGGCCTCGAATTCGCATTTGCCTGGCTGGCCGGTGTTATATTGCTCCGGGTGCTGGTAGCCTTTGCCAGCCGGCAAAGTGTTCTTCAAAGCATTCTGCTGCTCCCGCTTCAACAATTGGCATTCTTTTTGGTTATCCTTGCAGCCACTCAGGTTAGGATAAGCGGCCGGAGCACGTGGAAAGGGAGGACGGTGTGAATTCAGTAAACAGTAAAAAGTAAGCAGTAGGCAGTCATCAGAAAAAAGTCCAAAACCTGCCTGCCGGAAGGCAGGTCGAAAGTCGAATAAAAGACCTCCCCCCAACCCCCTCCAAAGGGGGAGTTTGAAAAATAAACCTTAAACATTAAACATTGAACCTTAAACTTTTCCGCAACCTCTCTATACTCCTGCTCCTTTTCACCACCATTCAAGGAACTTCTGCCCAGGGATCATCGAGCCTTGAAACCTGGCGCAGGCAGATTTATGATGCGTATGTTCTGAACAACATGCCGCAATGGGACCGGACGCTCAGGGCTATGGAGGCTGAATATTCCAGAAATCCCGGTAACGAATTGCTTTACGACCTCATTTTGGCGCAGTACGGATTAATAGGCTATTATTTGGGCGAAAAAGAAAACGGCAAGGCCACAAGCCTGCTCGATCGGGCCGAAAAGAACCTCGAAACACTTTCAGCAACGCCTTCGTTCCAGGCACAGGCACTGGCCTTCGAATCGGCCTTTATCGGCTACCGCATTGGCCTGAGGCCCATACGCGCAGTGGTATTGGGGCCGCGCAGCTCGCGTGCTGCCGAGCGTGCCTTGGCAGCCAACCCCCGCTATGCCCGCGTCTGGGTAGAGAAAGGCAACATCAATTTCTTTGCCCCTGCCCCATTCGGTAACAAAAGCGAGGCAATAAAAGACTACCAAAAAGGCATTGAGCTAATGGAAGCCAACATGCACCCTTCGCACCGCTGGCTTTACCTGAGCACCCTGGTGTCGCTGGCCGGCGCTTACGAAAAAACCGGCGATTTACCCCGCGCCATTCAGACCCTTGAAAAAGCCCTGCGCTACGAGCCCCGGTTCAAGTGGGTTAAAGACGACATGCTTCCAAAATTCAGGGCTCAGCAGGCCGGCAATTAATACCCAAATTGCATTTTTCACGGATTTTTTGTAATTTACATGTTTGGAATTGTAACTGAGCTAAGAGAGCTCAGCAAATCTAAACCTTAACCATTCATCCATGAAGAAAGCCATTCTTGCCACAGACCTGTCGAAAGCATCCGATCTGCTTTTGGAGTGCATCCCGCAATTTAAAGCAATGGGCATTGAACACATTACCGTGTTCCATTCCGCTACCGTTAGTTTTAACTATATGGAATATAGCGGATACTCTATGATGGTGCACATTGAGGCCAGGCTGATTAATATTCGAAACAAGTTAAAAGAACATGGTTTTTCGGCTGATTTTGTAATAAAGGAAGGTTTGCCTTCGCAAGAAATCATCGACTTTGCCGGGCAGCATCCTGAATCTACGATCATTATGGGGAGCAAAGGGTTCGGCTTTGCCAAGCGCAACCTGATTGGCAGCACAACCCTGCGCGTGATTCAGCAAAGCAGTAATCCGGTGCTGATGATCCGCATTAAATACCTTGGCAAAAATGGAGCTGGCGAAGAAGAATGCACCCTGGAAACCAAGGACCTGCTTAGCCATGGTTTGCTTCTTACTGATTTTTCAAAGAATGCCTCGCTAGCTTTCGAATTTATTGAAGAAAACCTGGCCCCTTATTTTGATCAGTTCTGCCTGTTGCACGTTCAGGACACCATTGCCCTGCGGCACCACGACAAGGAAACCATCGTCCGCTTCAACCAGATCGACACCGGTCGCCTGAACAAACTTGCCGAAGAACTGAACTCAAAAACAAAATCGCCCGTAAAAACTGTGCTGGCTGAGGGTGCGGTGGTACCTGAAATCTTACGAGAGGTCAAGCTCAACCAGATCTCCCTCATCGTTATGGGAACCCATGGCCGATCGCATTTCTCCGACATTGTGTTGGGTAGCACCGTTTTCCCTGTGATTCAGCTGGTAGAATCGAACTGCCTGCTCATCCCTTTTCAACAGGACTAAAAAGTCATTTTTCAGAAATATTAACTATCCCTTAAGGTTTTTTATGCTGATTAAGCCCTAAGTTTGGGCATTGGCAACTGCCAGCGTTCAGCTTTTCATAAAACCGGGAGCCCATGCCTGTTTTTAGAACCAGGAAATTATCGATACGGAAGCGCCGGGGCGTTTTCTCCGGGGTGGCCATGTTTGGGCTTTGCCTGCTAATGGTTTCAGTCGGTTATACTGTCAGCGCAGATCAGCCTACCAAAATGCGGAAGGGGAAAGTTATCAGCCTAAAGGATAGCACGGCCATTCCCAATGTGCATATCATAAACCTGAATAGTGCAAAGGCCACCATTTCGGGTGCGGAAGGAGGGTTCTGGATTCCGGCCGCAGCAGGCGACAGCATCCGCTTCCAGGCAATAGGCTTCGAAACGCGGGTGCTCTTTGTAAGACCCGGGCTGCTTGGCAAAGACGAAGACTGGGTGGTAGCGCTGGAAGAAAAAATATACGAGCTGCCGGTGGTCGAAATTTTCCCATATCAGACCTTCTCTGAATTTAAATACGCCTTCTTGAATTTTAAGGACCCCGACGAACCGGAGTTAAAAATGGAATTACCGGAGGTTGTCCCTGAACCCGATGTAGAAAAAATGCCCCTAGGTTTTGGGGGTGTCATTCCGGGCCCCATCACTTTTTTGTATGACCGCTTCAGCAGGCGAGGCAAAGCCCAGCGCAATTATCAGAACGTTTTGAGGCAGGAGGAACTGGCCATTCGCGCTGCGCGGGTGGTAAACCCACAGGTGATCGAACGCCTGACCGGACTGAATGACCGCGCGGAGATCAACGCTTTTCTGATCCATTGCGGCATAACCGACGAATATGTGGTAAATACCCGCGAAACCGAAGTGTTTGCAAGGATCATTGCCTGTTATGAAACTTATGTGGCTGATGGGAAATAAGGGATAGCATCAACCCATGGGAAACACCACTATATTATCAAAATTCTCTTTTTACCCCGTGAATTAAAGGAAGAAGTAAATGATTTCATTGACTTTTTACTTGTCCGCCGTAAAAAGGGGAAAAAGAAAACGCAACCAAGGTTTGGGGCTGCAAACGGCAAGATTTTCACATCACCCGATTTTGATGATCCACTTGACTGGTTAATTCCGAAAAATTCGTAACGTAAATTTCGTTATTGAGATTTTTCGCAAAGCCCGCAACGTTTTGTGTTTTTTGCGCCTCCTTGGTGGACCTTTGTGGAACAAAAAATTGGTTTCCGGAAAATATTTCACGCAGAGAACGCCAAGAAAAAAGCAACGTCCCTACCATGCCCTCTGCCTTTTCAGTCGAGGGGTTCATTTTTCTCTTTTCATTCATTACCTTTGCATCCTGAACGAAAAACCTGATATAATGCTTAGAACACATACCTGCGGCGAGTTGCGCCTTGAAGACGTTGGAAAAGAAGTGGTGCTTGCGGGCTGGATGCAGCGCTCGCGCGACCTTGGCGGCATGACCTTTATTGACCTGCGCGACCGCTACGGCCTCACCCAGCTGGCCTTTAACATGGAAACCGATAGTGCATTGTGCGAGAAGGCCCGCGGGCTGGGACGCGAATATGTGCTGCAGGTAAAAGGCACGGTGGCCGAGCGCAGCAACAAGAACCCCAAGATGCCCACCGGCGACGTTGAGATCGTGGTGTCGGAGATCGTGGTGCTCAACCCGGCCCAGACCCCGCCCTTCACCATAGAGGAGAACACCGATGGCGGCGACGAGCTGCGCATGAAGTACCGCTACCTCGACATTCGCCGCAGCAGTGTGCGCCGCAACCTGGAGCTGCGCCACCATATGGCTGTGGAAACGCGCAACTACCTCAGCCATCATAATTTTATTGAAGTTGAGACCCCGGTGCTGATCAAGTCAACCCCCGAGGGCGCGCGCGACTTTTTGGTGCCATCGCGGGTGCATGCCGGGCAGTTTTATGCCCTGCCGCAGTCGCCCCAAACCTTTAAGCAACTGCTGATGGTGGCTGGCATCGACCGCTACTTCCAGATCGTGAAGTGCTTCCGCGATGAAGACCTGCGCGCCGACCGCCAGCCCGAGTTCACCCAGATCGACTGCGAAATGTCGTTCGTGACCCGCGACGACGTGCTCGAAACCTTCGAAGGACTCGCCAAGCACCTTTTCAAGGCTGTGAAAGGCGTTGACAATGTGAGCTTTGACCGCATCAGCTATGCCGATGCCATGAAATATTATGGTTCAGACAAACCCGATACCCGCTTTGGCATGCGCTTCGTTGAGCTGAACCACCTTGCCCAGAACAAAGGCTTCCAGGTGTTTGACGAGGCCGAACTGGTAGTGGGCATCAATGCCCCAGGTTGTGGCGAATATACCCGCAAACAGCTCGATGAGCTTACCGACTGGGTGCGCCGTCCGCAGATCGGTGCCAAAGGCCTGGTGTATGTGAAATGTAATGCCGATGGCAGCTTCAAGTCGTCGGTTGATAAATTCTTTGACCAAGAACAACTCAAAGGCTGGGCCGCTGCTTTTGACGCCCAACCCGGCGACCTGCTGCTGGTCCTGGCCGGCGAAGCCAACGCCACGCGCAAGGCTCTGGGCGAGCTGCGCCTCGAAATGGGCAAAAGGCTCGAACTGCGCGATCCAAATAAATTTTCCTGCCTCTGGGTGGTTGACTTCCCGCTGCTTGAATGGGACGAAGAGGCACAGCGTTTCTTTGCCATGCACCACCCCTTTACCTCGCCCCTGCCCGCTGACATTGAGCTGCTGAGCACCGATCCCAGCAAGGTACGCGCCAATGCCTACGACATGGTGATCAACGGTGTGGAGATCGGCGGAGGATCCATCCGTATCTTCGACCGCATGCTGCAGGAAAAAATGTTCCAGGTGCTGGGCTTCACCCCCGAGGAAGCACAGAACCAGTTCGGATTCCTTTTGGATGCCTTCCGCTACGGCGCACCCCCGCATGGCGGCATCGCCTTCGGCTTCGACCGCTGGTGCGCCCTGTTCGGCGGCTCCGACTCCATTCGTGACTTCATCGCTTTCCCCAAGAACAACGCTGCCCGCGACGTAATGATTGACAGCCCCAGCCCGGTGGATGAGAAGCAGTTGAAGGAACTGCATTTAAGACTTGAGAGAACTAAGGGACAGAGTGAATGAGAGAAAAGCTGGAGATAAGTCGAAAGTCAAAAGATCTGATTTACGATCAACGATTACTTTCAGTGAGCTCGCGAAGTGCTCGGTTAACGATTTTTGATTTCAGATTTTTTCAAATCACCCTAAACCCTGCGCCTTGAGCCTTAACCTTGAACCCCAA